>MKWU01004511.1_pt1 | contig 16357 bp, 16 predicted proteins | sample 809101 | NCBI WGS metagenome assembly MKWU01 (sample SAMN05860141, study PRJNA318959) | sponge metagenome | host: Aplysina aerophoba | place: Slovenia: Piran, Adriatic Sea, Gulf of Piran | collected 2013-05-07 | reverse complement strand
AGGGCGGGGGACGCATTGCACCTCGCCATTGCGGACAACCGCCAGGCCGATGCGATCTACAGCCTGGACAAGTCGATGGTGGCAGCCGCAACGCAGTTGGGCTTGCCGGCTGCCGAAGGCATCCTCCTTTCGAGCCATCGCGATCGATGACATGCCTCGGAGCGGTTGCCGGCGAGAATGTCGACCGACCCTGTGTCGCCCGGCGCCAACGCGGCCCGCGCTGCACCGGCGCCGTTCATAAGGTCTCGGGCCGGCCCCGATTCGGGACCACCTGGGGACGCGGTGGAGCAGTGAATTGCCGGATGTGACGGGCGCGAATAGCAGCGGCACGCCTTCGGGCAGCGTCGCTTCGATATGCTCGTGCCCGGCCATTCGCCTTCGCCCAGCGGTGCGTGGACGGCCACGAGCCACGAGTTGGGCGAGCGGGACGATCCGCGACAGCAGGATCGTCATGGCCTGTGAATCCTTGCCGCCTGAATGATTGATGGCGACGAGGGCGCCAGCACGAATCATGTCGTCGCCCCGCGGCGGCACGGGAATGTCGGCGATGCGGCTGGACATGCTTCGGTCTCCCCGGCCGTGGCGCGAGAGGCCGCTCTCCGGCCCCCACGAGTCGCCTGGAGCAGGCCAACCTCGAACGCCTGAAGCCGCGCCGCGAGGCTTGGCAGTGCGCACGCCGGTGGCCTCGCTCCGGCAGGTAGAGGGCGGAACTGCCGCTACCGGGATCGAAACGGCGGAGGTTTCGTGCTGACCGTGGGCGCCGGCCTCGGCTATGGTCCGTCGGGAGAACCGGGCGTTCGGAGTACACTGCAACGCAGGGAGAGAACGGGTGAACAAGTCGGAGATTGCGGGCCATGTGGCCGACCGGGCCAGAATCGCAAGGTCAGCGGCCGGGAACGCGGTGGATGCCGTGTTCGAGGCGATCGGAGAGGCCCTAGCTAGGGGCGAGGACGTGCGGATCGTCGGGTTCCGGACCCTTCGGCACCAGGAGCCGCCCCGCCCGCACGGGGCGCAATCCGAGGACCGGCGAGAGCCTGAGCATCGCCGCCTCGACCGCACCGACATTGAAGGCCGGCAAGCCGTTGCGGGATGCCGTCAACGCGGGCGGGTCGTGATGGGTATGACGGGCGATCGAGGACAAGCGGGGACAGGAGGGGCCGCATGTTGAATTCGGCCGATTGCGGTTCGAAGACAGCGCGCGCTCCGACAGGATCGCCATGCCGCGGGAAACCAAGCGGAGATAAGGGGTTGATGCACGACCGCAGTAGCCGCTGCCGCCCCGCTTACGAAACAAGCAGAAAGATCAGAGGAGAGCGACGAACCGCACCCTGCTGGAAGCACTGTCAGCTTCAGCGCTGGCGCCATGCCCAACGAGCGTCAAGAAAAGATCGGCGCCATGCCAAGGCTGTCCGATATGCCAAGCACGAAAATCAAATGCTAGAACGATTGAGTATAATGAGACGAGGAACGTATAACGAAATCCGTCGAGCGATCTCAAAACTGCGCAGTTCGAAGATCAACGCTGGGAGTATTTCACTTTATACAATAATTTTGCCCAGCCGCCGATTAACATCAAGCTTATTGAAAGCTTGTCCCGCCTTCAATTTCCAGTCTATAGGGATAAGTCGATGAAACCCCTGACCTTCAAGGTGTCTGCCAAGACTGCAAGACTCTTTGGCAGGGAAAATGCTTCGAACGCAGAAGCGGCCATATCGGAGCTTATTAAGAACACATATGACGCTGACGCGACTACTTGTTTGGTCTGTATTTTGCCCAAGTACCAATCTCCTCCTACGACATTATCCGCTGAAGAATATCAACATCTTCATGGCAAGAGCAAACAGATTGAACTGCACTACAAACTAGAGGACAACGGGAGCGCTTCTCTACGAGACGCTGATCCGGGTTCGAAAGAAGAAGCCTGCTCCATCTTAAGTCAGCTTACCGACATTTGGATAATTGATAACGGCAGCGGGATGACGGCCAAGATCATTGAGGAATGCTGGATGGTTATCGGTACTAACGATAAAGAGATGAATGTGATTTCCCAGAAAGGCCGAGCTCGCACAGGAGCAAAGGGGATAGGCCGTTTCGCATTGGATCGACTTGGCAATCACTGCTCCTTGTATTCTAGCTCCAAAGTTGACGGAAAGATTCAATCGCTCCGATGGGAAGTCGATTGGCGCGAATTTGACGAGGATGGGAAGGTCCTGGATGACATATCGGCACGACTGGAAGTGGAGGCGGAGCCTCTGGGCGAAGTGCTGACTTTCCTGGATAGCTATGCGGAGCTCCGTACTGCGATTACCCCAGTGATGAAGAGCAAAGCAGGTTGGAGTACGGGCACGGCGATTCGAATCGGACTCCTTCGGGATGAATGGGCAAGGCGCGAAGTCGATCATTTGAACAATACGCTGGGAGCCTTAATTCCTCCAATAGAGCAAAAGGAGCTGAATCTTTTTCTCTTTGACGCGTCTAGCCCTGAATCATATGGCTTTGTATCAAGCGAAATACTGGATGACTTCGACTATAGGTTGGAAGCAAAGGTAACAAATGACGAGACAATAGTCTTTGATATGTTTCGGAATGAACTGGATCCAGAAGGCATCGATCCAGCTTTATTCAAACTGGAAGATATGAAGGATTCACGGTTTAGTGAGAGCACTTTCAGAGAGAGGAAGGTATCCTACAGCGAAACTCTGGACAAGCTATTTCTTGGGGAAAATGAACAGTTCTTTCGACAGATACGCGAGCTCGGCCCGTTCAAGGTTCAGCTATTGTTTTTCAAGAAGGGCAGCCCTAGTAGAAGGGATGCAGAGATTTATCCATATCGGCCCTTTCAACCCGGACCTCGCAAGTCTTGGCTGGATGAATTTGGGGGAATAAAGATCTATCGTGATAATTTTGCTGTGCGACCGTACGGTGAACTTAATAGTCGGGCGTTCGATTGGTTGGCGCTGGGACAGCGCGTGGCGGTAAGTCCCGTGGCCGCGTCGCGAAGGGGGTGGAAAGTAAGTCCTCAAAACTTGGCGGGGACTGTCATGATCTCGCGGGCAGCTAATGCACGGCTGTACGACCAGACAAACCGAGAAGGCATCATTGACAACGATCATTTTGCAGTTTTCCGTACAGTAATATTGAGGGTAATTCGAGAGTTTGAGCACGATAGAAGTCATATCCATTATAATTTGAACGAGCTGTACAAGCAAAAGCACAAGTCTGAAGTGGCTAAGGAAGAGGGTGCAGTCGCGGCTACACGTATCGTGCGAGACCCGGAAAGGGCAACAGCGGAGGATGCGCAACAGTTAGCGCGCGCTTTCGTGGCCCAGCAGGAGGAGATTAAGGAACTCAAAGACGAGCAGACAATGTTGCGAGCGCTCGCAACTTTGGGAACGGTGTTGGTGTCCTTCTCTCACGAGATGGGTCAACTTCAAAACACGATGGGTTCCCGGTCATCAGTTTTGGCGGATATTCTCACGAGCTATATTTCCGCAGATGAGATGGCAGATGTGGCGAGTGCCTTTCATCCGTACAAAATATTGGAGGACTGGGAAGAAGACGACAGGAGGGTGAAGCAATGGTTCACCTTTGCTTTGACGACCATCCGGGCGGGCCGTCGGCGTAGACGGGAAGTGTCACTGCGGGAGCACTTGCAAGGGACAAAGGCAGTCTGGCGGGGGTTCCTACGTCCGCGCGAAGTCGAGCTGGCGATCGGTTTTGAAGATGACGAGATCGATGCAACGATTCTCGCGTTCGAGATCGATCTTGATAGTATTTTCAATAACTTGATTCTGAATTCGGTCGAAGCGTTCCTTTCCTCCAGGCACGCAGGCGATCGACGCATAAACATTGATGTGCACGTGCAGGAGCAGCGGGTGCGCATAAGCTACCGGGATAATGGGCCAGGAATACATCCGTCGATACGTGAGCCCGGCCACATTTTTCGATTTGCGACAAGCACGAAACGAGACCCGGAAGGTCAGCCAAGTGGCACAGGCCTAGGAATGTGGATATTGGGTACTGTGGTACAGGGCTATGGTGGGACCTGCCGAGCATTCAGGCAGTCGGACCAGAAGGGGTTTCATCTGGAGCTGACCCTGCCACTGATCGGAGGAGCGGGATAATGGTGGAATTGGTGTACGTAGACGAGCAGCCAGGGCAGGCGCACCAAGTGCTGAGGAGCGCGGTTGCGTCCGATCAATTCACGATGGATCAGGTAGCGGAGGTGACGCCGGCATCAGGGATCGACGAGACCATCGAGCTCATATTGGCTCATGAGTGCAAGGTCCTGATCACTGACTACAGATTATCGGAGCACAAGGCGGACGTGGAGTTTACCGGCGCCGACTTGGTACGGGAGTTCCAGCGCCGCTTTGATCGCTTTCCTTGTTTTGTTACCACGGCGTTTGCTGAAGAGGCCGTGGATGAACCTATCGACACGAACATAATCTACCCGAAGTCGGACTTTCTTGGCGGAGACGCAGTCGCTGAGGAGGGTCGAGTGTCAGACTTACCATTTTTTGTGCGGGTAAGAAAGAAGATTACCGAATATGACACCTACGTTAGTGAAGCCGTGCAGGAGTGGAATGATCTGCTCGCTAAGAATGAAGCCGAAGGGGGGCTAAATGCGCAGGACACGGAAAGATTGCTTGAACTCGACGATGCCTTGGAGGCGCTTCACGGAAAACATGTGGCGGTGGAGGGGCATTTGAAGAGACATGCGATGGAATCGTTCGACCGGATCATAGAAAAAGCACAGGTGCTAATTGATAGAATCGAAGACGAGATCCAACGGTAGAAACAGGCAGGGCGGCTTCAGTGGTGGTAGACCTTCGCGAACGTATTCCTGTACGCGCGGTTGTAGCGCAACAGGCGAACTACAGGCTCTATAAGAGTGAATTGCGTGCGGACTTCAATTCCCGATGTGGCTATTGCGATTCAATCGACGAATATTTTGGTGGTATATCAGGTGCTCATATCGACCATTTTGCGCCTAAATCGAAATTTCCGGCACTGGCTAGCCACTATCACAACTTAGTTTATTCCTGCCCGTTCTGCAACAGAGCAAAGTCTAACAAATGGTTAGGTAACAATGCGAATATACCTAACAATGGAAAAGCGGGATTTGTAGATCCGTGCAGTGATGAGTTGGATAAGCACCTGGCACGACGGGCTTCTGGAGAAATAGTGCCAACGACCAGTTTGGGCGAGTACATGGTTGACCACCTCAAGCTGCGCTTAGTGCGCCACAGGTTCATCTGGCAGGCTCAACAGTTGGACGAATTGCTGACGCGATTACTCCAGTTGCGGCCGCTCGTGCAGAGAGGAAATCCACGTCGCTTGGAGCTGTTGGAAGCAATAGCCGATCTGCTTGGCGCCTACCAGGACTATAGGCGGCGGATCTATGGCGAATGAGTTCCGGTGCAGTCGCCTCAATGGAGTAGTATATACACCGGCTGACGTGGCGGGAGAGGTCGTTAGGATCGGGGTCGAAGCAGCGTCCTCCGAAGCAATTCGGGTGCTCGAACCGAGCGCGGGCGATGGTGCATTCCTGAGGGCCCTCTTGGAAAATGGTGTGATCCAGGGCTGGATCACGGCGGTAGATATAGACGATGGGGCCACAGCAGCACTGCAAGAAAACTTTGGTGAGGTGAACATTGTAAACGCGGACTTCATAGAGTTTTCCTTGAGGCCAGACGCCAATAGATACAATCTAATAGTGGGAAATCCACCATTTATAAAGCGTGTGGCGTATGCAAAAGCGTTCGGAGACAACGTCAAGGAGCTCGCAGGAAGGAGTGGTTTTCCTTCGTCTGAAATGAAGAACGCGTGGGCAGCATTCGTGGTGGCTGCGGCGCACCTACTGGAAGTAAACGGTGTGCTGGCATTTGTATTGCCGTATGAACTGATAACCGTCAAGTACGGACGGGCTGTTCAGCTGTTCCTAGTGGAGAACGGATTCGCTGTCGAGATATTCGTATCAGACAAGAAGGCGTTTCCGGAACTGGAGCAAGACGCTGTCATATTGTTGGCTCAACGAAAGGAGTCGACACCCGGAGAGATCAAGGTGCATCGTGTACACGAGTGCAATCAATTGAATATAGCGCGAACGGCTACGGTGGATATCTTGCATGAGAGGAGAGCAAGTATCGACGTCAAGTCGGTGTTATTGGATTGCGATACGATCGATTTATTGCACAGGCTGCGCAAAGAAACGCCGACGATAGTGGACTATTGCGGTAGTGCGCCTGGCATTGTGACGGCGGCCAATGAATTTTTCATACTGAGAGATGGTGAAGTCGAACGCCGGGGTTTGACACCTTGGGCACGAAGGATATTGAAGAAAGGGAGCTATCTACCTAAGAGCCCCGTATTTGGGGAGGCGGATTTAGCGCACATATCCCAGACGGAGCCATGTAATTTAATAGATTTCTTTGGGGAGGGCTCACCCACACTGACAAGTGCTGCAACTAAGTACATTGCAGAATGTGAAGAGGAAGGACTCCACAAGAGATACAAATGTCAACGGCGCAAGCCCTGGTATAGAATACCTATAGTGGAGGCGGGGGATGGGTTTTTTTTCAAGCGGGCGCATATTCTTCCGAGGTTGTGCGTTAATGAAGCGCGGGTTCTCGCCACGGACACAGCGTATCATATCAGGATGAAGGACGGGTTTAGCGTGCAAGGATTGTGCTTTTCATTCTACAATTCGTTGACACTATTATTTGCGGAAATCGAGGGGAGATTTTATGGAGGCGGAGTATTGGAACTTACGCCAGAAGAGTTTCGTGGACTACCATTGGCCATGCTAAGTCCATCCGAGGCGGAGTTCGGGGATTTTGTTGAGCAAATGTTCGCGGCTACAGCTGACCCAGAGACAACGGTGGGCTTTTGCGATGGTCAAGTCCGTAGGAAAATGGGGATCAGCGAGGAGCAAATGAGGGGAGTAAGGAGCGCGTTAAGGAGCTTGCGGGTGCATCGCATGAGGCACGCGGTTGGACCGAGGCATTGAGAGAAGGGGGAAAGGTGTGAAATCGCGCGGCTTGTGAAGAGGACTTGGCGGGGATCAATCCCTGGTTCGGGTCGTTGACTTGCCGGGACGCCTTAAAAGATGCTGAGGGGGACACATGAACGGTAACCGGTATGTCGAGGTGACCTGTAGGCAGTAAGCCCAAACGAGATCAATCAGGACCGTGGGTTTGAGTTAGTCCGATTGCGGATCGAAGACGGCCGCGTCGCGCGTTTCTTCGGACAATTGAAAGAATCAAGGAATTCCGCCGGGTTGCGCGTTCCGTCGCCGCATGGGACCGCGTTTCTGACGAAATAGGGGCATAGAGGTAGCGGTGGCGAGACGTGCGGCCACAGGATGGACCAGTTGACGCTGCGATGCCGGGGTCCTATGCGCCGAAGGGCCATGGACAGGCCAACGGAAGGTGACGGTGAGCGAACGAATCGCGCGGCTGCGCATCAAGCTTCAGGAACTCGAACCGAAGATCTGGCGGCGGATCGATGTGCCGCTGTCAATGACACTGGAGGGCCTGCACGAGGCAATCCAGATGACCGTGGGCTGGACCTTTTCGCACCTGTGGGAGTTCGAGATCGACGGCCGGAGCTACGGTGATCCGTCGTTTCGCCAGTTCGACGACGATCCGGTGTGTTGATGACGGTCTAAACCCGCGTCTATTCGCTTTTTTGGGGCGCGTGATTTTGGTGGCGGCGTAGTTGACGGGTTTATGTCCCCAATGAATTGACCGCTTTTGTTGTTGCTGGATCTGTGGGGAAGTGGTCAGGCGCGGGGCGGCGGTCGATGACTTCGAGGAAGCGGTCGAATCAGTCCCCAAGGTCGTTGTAAACGGCGCGGCGGAGGCTGGCGCTTGCGCCCTCGTGGCGCTGCGATGCGGCGGCGAGATAGTTCGCGAATGAGGTCAGTCAGGGTCGCGAGGGTGCACGTCGCATTTGTGAGATTCACGGTATTGCGCCGACTCGGCGTTCCCAGAAGTCGTCGAAGCGATTGCTTTCGACGGCGCAGCGCAGGGCGATGATGGCGTTGGCGCCGTCGACCGTCCAGCGCATCCCACCCTGCTTGAGACGGGCGCCGACGATGTTCTTGCAGCCCCCTTCGACCACGCCGCTGACGACGCACAAGCCCATCGCGCGGAACTTCGGGTAGTTCATGCGTTCGCGGTTGCTGGAGAAGTACTCGGCGTTCTTCCGGGCCACCTCGCAGGTCTCGGCATGGCTGCGCAGGGTGGCGATCACTTCGTCGACGCGCCCCCCATCGAGCTCCTCGCGTCGCTTCCTGGCCCATTGATGGCCGATCCCGCTGCCGATGCCGTAGATGGCCTTGGCGACCTCGAACAGATGCCCTTTGGCGTGGAAGATGTCGACGATCTGGACCGCGTCGGGGAAGTGCTCGTCGGCGAAGTTCCAGATCCACGGCGCGCCATCGCCGAGGATGACCCGGCGCCCGGCCGTGTCGAAGCCGCGGCGTTCGGCCTCGCGCACGACGCGCCGGGCGAAGGGCGCGGGCTCGATGTCGGTGTCACGGGTGGCGATGGTCTTGATGGCAGCGTTGTAGGTGGCGGAACCAGGATCGCGCACGGGGTGCCCCTCCTTGTCGGCGGTCTCCGCCGACCACACGACGGCGAGCCTGGCCTCGCGGGTCTTGGCGCTGCCGTCGGTCTGCTTGCCCTCGCGGCCCTCGACCTCGGTCTTGCGCGCCGGCACGCCGGTGCCGTCGAGGCCGAGATAGAGGGTGGGGGCGTCGGACGGTTCGGGTTCGACAACCCGGCATTCGTCGCCGGCGATCTCACGTCCCAGTGCCTCGGTGTGACGCTCCAGCCAACTGACTGGACCGAGCGCTACAGCACAACGCCCGTACTCATCGAAACCTTCGTCCAGACCCCGCGCTACACCGGCGCCGTCTACAGGGCATCAGGCTGGATCCGGGTCGGAACCACCCTGGGCCGAGGGCGATACGACCGCCACCAGCTCTACGACAAGCCCCGAAAGGACGTCTGGCTACGGCCACTCCGAAGGGATTGGAAGCGGACACTCAATCGCTAGAATCCCCAAGCGGCGGAACGTGTGTGGACGCCCCCGTTGATGCAAGCAGTTTTTGGTCGGCTCGGTGCATGCGGTCAGGTGCTGTCGTGTGTCCGGCCTCTCTATGCGGCAGATGACACGCCGCGGGCCCGTATGGAGATACGCGGATTGGGTCCAAATCGGTTACGCGAGCTTGAGGCTCTCCGTTCGGATGCTGGTTTTCCCAACCCGGTCTCGTTGACCTTTGCCCTTACCTGTCCTCCGCCCTGCCCACATCCCCCGACGGCTTCCCGCACTTCACCGTTCTCTCAGGCGGTGGCGGGAGCCCGGTAGCTCTCCTTCTTCGTCAGTAGCGCCCAGACGATGCGCGCCATCCTGTTGGCCAGCGCCACCGCGACGAGCATCCTCGGCTTGCGCGCCAGCATCCCGGCCAGCCAGGGATCCGTCGTCACGCCGCGCCGAACCGCCCAGCGGACCACAGTCATCGCACCTGTGATCAGCAGCCGTCTCAGATCGCGCTGGCCCATTTTCGATATCTTGCCCAGCTTCGGCTTGCCGCCGGTCGTGTGCTGGCGCGGCACGAGGCCGAACCAGGCGGAGAAGTCGCGGCCGCGCCGGAAACTCTCCATCGGCGGTGCGAAGGCCTGGATCGCCATCGCGCTGATCGGTCCGATGCCCGGCACGCTCATCAGGCGCCTCGTCTCCTCATCCTGCCGTGCTCTCACGTGGACCTCCCTCTCCAGGCCCGCAATCTTCGCATCGAGGCCGGCGATCTGCTCAAGCAGAAGGCCGCCCAGCTCGCGGACCCCTTCCGGCAACCCCGAAGCCTGTCCCTCAAGCGCCGAGGCCAGCCGGCCGACATGCACCGGCCCCTGCGGGGCAATGACACCGAACTCCGCCAGATGGCCGCGCAGCGCATTGATCGTCTGGGTGCGCTGGCGCACCAGAAGATCGCGCGTCCGGAACAGCATGCCCCGAGCCTGCTGTTCCTCCGTCTTCACAGCCACAAAGCGCATGGTCGGCCGCGACGACGCCTCGCAGATCGCCTCCGCATCCGACGCGTCGTTCTTTTGCCGCTTGACGTACGCTTTGACGTAGATCGGTGGGACCAGTCGCACCGCATGGCCGAGACTGCCGATCTCCCGGCCCCAATGGTGCGTGCCGCCGCACGCCTCCATCGCCACCGTGCAGCGTGGCTGCGCAGCCACAAAGTCCAACAGCTTCGCCCGGCTCAGCTTCTTGCGGAAAGCAACCGACCCGTCCGCCCGCGCACCATGCAGCTGAAAGCTGTTCTTCGCCAAATCGATCCCGATCATGTAAACTTGTTCCATGGACGCGCCCTTCCTCGCTTGGCGTTAACAACACCGCCAACCTGGCACATCGCGATGCCGTCGGGAGGGGCGTCCACCCCATCGGTTACCGCTGGCGCGCCAGTCCTCGACCCTACACCCGGCCGCACAGAGGTAACCATTCCGGGAGGCCGTGGAGTCGACCCGGCTGCGGCAGCGTTAGGCACGCCAAATGGCGCATTTCGGCCGTTTTCCACTTCCCATCTTCCGGATCAGCACGGCTTGCCGGAATGGTTACGCACAGAGCTCGATGTGTGTGTTGACTCAGTGTTTGCAGTGTAGTGTTCGATGCTACATGCGAAGAGAGTATACTCGGTAATTGACTGATTTTGGTTGTTAAACTCACATCACTCACCAAGTCAAGAAATAGCACCGATAGGCGCGTAGCCAAGCGAGTGGAGCGAGCGCCCGGCGCTTGAGGGAACCGATTAAACCAGCGCCCGGCGACTGAGGGAAATGAACTGACACAGACTTGCCGCCACCGCCCCGCCGCGCTATGAGGCCGGGCGATGGACGTGCGCATCTACAGGCCGGCGAAGACGGCGACCCAGTCAGGTCGGGCGAAGACCAACCGCTGGGTGCTCGAGCCCGCGCCGCGCGGCCAGCGCGCGGTGGACAGCCTCATGGGCTGGACCGGCTCCGACGACACCACCCAGCAGGTCAAGCTGAGCTTCGCGACCAAGCAGCAAGCGATCGCCTACGCCAAGCGCAAGGGCCTCGCCTACGTGGTGGACGAGCCTCAGTCGCGCCCCATCCGGCCCAAGTCCTACGCTGACAACTTCATTCGCAAGACTTGAGGCTGGGCGCTAGGCCAACAGCAGGGAGAGCTTCTCCCGCACCTCGCTAACCACCGTAGGCGGCGCGTCGGTCGCGAAGCGGGCACGTCGCGCCCGCCAATCCAGGCTCTTGTGCTGGTCGGACAAGACCACTCCCGTCACGGAACTTGAGGAAGGAAGCGCCACTTCGAAGGGATAACCCTTGACCCTGGACGTAATGGGGCAGAAGAGCGCGAGGCCGGTCGTTCCGTTGTAACTCTGCGGGCTCAGCACCAAGGCTGGGCGGTGCCCGGCCTGTTCATGTCCGGCTTGAGGCGAGAACGCGAGCCATACGATATGCCCCGTGTCCGGGACATACTCTGTCTCTACCACTGCTCATTGCCTTGGGGCTCGCCAGTGTCGTGCTCGGGGTGCAGGTTGTCGTCGGTGATGCGGCTCAACAGGTCGGCGAGGTCGTAGGGCCTCTTGCGCATTACGACCCGATCGCCCTGCGAAGCCATTTCTATGGCGGACCCTTCCGAAACCCCCCATTGCTCGGCAATCGCCTTCGGGATGCGCACCGCCAAGCTGCTTCCCCACTTCCGAACATGCTGAGTCGCGCCCATGAGCTGACCTCCTTATGTATCTATAATATAGATACATTGGGTCGACGCTACAATCAGGAGCGCCGGCATTGGCGCGCACCAGCGCCAGGTAATTCAGGCCCCACTCACCCCGCGAAACGCGGCTCGGGGATCCCTCTGATGCCGAGGCCGGTGACTGCGAACAGGCCGCCGGCGAGGAACTGCGGCTTGGCCTCCACCGCGAACATGTCGTGCACCGCCGGGTGCTGCACGCGGGCCATGGAGGTGACGTAGAGCACGTCGAGATTGTCGCCGCCGAACATGACGCTGGTGACGTTCTTCACCGGCATGCCGATGCGGCGCTCCACCGAGCCGTCCGGCGCGTAGCGCACCAGCTCGCCGCCGATCACTTGCGCGTTCCAGAGGCAGCCTTCCTCGTCCACGGTGGAGCCGTCGGCGACGCCGGCGTCGTCCTTGGTCGAGGCGAACACCCGCTTGTTGGAGAGCGTACCGGTCTCGATGTCGTAGTCGTAGGCCCAGAATTCCTCCTGGAAGCTGTCGGCAAGGTAGAAGGTCTTGTCGTCAGGGCTCCAGCACGGGCCGTTGGTGCAGATGATGCCGCCGTCCACCTTGGTGACGCTGAGGTCGGGGTCGAGCCGCCACAGGCCGCATATGGTGAGCTCTTCCTGGTCGTCCATGCCGCCTGCGAAGAAGCGCCCGCGCCGGTCGCACTTGCCGTCGTTGAGCCGGGTGCGCGGCTGGTCCTCGTCGACCTTGGTGATCAGCTCCATCTCCGCCTTGTCGTAGTCGAAGAAGTAGAAGCCGTCGTCGAGCGCCATCACCGCGCCGCCGCCCGCGCGCAGCGCCATCGCGCCGACGTCGTGCTCGCCGAGGGTCCAGTTCTCGACCTTGCCGGTGCGCGGGTCCATGCGCCAAAGCTCGGGCTTGCCGACCCGGCGCCCGGTGCCGTCCACCCAGTAGAGCCGGCCTTCGTCCACGTCCCACACCGGGCCTTCGCCCAGATGGTTCCCGCAGTCGACGATGCACTCGATCTTGATGCTCATGCGCGCCACCTCTTCGTTTGCCCGATGGTGGCGGCGGGCGGCGCGGCGTGCAAGGCCGCGCACGTTGTCACCGGGCGATACGGCGGCTAAGAGGGGGCGGGGAGGATCGCATGACCGCTCACGACATCGATCTCGAAGCACTCGGCCGTTACGACACGCCGACCATCTGCAACGCGCTGCTGTCGATAGCGCCGGAGGCGGCGGGGCGCTCGACCAAGGCGATGCTCCACTGCGCGCGCCCCGATCTGCCGCCGATGGTGGGCTTCGCGCGCACCACGCTCTATCGCACGCTGGAGCCCGGCAGTCTCGACGCCGATGCCGAGAAGGCGCAGGACCTCGCCTGGTTCGACTATGTCGCCGCCGACCCTGAGCCCCGCATCGTCGTGGTGCAGGACGGCGACACGCCTCACGCCGCCACCAACGCGCTCTTCGGCGAGGTCATGAGCTTCATGCACAGCGCGCTTGGCTGCATCGGCCTCGTTACCAACGGCGCCGTCCGCGACGTGGCCGGCATGGCCGAGGGCTTCCAGGTGCTACACGGCGGTATCCGGCCCAACCGCGCCGACTATCACCGGGTCGACTTCGACTGCGAGGTGAACGTCGCCGGGCTCTACGCGCGCACCGACACGCTCATCCATGCCGATGTGAACGGCGCCGTCGTCGTCCCGCCCAATTTGATTCCGCAAATTCTGGAGGCGGCGGTGGAGGTCACCAAGAAGGAGCGGGCGATCATCGATTTCTGCCGCGACCCCGATGTGACGGTCGACAGCTTCAAGCGGTTCTGGCGCGGAGGCTGAACGCCGGTGCGTATCCTCCTGCTACAGAACCACGAGAACTCCGGCCCCGGCTATCTGGAAGAGCCGGCGGCACGGCGCGGCGTCCGCTTCGAGGCCTGCATGCCGCACCTCGATGCCGGCGACCGGCTGCCCGAGGACGATTCAGGCTACGACGGCTTCCTCCTTATGGGCGGCGCCATGCACGCGGGCCACGTGGAGGAGCATCCGTGGCTCGAGGATGCGGCGGCGCTGGTGCGGCGCTTCACCGAGGCGGAGAAGCCGGTGCTCGGCGTTTGCCTCGGCTCGCAGATCGTCGCCCGCGCCTTCGGCGGCCACTGCTATGACATGGCGGTGCCCGAGGTGGGCTTCGTGCCGATCAGGCTGACGCAGGCGGCGGAGACCGATCCGCTGCTCGGCCAATCCTTCGACAACCCCGTACACCTCGCCGAGTTCCACAGCCAGACCTTCGATCTGCCCGAGGGCGCGACCCGGCTGATGGTCGGCGAGGAGGTGCCCAATCAGGCCTTCCGGATCGGGGCCGCGACCTATTCCTTCCAGCCCCATTTCGAGGTGACGCCGGAGATGATGACGCACTGGGTCTCGATCTCCGACGAGGTCGTGCCCAAGTACGCGCCGACCCTGCCCGAGGCGCTGCCGCACCAGCTGCAGCTCCATCATTACGCCGCGCATGACTTCTGCTACCGCGTGGGCGCCGCCTGGCTCGACCTCGTCGGCGTGCGGGCGCAGCGTGATGGGGAGGGCGATTGACGGCGGTGACTTCTTCGGTCTGAGCTGGCGCGCCAGCTCTCCCACTCATCGCCATGCCCGGACGTGTTCCGGGCATCTGCTCCCGCCGGGCGAGTGGAGAGTGTGCCCCCTGCGGCCGGCCAGTTCAGGCGGCTGGCTTGACCCCCGCCGATCATGCGTCGTCGGCGGAATTCGCGTGGGCGAGTGTCGCGGCCCCGAGATCCGCGAGCCCGGATCCGGAGGACTTGAAGAGCGTGATTTCTTGTTCGTCGCCGCGGCCGGCTACGGTTCCCCGGCAGAGGCCCGATAGGTCGCCAGCGATCCGCTCCTCCGTCAGCGCACCGGACCGGATCGGTCCGATGAGGTCGCCGCTCTCTTTCAAGGCCCCCTCCGTATCGATGTAGACGCGCGCGCGGCGCACCGCCGCGTCGTCGACTTCGCGCATGTGGGGCCTGAAGCTGCCGATCAGGTCGAGATGCTGTCCGGGCCTGAGCCACGCGCCCGCGATCAACGGATCGATTGCCAGCGTTGCGCAGCTGATGATGTCGGCGTCCGCCACCGCGGCCCCGAGGTCCGTCGCGGCCGTGGCGCGAAACCCCGCGCCGTTCAGCCTTCGGGCCAACCGTTCGGCATTCTCCGTATTGATGTTCCAGACCGCGACGTCTTCGATCGGACGCACGGCCCGAAACGCATCGGCCAGGTTGGCGGCGACCCGCCCGGCGCCGACTATCAGCAGCCGGCGCGCGTCCACAGGCGCCAGGTAGCTCGCCCCCAGAGCGGCGGTGGCAGCGGTGCGCCGGTCGGTGAGCTCGCCACCGTCCAGTGCCGCCAGGTGCCGCCCGGTCTTCGCATCGAAGAGAAGATATGACGAGGACACCGAGGACAGTCCGGCGGCTGCGTTACCCGGATTGACGTTCACGATCTTGACCCCGCCCAGGCCCGCCGGGTTCCACGCGGGCATGAGGAGCAGCGCCGCGTCCGGCTGCCCGTCGAGCGCGATGGCGTGGTGATGCCGCAACGGCGCGACGGCGCCGGCCCGGAACATCCCCCGCAGCGCCTTGATCAGCGCATCGAAGGGCAGCAGGTCTCGGGTTTCTTCGGCACTGAAGACGCGCATGATCTCGTTCCTCGATTGGTTTGGAGGGGGGCGAAGCCCTGTTGTTGGCCGTGTAAGCTTGATCCCGAAGATCCCGCCTTTTCGGGGAATTACAATACCGATCAGCGTCAAATCCACGATCCGATCAACAGAGGATGGTTACACACAAGCTCAGGCATGACGAATTTGAAGTGCGCACGGAACAAATATTGTCCAACGCTTTGGAAAGGTAGGACAGAAGGGGGGGCTAACTCTACGAAGTCCAAAAAGAAAACTCGAAATGGATGGTGACCCCTACGGGAATTGAACCCGTGTCTCCACCTTGAAAGAGTGGTGTCCTAACCTCTAGACGAAGGGGTCAGCGCGTCGGTGCGCGCTATGTAGCGGGCGTGGTGCCTCGAAATCAAGGGTTTGATGGCGGCGGGGCGGGGGCGCCGTCGTCGATGTGCAGCTCGACCGCGCGGGTGCCCCGGCGGCGGTCGAGACGGAGCCGGCCCGCGAGATGGAACGGATGTTCCGCGCCCGCCAGCAGCGCGTGGCCCAGGGCGTTGTCAGCGGCACGGAAGGCGATGCCCTTGAGCCGCTTACCCGTCCGGCCCGCAAGCTGGCAGCGCACGTGGCCCCGGCCCACGATATCGGCGCGCAGCAGCTGGGCGCCGGCGACGGCGAAGCGCGGCTCCGGGTTGCCGGCGCCGTAGGGGCCGGCCGTCTCCAGCATCTCCAAGAGCTCCGCCGTCGCGCCTTCGACGCCGAGCGCACCGTCGAGGCCGAGGGTCGGAATCCGGGCGGCCTCGTCTGCGTCCACGTCCAGGCGGCGATGCAGGAAATCCTCCAGCAGTGAAAACTTCGCACGCTCGACAGTGAAGCCCGCCGCCATCGGATGCCCGCCGCCATTGACCAGCAGGCCCGCCTGCCGGGCGGCGGTGATGGCCGCGCCGATA
>MKWU01004509.1_pt1 | contig 16365 bp, 16 predicted proteins | sample 809101 | NCBI WGS metagenome assembly MKWU01 (sample SAMN05860141, study PRJNA318959) | sponge metagenome | host: Aplysina aerophoba | place: Slovenia: Piran, Adriatic Sea, Gulf of Piran | collected 2013-05-07 | reverse complement strand
CAGGGAATATACAGTTTTTTTGTGCTCGCGCAAGCGGTTTTTCGCTCTTAGAGCACTTAGCCACACACTATTTTGTGTATAAACAGGGACTTACAGCGGGAAAAAAGATTTTGTCTAACACTCATTTGTTTGTGTTACTCAAATTCGCCCAACCGCGTGATGACAAAAGCAAGCAACCTAATATCTGCGTCTGTAAGATCGTCCACATGGAGAATTGCCACCAGCTTTTTAATCTCGACAAGCGCGGTCTCGTTTATTTCTCGTTGTGTCATTTTTGCGCCAGCCTCAAGAGTTCATCACGCCGCGCCTTTCGCTCTTTCGCGTCCGCGCTCCGGCTATCGGGATACTGCGGTTTTGGCTCGCGCGTGCTGGCTACTCGGATCAAGTCCGGCATCCGCACTGCCAGAGTCGCCGTTACCTCTTTTACATCACCCGGTCGCCAGAGATATACCTTTGCCCCTGTCTCCATTAGGGCATTCATCCATTCCGCCTGCTCTGGTCTGATCCGCCCGTGATCCGTCTTGAGTTCCGCGAATATCAACCGCTTGCCCTTGACCAATACCAAATCCGGGAAACCCGCCGTGCTCCGTCGGCTATCAAATGTGTGATAGACCAACCACCCATGTAATTTTGCCAACTTGACGACATTCGATTGCCATTGTTTTTCAGTCATAACCCCTTGAAACCCCTATGGTTATATAGGGCGTAGTGAGTACCCACCACGCCCTATTGATTACTTGCGAGATTGCCGCCAGAAGTGCCGGACGGTAAACCTCTCAAGTTCGCTCACGCAAAGATCGCCAATAATCGCGGTCAAAGCCTTTTCGCTCGGAAGTCGTTTTTTCAGTTCATATTTAGATATAGCGGCTTGGTCTTTCCCGATACGCGCGCCAAATTCAGCTTGAGAATAGCCCGCCCGCTCGCGCATAAACTGAATGATCCCGGCAAAGGTTTCTTTGGCCTCTGCGTATAGGTATTGCTCTAATCCCGTCATTTCTCAACCCTTTCGTAAAGTTCCCTAAACATTGTCCGTTCTCTGTCAAACATTGTCTTTTCTCCAGATATAAACTTGTTGCCCGTTTGTATCGCGCTCGCGCCTCTTGTCCCAACCGCTCTGGCGGAGTGCATACCCAATGCGCTTTGATAGCGACGATTGCAGTAAGGTTTCCCCTTCGTCTGCCAGCCCCGCGCTTATGGCAATGTCTAATATAGACCCTTCATTGACAGATAGATTGTAAAGAGCATCCTCAACCGCGTCGTCGCGCCGTCTGGATAGTTCCGCCCGCTCGCGTTGTTCGTCGTATAGAAACCGGGGTAAATTGGCGCGTTCTCCCTCTTGAAACAAGTGTAGCCCTTCAGCCCATAGTTGCGACCGTAGTTGGGGCGTGATCAATTCCTCTATACTCTGCCCTTTCTGGAGCATCACGGGAACGAAACGCCGCAATCCGGTATAATCGTTAGGCAAGCATTCAACCTCGTTAGAAGTCCCTACAAAGACGCAACGCCTCAACATCAATTCGGGGTCTGTTCTATACGCCAGTCTGATACTCCCGTCGTCTTGTCGAGATAGGAACGCCTTTATATCTTCAATTTGCGCCCGCGTGTATCCGGTCATTTCTGCAAACTCAACCAGAACGCGCCCTTGTAATGATTCAGCCCTTTCTTTTGGGGTTGCCGATATATCGCATGAGTCTGAAAACCATTCCCACGCTTGGGGCGGGAGTAGTTGACGCAAAAAGGCGGATTTGCCCAACCCTTGCGGCCCTATCAATATGGGAAATTCGTCAATCTTTGCGCCCGGAGCATACCCGCGTTGAATAGCCCCAATAATCGGGTATCTGGACGCCCAACAATTCAACTGATCGTCGGGTACTCGAAAGGCGACCGTCAAGAGCCTGTCAAGTCGCTCTTTGCCGTCCCACTTCGGCAACTTCTCAACCCAATCAATGAACGGATCGACGCGCCGCTTGTTGCAGAGTGCGTTTAATGCGTCAAGCCACGCCTCGCGCCCAAACCGCAGATCAGAAACGCCCTTTGACGTTGCGTATTGAAATTGCCGCGCTATCAAATCCCGCATTGCCGCGTTGTGGAGTGAGTCCATACGTTGCCAGTCCCACGCTCCGCCGCCCTTGCCTCGAAACTCATGGCGCAACCCGCGCATGTTCCAACGCGCATCAACCCGCAACTTTTCAAACGCCCCTTCAAGCGCGACGCTATCTTTGCGCTCAAATATCGTTCCGTTATCACGCGCCGCCGCCGTTTGTGCGCTCGCAACAGTGCGCTCCACTTCGTCAAGGGGCAATCCCGCGTCAAGCGCGTCTTGTTTGTGTCTGGCTATCGCCTCGCGGTTGCCCTTTTTGGCATCTTCAAACACGCGCTTGTTGAGTTCGTTGTTGCGGTTGCCAACCTCGAACCCCGGCAATTCCTCTTGATCGCTCAATTTCTCGAAGTCCGCCAGCGTTACAAAGTCGTCTGGCATTGGCTCGAATTTCTCAAGCGCGTCTGCCAACCCCGGAAAATCCCAAATCTTGACATATCCGTTGTCGGCTCGAATGTCGCCAGAGCAACCGCTGTATTTCCATTTGCGATTACCTATTGGCGGCTTTGTCTTGCGGTACCACACATGCACCCCGTTGCCCGTTTCGAGAACACACATGGGCGGCTTTTCCACGCGGTCAATCACGTTTGAAAGCCCCTCAAGTTTATCCCCTTTGTCAAAGTCCAGAACCGCGCAATCAACCGTCGCGGGAATAATCCCCACCTCAAACGACGGCCCGCCGTCCAAATGGTCTTTGACTTGTTGCGGCGTCGGGTTGTGTTGTTGCCAGCCCTTTCTTATGGGTCTCTTGTCGCGGAGTAGCACAAACCGCGCCCCGTAGCCCTGAAAAAAGAAAAGGTCTTGCAGACTGAAACCCCGTTGCATATAAAACCCCCTTCGTTGAGAAGATCGAAAAAAAAACCCCGCGCCAGTGCCTTCCCTCACCGACGCGGGGCACAACTCCCCTAACACAATATAGTGTGCAATAGGGCGTTTGTCAACTCACAATATCAAGCCCCTCATACAATTCTTCAATTTCACTCAAGACTTGCTCCCGGTTTCCCATTGGCGGCATTGGCTCGCGGGGTTCGTCGCTCAACCCGCGCCGTCCGAACCCGCATATCTCCGCCGCGTCCGCTGGCGGCATCCCACCGTCAACCAGAGATTTGTAAGCACGCGCCCGGCCCTGAATATCGGACGCATGTAAATCGTTGAAGTCAATAGTAACCGCAAGGTCTAACTTTTCGCTCAACTCGCGCTCCAACGTCCGCGCGACCGGCCCGATTGTCCCGTGTAGGAATTGCCGCCACGCCTCGCGCTTTGCCGTTCCGTCTGTGCTCGCGTGAACCAGACCTGGCGGAACACCGCAAGCGGATATAATCGAGTCGTATATATTTTCCCTGACGCTTACCGTTGCTTCTGGCGGGGCCGCCCCAATGCGTTGCGGTTTGAAGTCGCTTTGCGGTCGCTCCGCCGTTCCATCGCCCCAACCGCCAGCCGTCGTTTCAACCAGAGCCGCGCGGCCCTTGAGTCCCTTGACATCCGTTGCAAGTGCGGTCACGTTCTCCACCGTATCGGGAACGGGAATGATCGAACCCACCGGCCCGCTATATTCCTCTTTTAGCCGCTGTTCAATGTTCCTCTGCAACGTTCCGGTCAATGCCGCATGTGTCAACGGGCTAATCCCCTTGAACGGGTTTTTATAGTTCACGGCATACATGGCGTGTATAACTTCCGCTCCGTCGAATCTCCGCCGCCGTGTACTGTCTTTGTCCGGCCCCTGCAACGTCAACCTATATCGCCAGTTTCGACGGTCATAAGGCCCGTAAACGTCCCAACCAGCCGCCGGACTTATCAGAACCCCGCGCCGCATGTCAACTTCGATCAATAGGCACAACTCACCATCGACGACCAACGCCCGCCCAATCATTCCCATAATTAGCGGCGTCAACGCCCGCGTTACCTCGGTCTCTGGCAATATCCGCGCACTCGAAAACGCCCGGCTCCAGTAACCCGCCGCAACCTCTACCGGGGCGACGGATCGCGGGGCGTCTGGCGACCCCGTAGCCTGTGCAACTATCGCCTGAATTATGGCGTCTGTATATGACACCTCGCGCCGCTCAAGTTCAGCCTCAACCACGCGCTCAACCGCCGCGCCCGCAAAAAACCTTACTGCACGTTCTCGCAAAGACATAAAACCCCCTAAAGTTTGAGCGTAAGTTTCACGTTCAAAAGTTTTTTAATCTTCAATTTCCGCCTCAACAAATTTGCAACTCCCCTTTGGTGTGCTCTCAACACAATAAACAAGAGTTCCCGACGACGCCCCGGAGCCAAAAACATGAACGGTTGCGCGTCCATAAACCGAGTGCCGCGATTAACAAAACTCGCATAGGGAACGGGCGTGACAAAGCGCGTATTCCAACCCGATTTGATAATGAAATCTCCCGCGCGACGGCTCAATAAACCCGTCCTTACTGGCGCGATTTTCTTAAAGTCCGAAACGACCGCATGCCGCCAGCGGTCTAACTCCGCCAGTGCTCGCGTGTCCAACGCCTCGCGCAATCCCGCAACGCGCACAACTAAAAACTCATGTGCCATTACTCAAACTCCCACAAAAAGCGCATGCCCTCTGCAATCATGGGCCATCCAGCTACACGGTTACCAACATTAACTTCACCGCCACGCACAGGAGTTAAACTATTCACCGAGAATACAAACAGCCGTCCCACAACACTATTGATCGTCACATCAAAACCTGAATTTACAAAAATACAGTTCGCGGTAACGCCGGATGTTATTTGATTCAAGGCAACAGAATCATCCGAATTGTAAATTGTCAACTTTGCAGTAGTAAACGCCGTTTCCGTTTTCGGCTGCCATACCGCTAAACCCGTCAAGGCTAATTGAGCAACTAAAAGGCTGGAAAAATGACTTAGATTTAACGTGTAATCAATTTCATCATCGTCATCTATTGCGACACAAAAGCCTCTATTACGCCCATTTACCCTTATCCCGTAAGTACCCAATATATCTTGTAAAACCATCGCCGATTGCCTGTAATCTGAACGTGTACTTAACAACCATCTAAGTTGCGAGTTATACAAAATAATCGCAGTTTCGCCAGAAGTCTCCCCCGTCAAAGGCGGCCCTGTACTTGCCGCGACCGTATAGGCGATATTTCGCGTAATCGCGTTGTTGTCCGCATCTGTAACCTTTGCAATAATTGTTCCCGTCCCCGCGCCTGTTGGCGTCCCCGTAATTTTCCGCGTATTCGCATTGAACGCCAAACCCGCTGGCAACGCCGTTGCGCTATACGTATATGGCGAAGTTCCACCCGTCGCAACCGGCAACGTCAAGTCAACAACTTCGCCAGCATCCCAAGCCGTGTCCAACGCGCCTAAAGCCCATGTCAACGGAACAGCTATTGTGTATGGAAGGTCAAGCGCGACCTCGTTGTTGTCCTGATCGACGACCTTTAGCTTTATCGTTCCGCCGTCGGTCGCGGTCAACGTCCCCGTGATTTTCCGCGTATTCGCATTGAACGCCAAACCCGCTGGCAACGCCGTTGCGCTATACGTATATGGCGAAGTTCCACCCGTCGCAACCGGCAACGTCAAGTCAACAACTTCGCCAGGATCCCAAGCCGTGTCCAACGCGCCTAAAGCCCATGTCAACGGAACAGCTATTGTGTATGGAAGGTCAAGCGCGACCTCGTTGTTGTCCTGGTCGACGACCTTTAGCTTTATCGTTCCGTCGTCGGTCGCGGTCAACGTCCCCGTAATTTTCCGCGTATTCGCATTGAACGCCAAACCCGCTGGCAACGCCGTTGCGCTATACGTATATGGCGAAGTTCCACCCGTCGCAACCGGCAACGTCAAGTCAACAACTTCGCCAGCATCCCAAGCCGTGTCCAACGCGCCTAAAGCCCATGTCAACTCAGCCACAACAGAGTAATCAAACGCGGTCTCAACAATGGTTCCCCGATCATCCATAACCCGCACGGTTATTGATCCGTTGCCCGTTGCGGTTGGAGTGCCGGTAAATGTTCGCGTCGCGGGGTCAAATTCTATACCGACCGGCAAGCCCGTTGCGCTATATACTTTTGTGCCACTTCCGCCGGTAGCCTCGCGCAACACAAGCGGTACTGCCACGTCATTTTGAAACCACTTTTGCGTTGTGCCGCTCAAGTCGTATCTCAAAACCGCAAAGTCAAAGAACGACCAAACAACCCGCATTCCATCCGGTATTTGCGAGTCGCTGTCAATCGGTATTGGATTGTCCCTTGGAATCGCGGAAAATCTAAACGCGCCAAAGAACAGGCGGCCATTTTCCCCGTCAACGGTTAGGGGAACAGAGTCAACGGATGTTATAAAGGGGTTTCTTGTTGCCCGGTTGCCAATATCGTTTTTTTGACGATCCAGATAAGCCACGCCGTCGGGGTTGAAATACTCGACTTGAAGTTGCTTCCAAGCCGCCTCACTTTCGGGTTGCCAAAATGCTATTTCTTCCAGTTGGTCAACCGTGCCAGCACCCGCGCCCCGGTTCAATGGGCTACTATCGTCATACGTATAGTCAACCATGTCGTTTACAATATCGACGGTGACAAACGAATAAGCTACATTCCTGAAATCCGGGTACGAATGACCGCCAAGAGTCTCAAGGGCCTCGGTAAGTTGTGCGCTCCGCCGGTCAATATCTAAAACCGTGAAAGCGCGTCCCAACAGTGCGACCGTTCCCAAGTTCTCTGGCCTTATCGCGTAGCTAATCGTCTGTTCAACCATTTCGCCCCGACGATCCGTAACGGTCAACGCAATATCCCCCGCAGTCGCACTTTCGGGGCGTCCAGTTATTTCCCGTTTTTCAGGGTCAAACAAAACGCCGCCCGGCAACCCCGTTGCGCTGTATATATATGGTTCCTCTCCGCCAGTAGCACCCGGCAACATAATCGTCGCAACGTCCCTTCCAACTCTCCACGCGGTCGCAACTTCGCCTATATCCCACAACAACGGCAACGGTATAAAAATATCCTGATCCACAAGTTGACAAGACAGATTTGAAAACCGCCGCCGCCCAATTTCGGCCCGTTCATTGATCCGCCAGATATTCGTAATATCACCTATCTTCTCGCGCAAAAAATCACCTATAAACACGTTGCTGTCATACCTAATTACAAATGTCTTGACGCGCGATAAATCCGCCTCACCGAGTTCTAAGGAAAACTCCGTTAAACCCTCCTGGCTATCAGACCATATATCTTTTTCGCTCCTGTCTAAAACCGGCGTGCCTTCGGGAATTAAATTGCTGATAGGCGCAATTAGATCGTTATAGACGAATAGCTTTATATCTCCGATATGCGCCCCGGTCTGAACACCGCCAAAACCAGCGGCATCGACAGACGCGACAATCAGAGGATCGCCCAATATATAGGTTTGGATGTTCTCTATTTTTCCGGCCTCTAAAACGGGCCAGACAACGCGGTTTCCCGCCGGATTGACAATGGCGACATACCAATTTTCGTCAACGTCCTCAATCGTTATATCGGTCTCGCGCCCGTTGTAATCGTATTTTCCAACCCGCAGATAATCAACGGATCGCGCGAAGTCCAATAAATTAGTAACCGTTGCCGGTCTGATCCCGCCAGAGACATTGTTGAAAACAATCTCATTTTCGCCCGGAACCTTCACGCCAAAGAAATAATTTGTAAAAAAATACTCGTCGATCAAAACGTGCGGCTCTGGCGGAACCCAATTCAAATCAGTCTGGAACATAGGCATCCCGCGCAATCCCACTTCGCGCGGAATATGCCGGACAAGGTTTTTCAACGGCCCGCGCCTGTAAAACTGTTCTATAACCTCAATATCTGGCATATCTCACCCCTTACTGATTAAATCCGACAACCGCGTGTCTGCTTTCGACAACGTTATTGCTGGCGTCTCGAAATTCAAAATCAAAGTCCAAGTGGTCAAGGTCTGGAATGCGTATGACAGTGCCCGCGTTTGCACTGCTCAACCCGCTCGTCTGAATGACACGCGCACCAGCCGCCGCCGTCCACGCCGCATTGTAAACAACGTTCCCTTCCATCCTGATCAGCAGATTTGTAACGGTCGGCATGTCGGTCGTTCTAATATCGTGCAGAAAGACCGAAAACCCACGCTGAAGCCTATTTGCAGACTTGTTGACAAGCACCGGCTCAACCTCGACAAAAAAGACAGTTGCAGCCTCAAGCGCGGCAATTCTCGCGGTCAACGCATCGACCAACCCCTTGTTCGTTACAATGCCCTGGGCGTTTGCATCGGCCTTGCCGTCAACCCTTGTAATATCCGTCTCATTGTCGCTCGCGTCTGTCTCGACATCTGCAAGCCTGCGAGTCAACACGTTTATATTGCCCGTGTTCGCGTCGGCCGTTTGCCCAACCGCAACCAGTGACGGAACCGTGTGGAGTTCGCCATTGCGATACGCCAGCCCGCCGCCAGTTGCCAATCTCACCATACCGCCCCCACCGCCTGCTGGAGCCGCACGCCATGCAAAGTCCTGATCGTCTTCTCCCGTGACCGTCAAGATGTGACCAACGCCAGTAGAATCGCCCGGCGTATTGGGAACCTCGTTGACCGGCTCCCAGTACAGATTTCCGGCTCGGCTTTTCAAGACGTATTCCTGCGATTGCTCATGGCTCGGAAGTTCAAGGGGCGGATCAGACGCACGCGCCCAGGCGGGAACGATCCGTTCAATCACCGCTTGAACACGCGCCGCGAAAGTCGCCAGAAAGCCCTTGTTCGCGTCCGCCGTAGTCTCTACCGCTGTAATGCGCCGGTCAAACGCGCCGTCGTCATTCTCTCGCGCCAATACGCGCCGCTTGAGTTCGCTATCTTCATTCGTCCGGGTTTGTTCCTCGGTTGTGATTCGACGCCCCAGGGCGGTATCTGCGTTCTCTCGCGCGGTTTCTTCTGCACTTATCCGCGCGTTCAATGCGTCGGTATCGGGGGCGGGAACACCGCCGGTAGTCCCACCGATCGCGGGGGCCGCCTCAATCTCCCCGCCAGTCGCCAGCCGTCGAACCTGAAACGGCTTGAGCAACCCCGCCGCGCCGGATCGAACCATAAAGTTAGACGATTGACTTTCCGGGGCGTCGTATAGATAGCCACCAGCCCTTACAACCGCCTCATTTGCCACCGCGTCCGGGGCCTCTGGAGCCGTCCGCGTCACAATCTCTTTGACGGCCTCGAAAATTCCATTTATGGCTATGCGCTCCGGCCCGGTCGGTTCGTTCTCACCATCGCCCGCGCGGATCGCCGCCGCAAATTCCGCCAGTGTGATTGTTATAGCCATACCTTAGCAACCGCCTTTCTGTCGTCGTCGGTTGGCTCCTGTACCGCGTCGGGATGTTGCTTGAGATATTCAGCCCATCGCGCTTTCAATCGGCTGTTGGTATATGCCGGTCTATCAACCACCGCGACCGCGACCAATTTAGCCCGCTCAATCTCCATCAACATTTTGCGCCCGTCCTCAATAAATCTGTGTTTCGTCGGCACAAACTCGACGGATAACCCGCGCAATATCCGGCCCCGCACAAGTGCAAGTGTGTCGTCTGCGTCCCTGACTTCCGCGAGTTCCGCCCGTATTTCCAGACGTTGCGCGTTGTCGTCAAGCGTCAAACCGCCGCCGCCAGTTCGCGCAAGCGGTATGCGTCTGTCATGTTGCTTGTTCAAAATCACGTCCGCCCGCTCCAGATTCCCAAAGGCTCCCGACGCTATGCGCTCCCTACCAAAAGGGAGTTGCGCTATTTCACCATAATTCAACGCAACTCCCACAAGTTCGCGGCTGTTTTCGTCGGGAACGGCTCGCAATTCTAAAAATCGCGTTTCCGTCCGCATGTCAATCCTCCGTTTCGACTTCCTTAAAGTCCATTGCGGAGCCGCCCCGGTAGCGCACAAGACCGGCAACAATCAGCCGCTCAACCATAACGCCCCGCGTGAGTCCGCAACGCTCCGTCAAATCGTCAATCGCATCGCTCGCGCTTTGCGTGACATTTGCTTGAACCCGTTTCTTAGCCATTTTAAGGCCCTTTCCTTGTTTGTGGGTCAATACGCGCTAAATGGGGAGAACGTCCAACGCGCCTAAGCCACTCGCACGGAGAACCGCGAATATGCCGCCATACGCAAAGCCGCGTACATATCCCAAAGGGTCATCCATGTAATAATGGTCTCCGCTTTGCCCGCCAGCGTCACGTTGTCGCGGATTACGGAGATACCCGGCCACATCGCGGCAACGCTCGAACCCTCAACGCTCCCGGACTTGCGGATACCCTCGCCAGTCGTCGCGCCGCCTGAATTTTCGGCAATGAACGTTGTTGACCGCACACCCACGCCACGCGCCCGCAAAAGCTGTATCGCGTGATTGTCGGTATTTGGAGAGATCAACCCGATACCGTACTTGAACGCCTGAACGTTCAGGAGCAAGGAAACGTCGCCCTCCTCATGCGCGTGCAATCCGTCGATACCATTTGCACCCAAAGCCAAAAACTCATCGCGGGTTGTAACGGCTCCCGGTCGCGCCGCGCGGTTGTAACGGGCGAAAAATCCCGTCACATTCGGGGCGTTGCCGTCGCCATTGATAACCTGATTCGATTGCTCCGCCATGATCGCTTCCCGGAGATCGCGCCGCAATGCCGCTTCCAGTTGCGGCCCAATCTGCGCTTGCATTTCAGCACTCCACACATACCGGCCCGTCAACCGTTTGGGTTTCAATACGGTAGGTGTGAACGTCGCCTTAACCGCGTCCTCTTGCGCTCCCTCTGCAACCATACCAGGATCAACGCCGCCAGTCAAAAGCGGGTACTCCGTCCGGCCCGCCGGTACCGAATCAATGCGGACGCCCAAAAACTCCAGAACGCCGCGACCAAACAGACGCCGCAAAATGTTGCGTTGCATCACGCCGCCGTCGAGATCAGCCGTCGAAGTCGTCACGTCCGCGCGTTCCTCTGCATCCTCGCGGAATTGCGCCAGACGTGCAGACACCCCCCGCGCTTTCTCGCGCACTTCGGCGTATTCCTCGCGCGTCAAGAGCAAGTCGTAAGGGATCGCGGGGCCGTTGCCGATCGCGGGTTGACCTACCGCCGCGTTGAGTTCCGCCTCTGCACCCTGCAACGCCGCGCCGGTCGCGCCCGCGTTCAAGTAGTTCGCAACGCTCGCGCGTTCCTGCAACCCGTGAATTTCGCGGGTTTCGGTATCGTAACCCCGCAACAATCGCGCGGCCCGTTGCTCTGGCGTTTCGTCGTCTGGCGCATCGTCGCCCTCACCGTCGTCGCCCTCGCCGTCGCCCTCGCCGTCGCCCTCGCCGTCCGCAATTACAAGGCTCTGCCAACGTTGCTCCGCCTCGCCGTACTCATTGACCAGACGCCCGCGTTCCTCGGTCTGTTCGTCGGTCAATTCGTCAATGCCGTTCAACTCGTTGAGCCGCGTCCGAATTTGAGAAACCCGCAACGCCGCCCGCTGTAATGCCGTCATACTTCGCCCCTTTCTAAAAGGTTGATTGAAACCACAATATACAGTGTCCGCGGTCAGCTCCGCAACCACAATATATTGTATTTACTTCGTTGTTTTCTCTAAGTGCTCAAGCGTCGTCTCGACTTCGACAAGACGGTTTTCGATCCGCCCCAAACGCTTATATACCTCTTGCTTGAATTGGCGTTCCTCTTTGCGCCGCTGGCGTTGCGTTGCAAACATCGCAGTCGTCAACACCACCAGAACACCAATGAGTACTTGCGTAAGGTCAAGTTGAAATTCCATCACTCGCGCCCCAATTTCTCCGCCGGAACCCAAACGTCAAAGCGGTCAAAGTCAAGTGTGGGTATCTCAATCAACCCCGGCCCCTCTGCCGGATCGAGACAACGCGACAACCCCGACGCCGTTGTGCCGACAATCACGCGCCAGTGTCCCTTTTTGCGCGCCAGAACGGGAATGCCGCGATTGAGATAATAGCGAACCGATTGCACGCGGTTTTTGTGTTCCCACGTCCGCCCGGTCGCCATCCTCAACGCCCTCAACGCATTGCCCCAAAGCAAGTCACCCGACGGAGCAAACGCCGCCCGCGCTTGAAACGCCGCCAATAACTTCATGGGGTTTGTGTCCGCGTGATAGTCCGCAAGCATCGCTAAACACATAGCCATACAACCGACATCAGACACCACGCGCCCGCCCAACTTCACCGCCGCGTAAGGCGGCTCAAGTTGGGAGTAATGCGGAACGTCCAGATCAGACACACCGCAACCCGCCAGCACGCCCAACAAAAACGACAAGACCGCGACCACAACGGATTTGTAATGGCGCATTGTCCGCGCCCGCCCGTGCAAATCCCGGAGCCGTTTTAGCTGATTCAACATATAACCCCCTCGGTTAAAGTGTTAATCGACAATCAAATATAACGCCTTTTGCGGAGCACGTCAACACGTTGCTCCCATTCTCGACGACCGGGTAAACCCCCGCGCTCTGACCGCGTTTTCTCTATGTGGCAACCCCGACACAAGGTTTGCAGATTCGCGCCCTTGTAAGGTTGCCCGCCCGCGCTCAACGGGGTTATGTGGTCGCACTCCAACCGGCCCGCGCGTCCGCACTTCCTACACCTGTACCCGTCGCGCTCAAACGTCCGCCGTCTGGCGACCGCCCATTGCCGCTTGTTCAATGTGTTGTGGGATCGCGCCATTATGTGACCGCGTGCTTGAGACCGCCCTTTTTCTCACCGCCCGCGTCTTTGGTTCGCCCGCACGCGCAAACCAGAGCCTCAAGCGCGTTGATACGCCCGCCAAACCGCGCCTTTTCCAGTTTCATTTCCATATCGGCATTGCGGACTATACTGGAGTCTCTGATTGCGCTTTCGATCATGAGATTTTCGCGCATTGCCAGACGACCGCCCAATATCAGCCTTTGCGTTCTGCGAATATCAAACGCCTTTTCGTCTGGCGACGACCGCCACGCGACGCGCCAGCGGACGCCCAACGCCTCTAATGCGTCTATGACTTCCGCTTTGCGGTTCACGTTGCACGCGACGACCGAAACCCGCACGTCGTCAAGGTCGTCAACAACGTCGCACAGAAACGCCTCTACGGGCGTTATGCGACCGGGATAAACCGCGACCTCGCCCCGCGTTTCCATTTGGACGTATAGATTGCCCACCGCGTCGCCTTTCCCGCGTCGTTTCAAGTCCGGGATCGACGGGAACGCGCCCCACGCCTCGACGCGACCGTTAGGCCAGACCGCGACCGCACAACACATATTTTTGGGGCCGCCTATCTCCAGACCCAGAACCGCGTTGCCCTCGCGCTCTGGCGGATCGTCAACAACGTTCTTTTCCCAATCCGTAACGGAGCAAATCATTTCCCGCGTTGGGTCTTGCGGTTGGTTCAGATCGTAGGCCCTGAACGCCGCCTCGTCCGCTGGCGTCATAATCGCGCGTTCCGCCGCGTCCCTCATGTAGTCAATGGATTTGATCCCACTGACAAGACCGGGGTTTGCCGCGTGCCACGCCGCCACGTCGTCAAGGTTGCAAGTCAATGGCGGCTCGAATATGGTAAAGTGAGTGCTCTTAGATCGCCCGCGCTCGCGCATCTCCCGGAACATAGGGCCGTCACCTTGTATTGATATGCACCAGAAACGCCCGTTGCGCCCCGATATTGCGGAGTAAACCGCGTTCCACAACTCCCGCTTGTTCTCGCGCAATAGCCCCGCCTCGTCGATCAGAGCCAGATCAACGCCCGTCGCGTGACCGCTCGAACGATCAGCCGCCAGTATGTCAACCTTCATTCCATCGCGCCCGTATATCACGCCGGGAGCCGGGGTTTTGACGACCCGGATATTTTCGAGTTCCGACATTTCAGCCGTCTTTCTCACCGCGTCGCGCAACTCCGCCGCCAGTGCGCCCGTTTCAGACGTGACCAACCCGCGCCAATACTCCCAACCCAACGGCCCGTCCAGATAAGTCAACAAGACCGCCGCAATCAACCCGGACTTGCCATTTTTACGCGCGACCGATAGCCCCGCCTCGCGGACGCCGGGAGCATACGCGCCCTTGAGCCATGCGTATTGCCATTCGTCGATTGTAAACGGCTCCCCTTGCATTGGGCCGTCGGGAACGATCAGATTTTCCCGCGACCAATCGCGGATCGTCGCCGCCTCTTTGCCCGTGTATTCGTTCATCCTTTCCCCTTTCCTTTGTGCCACGCGCGGGAGGATTCCCCGCGCAAGACCGGGTTATGGCGTTTGCTGTGCCCCGTGTGCCCCCTGTTTCATGGGAATACTAAAAAAAGTCGCCTTTTTCTGTTTCAGTTCAAATAACATAGCACACATAGCACACATAGAACAAGCACTTTCTAAGACGCTCAACCCCAACAACTTACAAGTGTGCCACGTTAGGCCCTTTTCGCCCCGAACATAGCACAAACCCGGACTTTTGTAAAAGTTTGTAAACAAACGCAAAATTTGCACCCCCAAAAAGCAAAAAAAAAGGCGTTTCAACCGAAGTCAAAACGCCCTATCCCCGCTGCGGAGCCGCCTAAATATCCAGTTTCATTTGCCAGTTTGACAAAGGATGCCGCAACCCCAACCCATCGCCGATTATTGCGACGCATTTATCAAACGCCCCTTGCTCGGTATCAGCGGAGCCACTGACGCGGATATGGCCCTTGACTTCAGCCGTGTACTCCCACCGCTCCCCGGCCTCAAACTCGCCTATAATAATGAACACGTCATGCCGTTTCATTAGAACCCCCTCTTTGACCGGGGCCGCCTATACTTCGGGGCGACGAAAAAAGCCCGCAAAAGCGCGGGAGCAATGCCAACAAAGAAAATTCCAAGTATCCAACCCATGTCATATCTCCAGAGAAAAGGCCCCGACTTGCGCCGGGGCCGTGTGATTTACTGGATCGCCAGCGGAGCCTTTGCCCACGTTATACGCTCGGAGCAATCCTTTAAGCCGTTCACAACCCAATCGAACGCCCCGGAGAGATAAGCAACGCGCCCCTGAACCGCGCCCAACGTCGCCCAATGCTCGCCATTGCCCGCCATGTGGCTCTGGAGCATCCGAACCAAACCCCGCGCGGATTCAGAATACAGCCGGATTATTTCAACATACATGCTCAATTCGTCGCGCGTGTAACCACCGTGACCGCTCAACGCGCCCAACGTCATTTGTAACCGGCGTTTGATATACTCAAGCGTGCTCACGCCGTTGTGGGCTATCGCCAGATACATTTTGACGCTTTGGGCCGCGTCCAGATTGTCCGAGTCAAAGGCGTCTTTGTCGCGGCTCCATTCCTCAAGATCGCAATAGTCGTTCTCCAACTCGCGCAACATATCGCCATACACCCGCAACGCGCCCGCCAGTTTGAACCAACCGGAGTTCCGCCCGGTCGTCGTACCATGCGCGCAATACTGGCCTTTTTTCGGCTCCGGTCGCTCGCACAACATAGAGTAAACCGGCTCCGTATAGAGCACATCAACCCGCGCGGTCTCAATCAACGCCTCGCAAGTCTGGCGCGGCATACTCACATACTCCACGCCCTCGCGCGTCGCAAGGTGAGCCATATCGGAGTCAATCCGCTGGCCCAAATGCTCGCTGGCGTATTGCGTTTCGCCGTCCGCGCTCAACAATGTTTCTAAAGTCTGTTTCGACATTTACAGCCCCTTTCGGTAAGGTGAGAAGCGCGACCCCGTGCCGCGCTCGACAAAGGGAATATAAAACAACTCAATACAAACGTCAAGGCGTTTTAGGGCGTTATATGTAACGTTGACAAACTTTTTTTGTTGTCTATATTACTTCTGGCACGTAATACGGGGCGTTTTCTCAGGGATGCGCCCCGCCCTATACGATCCACCGGCCCGGCATTGGAACGCGGTCATAACCCCACCGCAACCCCGTCAATACCGGGCTATCTTTTTACCCGCTCGCAACCAGAGCAATCCCCACACAGACGCGCAACCCAACCACGCCGGGGCAACAATCCCACCGCGCCCTTGCCCTTGCCCGTCGTCAACGCAAAGCGACCACCGCTTTCCAACCTCGTATATAGATTTGCCACAGGGTCCCAAAAGGCCCACCTTCCGCGATGCCGCCCCCCGGATCAACACAAACAGGTGAGTGTTACAACACAAGCAAGTGTGTGTTAGATGCGTACACAAACAAGTGAGTGTGGGGCGCGTACACTCAATAGTGTTCGATGATCCCGCAATGGCGCGAGTGCCCCCAATGCTCCGGCCCGTGCTCCGCCAATTCCAACCACTCAGAGCATACGGTTTCACCGTTGAGTGGTTGGAATTGGCGGAGCACGGGCCGGAGCA
>MKWU01004508.1_pt1 | contig 16365 bp, 18 predicted proteins | sample 809101 | NCBI WGS metagenome assembly MKWU01 (sample SAMN05860141, study PRJNA318959) | sponge metagenome | host: Aplysina aerophoba | place: Slovenia: Piran, Adriatic Sea, Gulf of Piran | collected 2013-05-07 | reverse complement strand
CCGCTGGGCCGCTGGGCCGCTGGGCCAATTATATCAATGGTACACTCAGGAAATCGCCCGGTTGTCAAGTGCGGCAGGTGCGCATCGGGCGAGTGCGCCGGGTGTGTCCAGGGGTGTTGTGTCTGCATCGTCTTATCTCCTCAACCAGTCCGGTGTCACCCTGGCGTCACGACAGGATGGGGGCCTGAGAGCTTGCCCGGTACGGTGTGCCGTTCGCCATTGGTGATATTGATTTAGTTAAAAGTAAGTATATGTTATGTGACAGCGATTTATTGTGAGTTTTTCGGACAAAGTGTGAGAAAAACTCATAGAAGAGTCCGCGCCAGGGGACCGCTCTGATAGAATTACGGGGGAGTTACGAGGACAATACTTGCTTCTTTTCCCGGATGTATGGGGCCAGCGTAACGCAATCGACTGTCGTCTGACTGGACTCTGGTCCCCGCTCAACTCCATACGGAGACAGGCTTGCGCGGGAGTGGCGCGTAATCGGGGCAGGTCTTTCGCCTGCATATAATATAAAAGTATGCGGTTGCCCTGACGACAGGCATAGAAACAAAAAAAGGCGCCGGGAACTATTCCTGACGCGGGGACAAACCGGAAGCAGGAAATAAAAGCGGCTGAGACTACACCGCTTTGCGACCACCCTTTTGCGGGAGTACCCGGCGCCTTGCCAGACGCCGATTGCCCGCTTGTCCACCGCCGCCTGAGCGAAGCCAGCGCGACGGTAAATGGCCATGACTGCCTTTTTCAGAGTGTGGCATTTCACTCGTAACACAGGTCTAATCGGCAATTTGCTTACCGTGAGCCTTGCGGGCTCCGAATGGGGATTACCCAACCGTGCAGCGCATTGCCAAGGTCTTTTGGTTTGCGACCGCCGGACCGCCGAATTACCCGAAGGTTTCGGCCTTAAGCCACTTTCGACCCGTATCGAGGCACGTCTTTGCATTTATCAAAATGCTGTGGGAATCGAACCCACGACCTACTGCTTATCAGGCAGTCGTTCTAACCATCTGAACCAAGCATAGCATCCCACTGCGGCGTGCGCGCCCCGGTCGCTCCGTCGTCTTTTGGACCACGAAATACGACACGCCGAATGTTTTTCACCTACCGGCTACTCGACCGATGACCAGGACGCCGGCTATACACCGGAACCCCGGTCCTCTGCACAGTCGCACTTGCTTGTAAGGCTCGCACTGTACTGCACTATCCGTTGTCTCTCACGACTGACGATGCCGGTTGCGCGGGTTGCACCACCACGTGTTCTTTCAAATGACCTGCATTCCCGGTCCGAAGACCGGTGCGTAAATCAATCTACTTCCGCACATCGCTTGGTCGCTACTCCCGACAGTTTCCTGTCGAGAGCAAGGAGACCGGACTTGCCTGGACTGACCGGTTCCGAAGAACCGGCGGGATGCCATGGGCTACATCCCTTTCCCGCCGTTACCGACGGTTAGCAGGGCCAGGCCCCTGAACGCGCCTCGATCCGGGATCGATAGCAACGAATTCATTTGCCCTGCTCATACTGCCGCAGGACAACACCGGGACAAAAAAAGCCCCGGTTGGTGAACCAACCAGGGCTTCTTTTGAAGTTTGCCCGGAAGGTTCGCTTATACAGCCTTCCGGGATTGTTATCCGGGAAGACTAATGCATGGGTTCACCGTTATTGATGATTCCATGCGAATCCAGATTATCGGACACCCTGTTCCGAAACAGGCCGTACCGAACCGCACTGCCCGGCCGCCTTGTATCAAGAATGGCGCCGGCAGCGGTGCATTGTGTCAATAGAATTTGCATAAGGGGGCGCACTATACACTACCAAATATCGCTGTCAACAGTTTTTTTCACAGGTACTAATTTTCCTCGAATATCATTATGCACTTATTTTCTGACGTTTCTGGGTGCTTGAACAGATTGCGGCAGCATAGGTTTTTTCTGCGTCTCATCCGCCTGCCTGTCAGGATTGTATATTTTTACCACCCCCGAACATCTCATGAAATCCGCCTCGTTGAGTGTGACTACAGTCAAGTCGCGAGCCAAAGCGCAGGCGGCTAACAAGCTGTCTATCACAGGCAGTTTATTGCCTTCCGCCTCCGAATATCCGCATAGTGTTGCCCATTTCTCCAGTACATCGTTATCAACGTCAAGGTTTCTATCCCTGAAGCGTTCTTCCAGTTCTTGTATCCAGGCGCTGATTTTCGCGGCTCGTTTGTTTTCTGGCGTGGAGGCAGTCCTGCGCTCCAATTTGTAATAGCCTTTTCGTAGTTCTGCAATGGTCAGGCAACTGATATAAAGGGAACGCTCATCCTGGGCATCAAGCCATTTAATTACTTTTCGGGAAGGTTTCTTTTTCAGATATTCCGAAACGACTGAAGTGTCCAGCAGGTACATCACAAATCAGCCAGGAGCGGATTTACAAAGAACATCCTGTACTTTGCCCCTACGGGGCCAGTCTCGCTGTGCTCGACTGTTCAAATCTGTTCCATACAGATTTGTGGACGTCCGAAGGACGCCCGCAGGGTGTGCGCCATGGATGGTGCACATCACAAATCAATGGTTCTCCCAGTGTCCGGGTTGCGTTCAAAAAGATCATCCTCTGACTCATCAAGGAGCGGCATAAGTAGCGCCGACGATAATTTGTTTGCCGGACGGGTCAGCCGTTGATACTCATGGAAAGACAAAAGCACGGCAGTATTTCTCCCATGCACCGAAATAAACTGGGGCGCGCCACTGTCTGCGATTTTAATCAGTTGGCTCAGTTTGTTCTTGGCTTCCTGCAGTTGCCATTGGCGGGGTAGTTTATTCATAATATGCATTAAATCTGGACAGTCTGGCCAGTTTAATTGCCCGGACAGCAGAAGTCAATATAATACATTCCCCGCGCTGGTAGTATTAAATTTTATCAGTGTGGGCCAGTGGTTCCGGCTAACCCAGGTCAGAATGACAACAATGCTACTTCCCGAACGGTGCGAATAATTGTTGTAAATCGCGGATGCCGGGGATTGAGCAGGTAATTCCTTTCCGACGGGACAATAACGCTGGGTACTGACAGTATCGCTGACTCCCGACCAGCCAACCACTCATTACCGATAAGCGCAGTCGATAACGGCGCCGGATACTCGCGCCAGTCGTTCGGTAGCGCATCATCCGGGAGCACCATCATATCCCTTGCCTCCAGGTCCAGACTTAGTAAGGCATAATGACTCAGTATGTGATAATCACTTATATGGACCATAATCTCGAGATGCCCCAGGGAGATGGAACTCGTAAGATAAATACATGCCTGTCCCTTGCTGTTCCACCGCCCTCCGAAACGTCGGGCGCCCTCACCGTCGAAAGCGGTTGCAGACTGCCGGCGCTTAACCAGCCGGCAGGCTCGAATCACGCAATAACTCCATGCTCCATTCGGCCGATCAGGTCTTCTACGGCGCTTGCTTCCGTTGCGCTACGCAGCATCTCTATGGGGGCCTTGCCGTTCAACCCGAAACTTGGATTTTTCATCCAGCGACATGCCCCGTTCTGGTCACCCTCAAAAAGATCAATAGCAGCCTTAAGAATTTCCGCGCAAACTGGTCTTCGGTCCGGAATAACAAAACGATTTCAGCCAGTGCGAACCAGCACTGCTTTATGATAGGCTTCCTGTTAATCCGACCAACCACTTGTCAAAACAACTGTCCAAATGTTCAAGGTAAAGATAGCAAGCAGCGGCGAAGTAATCACCGTCGGAGACGGCGTCAGGATCGTCGACGCCCTGGGCGAGCACGGCATCATTATCCCCGTGTCCTGTGAGCAAGGTATCTGCGGCACCTGCCTCACCGGCGTGCTGGAAGGGGAACCGGAACATAACGACGTGTTCATGACCGATGAAGAGCATGCGGCCAACGACCAGATGACACTCTGCTGTTCGCGCTCCAAAAGCGAACTGTTAGTGCTGGATTTGTAGGGCGTTTATCCCCGGGAAATGCCGGGTAGACCGACCCTGTAAAGCGGTTGCAGACTGTCGGCATTTAATCATATTGTTTGACTTATAGTACCGTTTTAGTACCATAATATAATGCCTCCTAAAATAAGGGATTTGATCAATGATTTGAAAAAATACGGATTTATAGACCGGAGAGGGAAAGGAAGTCATCGTAATTTCAGGCACCCATCCGGGTTGAATATTACTATCAGTGGCAAGGCAGGCAATGATGCGAAGCATTATCAGATCAAGGACGTAAAACAAGCTATCAAATGGGTTAATGATGAAGAAGGTTGATCAGTATCTCAAGATTGTAGAATGGTCTGAAGAAGACCAGTGCTATATTGGCCGGGTCCCCGGTCTGGCTCTCGGCGGGATACACGGAAAAAATGAGACTAAAGTTTTTGAGGAATTAAGTACATTAATCGATGAATGGATAGCGATACACGAGGAGGATCACATACCCTTACCGCCGGCAACGGCAGGAAAGAAGTATTCCGGCAAGTTTAATTTACGCGTAGGGCCTTATTTGCACGAACGTCTCGCTGTCGAATCCCTGAAGGTAAACGAGAGTTTAAACACTTACTGCATCAAAGTTCTCAGGGGTAAGGTTGAGTCAAGCAAATAGAAGTTGAATATGACCTTTCAGCAGAATGTTGTTTGGGGCAAGAATTAGCTGTTTATTGATACCGATAAGTCAACGACACCCCGTACATCTGCGGATCGCCGAACACGGAAACGACTTCGCCTCCTATGGCGTACAGGTGGGTGACATACTCTTCGTCAAGCAGGTTTTTACCCCATACGGCAATCTCCAGTGTATCGTTGGGACTGTTCCAGGCAAGGCGGGCATCGAACAGGTCGAATGAAGGTTGTATCGAATAGGGTTCGAGCTCGCCCCGCTGATCGTCAGTATAGCGATAGCTCAGGAGGGCAGCCAACTGGCCTCCCCCCGGCACGGGCAACACGTATTCTGCATTAATACTGTATTTGTTGCGCGGGGCATGAATCATCTCGTTGCCGGTCTGTACCGGGTAAGCGGAGTTCGGTACGATGGTATCGGTAAATTCCGCGTCCAGGAATGAATAGAAACCGGACAGCGTCAGGTTCTCTACGGGGACCCAGGTAAGTTCCAGCTCCACCCCTTTGGCCTCTGCATCGCCCGCGTTGAAAGTCTGGAAGCGGCCAAAACATTCAAGCAACTCCGTGGTCTGGTCTTCAACACAGCCAGGCGTGGGTCCAAAGGCTTGAATTTGTAATTCTTCGTATTCCGTGTAGAAGAAGGCGGTGTTTAATCTTACATTATCCAGCAGGTCTGACTTGAAGCCGATTACATATACCGGCCGGAAAGTAAATAACCGGTTGACGGCCAAGTTACGTACCGTGGGGCTGAGCCTTGATTCCTGGCTGGTCCTGAATATGCTGGTTTCTGAAGGCGGCAGGTCGATGGGAGAGATTGCGGAAGCGCTGGTATTGAACCTGCCGACGGCCACAAAACTCATCGACAGGATGGTAAATGACAACCTGGTGTACAGGAAACCGCACCATGATGACCGGCGCATTATAGAAATCTTCCCTTCAGACGCCGGCATGATACGTCATGAAGTAGCAAAAAAGCTGGTGGCAAAAGAACAGAAAGCCCTGAAAAAACTGATCCCGGACTTGGACCGGTTAATGGGAGAGCTTGTCAGGCTGAACCGGGACCTGGACGAGACCGGGAAATAGCAGGTTGCAAACGACCTGTCCCGAATGGAGTTCAGGTCTTTATCCCCGTCCCCCGCTGCAGCAGGTAAAGGGAAAGGTACGACAGGGCGAGGATAAACAGCAGGATTATGGCAAATGCGGTGTAAATATTGATGTCGGATACGCCCAGGATGCCGTAGCGGAAGGCGTTCACCATGTACAGTATCGGATTGCCCAGGGAGATCGTCTGCCAGATGCTCGGCAGCAGGTCTATGGAATAGAATACCCCGCCCAGGTAAATCAGCGGGGTCAGTACGAAAGTCGGGATGATGGAGATGTCATCAAAGTTCTTGGCAAATATCCCGTTAAGAAAACCGCCCAGGGAAAACAGGATGGAAGTGAGGATGACAATACTAATGACGATCAAGGGGTTGTAAAGCGACGGCATGCCGGTGAAGAACAACGCAATGACCGTCACGATCACGCCCACGATCAGCCCCCTCAGCACCCCGCCGGAAATATAGCCCGCCAGGATTATCCAGTTCGGCACCGGCGCGATGATCATCTCCTCGATATGGCGCTGGAAGCGCGCGCCGAAAAAGGATGAGGAGACGTTGGAATAGGCGTTGTTGATGATCGACATCATGATGATGCCCGGGGCGATAAACTCCATGTAGGAAAACCCGCCCATTACGCCGATGCGGGGACCGATAAGGTTACCGAATATGATGAAGTAAAGCGCCATGCTGATGGCCGCCGGCAGGATGGTCTGCGTCCAGATACGCATGAACCGGGTGATCTCCTTGGTGACGATGGTCTTGTAGGCGATATAAAAACGGTCAGACGTCATTTTCCTGTTCACTCTCGTCCAGCAACCGGATAAACAACTCTTCCAGGCGGTTGGCTTTATTGCGCATGCTGCTCACGATAATCCAGTGCTGCGACAGCATCTCGAATACGGCGTTGGCGTTCTGTTCCCGGTTAATGACTACCTCCAGGGTCATCGGGTCGATCTGGCGTATGTCCAGGAACGGCATGTCGGGCAGTTTCTCCAGGGGGCTTACCAGGTCCAGGATAAACGTCTCCGAGTGCTGTTTGGCCAGCAGGTCCTTCATATGGCCGAACTCGACGATCGATCCCTTGTCGATTATGGCGATTTTCCGGCACAGACTCTCGGCCTCCTCCAGGTAATGGGTGGTGAGGACGATGGTTGTGCCGTTGCGGTTGATCTCTTTCAGGAACTCCCAGGTGGAACGGCGCAGTTCCACGTCCACGCCGGCCGTCGGTTCATCCAGCAGCAGCAGTTTTGGTTCATGGACCAGGGCCCTGGCGATCATGAGCCGGCGTTTGAGACCGCCGGAGAGGTTGCGGGATATACCATTACGCCGATCCCACAGACCCAGTTGCCTGAGGTATTTCTCCGCCCTGGTGTAAGCGGATTTCCGGTCTATGCCATAGTACCCCGCCTGGTTCAGCAGGATATTGAGAGGGGTTTCAAATAATGAAAAGTTGACTTCCTGGGGGACTATGCCCAGGCGGGATTTGATGTCGATGATATGGGTGTCGCTGTCGAGTCCGAGGACCCTGACGTTGCCGGCGCTTTTGTTGACCAGCGACGAGATAATCCCGATCGTGGTCGACTTGCCGGCGCCGTTGGGGCCGAGCAGCGCGAAGAATTCGCCTTCATCCACCTCCAGATCGATTCCCTTCAATGCCCGAAACCCGTTCTTGTAGGTTTTTTCCAGGCGATTAATCTCCAGCGCTTTCATTCGTGACGGCAGTACCTCAACATCGCCGGCGGCTTCCCGTGCAACCGGCAAGTGCTTTTAAAGGTTGCAGAGACAGCTTATCAGTTCCTGCCCTTATAGGCCCGGACCGCGGAATTGAACAGTTCGCCGACAGCCTGCATTTCATCCACCATTTTATTGTAGAATAACTCGTTGATCTGTAGTTGTTCTTCCGTGGGAGTTTCCCCCCAGCTTGTTCTCAGACCATCCAGGCAAGCCAGGACTGCTTCGCCCTTGGCAATATAATTTTTTATACCCTGTTGCGCCTCGAGCATATCCTCCTCGCTGGCCTTCAGGCCGTTGGGGATGGAAGGCTTTTCCGGTAATGGACAGGTTTCAATCACTTCGGTCGATGCGGCTTCGACCTGCGCGAGAACGGTCTGGGCCGATACAATGCCGAAAATCAGTAAACAAGCTGAACACAGTGCTGACAACTTCATGAGTTTCTCCTATGGCGGTATGTTTTCAGATCATCCGGACGTATACTTGCAATATTATACGTCCGACCGGAAACAGCATTATATTTGGGGTCAGAGTAAAAACATACAGGTTTTTACTCTGACCCCAAATATTGGGTATTCTATGAACAAAGTCCTGATACGGCAATTCGGTTTGCGGGGATACCCGGGCGTCTACAAGGCAATGGCTGAGTTCACCAGCCGGCGCGACCCCGGGACGGCAGACGAGATCTGGTGCCTGGAGCACGAACCGGTATTTACGCTGGGCCTGGCCGGCAGGACCGAACACCTGCTGGACCCGGGCAACATCCCCGTGCACAAGGTGGACCGGGGCGGACAGGTGACGTATCACGGCCCCGGCCAACTGGTTGTCTACCCGCTGTTCGACCTGAAACGGCGCGGGATATCCATCAGGCGATTCGTCAACCTGCTGGAACAGTCGGTCATCGAGTTCCTGGCCGCCTTCGACCTGGAAGCGGTACGCCGCAAGGGGATGCCGGGCGTGTACCTGGCTGACAGCAAGATCGCAGCCCTGGGCGTGCGGGTGAGGAGAGGGTGCTGCTACCACGGCCTGGCTCTCAACGTGAACATGGACCTGTCTCCCTTCAAGCGTATCAACCCCTGCGGCTATCCCGGGCTGGAGGTAACCCAACTGGCAGACCGGGGATTCAGTTTATCGGCAGATGACGCGGCCGAGCAATTTTTGCCCTGCCTGCTGGAACAGTTCGGATGCGATGAGGTCGAAACGTATGATGAAAGAAATATTTCTTTTCCTGAAATCATGGCAGCAAGTGTAAAATAACACCCTGGGCTACCTGGTACCCGCGAAGATGACGACAACAGCATTGGAAAACCTGACAAAGGCAGAGCGGCGCGGAAAATTCAAAACCGCGCGCATCCCGATCAGGGTCGTGCCGATGGAAGGCAAGCCGCCGAGAAAGCCCCACTGGATCAGGGCCAAAGCCCCCACCGATCCCAGGGTACTGGAGTTGAAGCGGTTGTTGCGTGACCGCGCCCTGCATACGGTGTGCGAGGAAGCGTCCTGTCCCAACCTGGGCGAGTGCTTTGCACGGGGCACCGCCACCTTCATGATCATGGGCGACACCTGCACCCGGCGCTGCCCCTTTTGCGACGTGGCCCACGGCCGCCCGCAGCCCCTGGATGAAAACGAACCGGAACACCTGGCCGAAGCCGTCAGGTTAATGGCGCTGAAATACGTGGTCATCACTTCCGTCGACCGGGACGACCTGCGCGACGGCGGGGCAGGGCACTTCAGGGACTGTATCCGGGCAGTACGCCGCGAGACCCCTGAAACCAGGATCGAAATTCTGACACCGGATTTCCGCCGCCGCATGGATATCGCGCTGGAAAAACTGGGCGAGGCGCCGCCCGACGTGTTCAATCACAACCTGGAGACGACGCCGGCGCTGTACCGCAAAGCCAGGCCGGGCGCCGATTACCGCTGGTCGCTGGACCTGATCCGCAGATTCAAGGTGCAACACCCCGGGATACCGACGAAGTCCGGCCTCATGCTGGGATTGGGTGAACAGATAGAGGACGTAAAACAGGTGCTGCGCGACCTCAGGGAGCACGACTGCGACATGCTGACCCTGGGCCAGTACCTGCAACCGAGCCGCTACCACCTGAAAGTGGAACGATTCGTGGAACCGGCTGAATTCGACGAACTGGGTGAATATGCAAGAGGACTGGGCTTCACCAGCGTGGCCAGCGCCCCCATGGTGCGTTCATCGTACCATGCCGACCTGCAGGCCGCTGAGTACTAGTTCTTCGGATTGATCGGAAGCCGGCTACAACTCTGAGCTCATATCAGCTTGCGGTAATCGAAGTCGAGAATATGCGCTAACTTTCGGGCCAGCGTTTTGTCTATAGACCGTTTGTTATTTTCCATTTCAGAGAGGTGGCGCGGGCGGATACCTGCTTGACCTGCCAGTTGCACCTGGGTCAAGTCTGCCCGCAGGCGATACAATCTCAGGTAGTAACCCGCGGTTCTATAAGCATCGCCATAGCGCTGTTTGATTTCGTCATGCAACGTTTGCGCGGGTACAAGCTCATCCTCCAAGTATTTCTCTATGCTTGGGCTGGTCATATTTTTCAGGGGTACTCGTTCCGTTTTTCCGGCAGGCCCCACGGACACCTTTCTCAAATCGTGTTGAATATTCGATGTATGACTCATCTGTAAGCTTCCCGTCGATGCCCGATGTAAAATACTTCTATCCTCAAGGTATGTTCTGAGGTTATGCGATAACGCATTCGATACCTGTAATTCAGACGCAGGCGATATTCGTCTTTGCCGGTTTTCAAAGTGTCCCATCCCACAGGGTTAACACCCTGCTCCTCCATGCCAGTCACGGCAAGTTCAGCTAAAGCTTGTATCATTTGTGGCAACCTTGCCAGTTGTTTATTCGCCTTTCTGGTCAGGTAAACAGTCCATGTCATGGTGTAGATTATATGCCATCAATTGGTATATTACAAAAGCAAGCAACAGGGAATGCTCATCCTGAGTGTCCAGCCATTCAATCACCTTTATCGAAGGTTTCCTTTACAGAGATTCCGACACAACCGGAGTGTCCAACAAATACAATACAAGTCAATGGTTCTCCCATTGTCAGGACTTCTTTAGAACAGTTCATCCTCTGCCTCTTCAAGAATCGGCATAAGCAGCGTTGATGACAATTTATTTGCCGGACAGGTCAGCTTTTGATACTCATGGAGGGACAGGGCCACGGCAGTATTTCTCCCATGTACCGTAATAAAACGTTTCGCTTTTGGACTGCGATAAATTGTTTTCAGGTAGCGAACATTGCCTTTCCGGATATATGGCACAATGCAGGCATAATCATCTATCTCTACTATAAGTACTCGCTGGTTGGGATAACGTTCCTGCTCAGGATGGGGATAATCTCCAATATAGTCTCCACTTTCGATAGCAGTTTCAACGTCTTCAAAACAAAGTCCTCTTTCCTTCTTGAGGACTGCATTTTTCTCCGGACTCCATTCCAACCGCTCTGTTGTCATGTTGATAGTATATCGAATGTATGTCGGATATCAATATTATAAATCTGCATATCCTGTTCATCCTGTACATCCATGTTAAATCATTTATTCATTATCCGTGCTTATCTTATTTACGGTTGAGCGAATGCTTCCCTTTGAGAATCTGGTGCTTATCCCGGCGTTTTCCCGGAGTTGATCCGCCCTGCGCACAATGTTTTCATCTTCATCCGTGACGATGGCATAACCCCTCTCCAGGGTGGCAAGCGGGCTGACCGTCTTCAGTGAGTGAGAAAGAAAATCCAGTTGTTTTTCCCTTGCGTTCAGGCTGCGGGCAAGTTGGTTTTTCAGTTGTTTTTCCAGTTCAGCGCACCTTGTACGATAGCCGGCCAGTTGTTGCAGGGGGTTCCTGCTCCTGAGGATATCGGCGAACCGGTTCAAGCGCGCCAGGCGTAATGTGATGCCGTTGTCCAACGCGAGTCTCAGGCGGGTGGCAAGATCATCCGTGCGCTGCGTCATATTCTGTAGCAGGTAGGTGGGGCGGGGCAGGCGTTTACCCAGTTGTGTTACGTTGCGCAGGTGGTAGGACAGCAGTCCGGTGACGCGCAGGTGGAGTTGTGAATGAAGGTTATTCAGTGTCGATTTCAACGAAGTGGAGTCCGGACTGACCAGTTCCGCTGCCGCCGAAGGAGTGGGCGCCCGCTGGTCGGCAACGAAATCGGCAATGGTAAAATCAATTTCATGGCCGATGCCGCTGACCACGGGGATAACAGAACGATAAATCGCCCTGGCAACGGTTTCTTCGTTGAATGACCACAGGTCCTCCAGTGAACCGCCGCCCCTGGCCAGGATCAACACGTCACATTCCTGCCTCCGGTTTGCCACATGAATTGTTTCTGCAATCTGCTGTGCCGCGCCGTCTCCCTGTACGGGCACCGGGTAGACAATGACATCGGCGACTGCATAACGTCTCCCCAGAACCTGGATGATGTCTCTCACTGCCGCGCCTGTCGGCGATGTGACCACCCCGATAGTCCCCGGGAAGGCAGGGACCGGCTGTTTGTGATCTTCGGCGAACAAGCCTTCTTCCAGCAAGCGCTGCTTCAGTTTCTCGAACGCCTGCTGCAGGGCGCCGGCGCCGGCCGGTTCCATGGCTTCCACGATCAACTGGAATTCACCCCGGCCTTCGTACAGGCTGACCCCTGCCCGGACCAGTACTTCCTGCCCGTTCTCCGGGGCAAATCTCAGGTGGCGGTTAGCGCCCCTGAACATCGCGCAACGCACCTGGGAATGCTTGTCCTTCAGAGAGAAATAGATGTGGCCCGAGCCGGGCTGCGCCAGGTTGGATATTTCGCCGCGTACCCACAGGGACGGGGGGAAACTGTCCTCCAGCACCATCCTGGCCTCACGGTTAAGACGTGTGATCGTGTAGATATCGCGTTGTTCTTCAGTTATGCCGGTGTTCATTTCATTTTAACGGGGACAGATTTAAATCTGTCCCCTTTTTCTCTTTAATTCCTGATTCCTAATTGTATAATAGGTCATGCGAATAATCGAAGAGGCCCTTACCTTTGACGATGTCCTGCTGGTCCCGGCCCATTCCAGGGTCCTGCCCCAGCAAGTCAGCCTCGAGACACGCCTGACGCCGCGCATCAAGCTCAATATCCCCCTGATTTCCGCGGCCATGGATACCGTCACGGAATCCCGCCTGGCAATCGCCCTGGCCGCACAGGGCGGCATGGGCATCATCCACAAGAACATGAGCCCCGAACAGCAGGCCAGGGAAGTGCTGCAGGTGAAGAAATACGAGGCCGGGGTGATACGGGACCCGGTGACCGTCAGCCCCGCTACCAGCATCGGCGAGGTCATGCAGATCACGCGTGCCAACAATATATCAGGTGTGCCGGTCGTGGACGGTTCGGACCTGGTCGGCATCGTCACCAGCAGGGACCTGCGTTTTGAAACCCGTTTTGATGACCCCGTGGCCAAAATTATGACACCCCGGAAGCGCCTGGTCACCGTCCGGGAGGGCGCAGACACAGAGGAGATCATCTCCCTGCTGCACAAGCACCGGATTGAAAAAGTCCTGGTCGTTAACGAAGAGTTCGAGTTGAAAGGCATGGTCACGGTCAAGGACATTCACAAGGCGCAGGAATTTCCCAACTCCTGTAAAGACGAAGATGAACGCTTGCGCGTCGGCGCCGCAGTAGGCGTCGGTCCGGGTACAACGGAAAGGATTGCCGCCCTGGTAGGCGCCGGTGTGGACGCGCTGGTGGTGGACACCGCCCACGGGCACTCCGAAGGCGTGCTGCAGACCGTCAGCGAAATCAAGGCGGACTACCCTGACTGTGAAGTGATCGGCGGCAACGTGGTGACGGCGGAAGGGGCACAAGCCCTGGTGAAAGCGGGTGTGGATGCAGTGAAAGTGGGCGTAGGCCCGGGTTCGATCTGTACGACACGTATCGTGACCGGGGTTGGCATGCCGCAGATTTCAGCCGTGGCCAACGTTGCCGAAGGCCTGAAGGGAACAGGTGTGCCGTTTATCTCCGACGGCGGTATCCGCTATTCCGGCGACATCGCCAAGACCCTGGCCTCGGGCGCCTGGTCGGTTATGATTGGCAGCCTGTTCGCCGGCGCAGAGGAAGCGCCCGGCGAGGTTGAGTTATTCCAGGGCCGCTCTTACAAGACCTACCGCGGGATGGGCTCCGTGGGCGCCATGTCGCAGCAACACGGTTCATCTGACCGCTATTTCCAGAAGAACGACGAGATAGAAAAGCTGGTGCCCGAAGGCATAGAGGGGCGCGTGCCGTACAAGGGACCGCTGGATGCAATCGTGCATCAACTGGTCGGCGGTCTGCGCGCGGCCATGGGTTACACGGGTTGCCGCGATCTTCAGGAAATGCATGACAAGCCGAACTTCGTGAAACTGACCGGCGCAGGCATGAAAGAAAGCCATGCCCACGATGTAACCATCACCAAGGAACCGCCCAACTACCGGGTTTAAAGAGTTGCCGGACATTCACAGTGACAAAATCCTGATCCTGGACTTCGGTTCGCAGTACACCCAGCTTATCGCCCGGCGCGTGCGCGAGGCGGGCGTCTACAACGAAATCTACCCTTTTGACCTGGATGAGCCTGCGATCAGGCGCTTCAACCCGAAAGCCGTCATATTGTCCGGTGGCCCCGAATCGGTGACCGGTGATAACAGTTGGCGTGCACCCGACATCGTATTCCGGCTGGGTGTGCCGGTGCTCGGTATCTGTTACGGCATGCAGACCATGGCGCAGCAGTTGGGGGGACAGGTCGCTGCCTCCAGCCTGCGCGAATTCGGATATGCCAGGGTCAGGGCGCGCGGGCACTCGCGCCTGTTGCGTGATATCCAGGATGATACCAACGCCGAAGGTCACGGCCTGCTGGACGTATGGATGAGCCACGGCGACAAGGTGGATGAACTGCCTGAAGGATTCAAACGTATCGCCTCATCGGACAACTCGCCGATTGCCGGGATGGCGGACGAGGAACGCGGTTTCTACGGCCTGCAGTTCCATCCGGAAGTGACCCATACCCACCAGGGCAAGGCCATCCTGCAGCGTTTCGTCTGCGATATCGCCGGTTGCGACACCCTGTGGACCCCCGATAACATCATCACCGAGGCCATCGCGGACGTGCGATCCAGGGTGGGAGACGACGAGGTGTTGCTGGGCCTGTCCGGCGGCGTCGATTCTGCTGTGACTGCGGCACTGTTGCACCAGGCAATCGGAGATCAACTCACCTGCATCTTCGTCGACACCGGCCTGCTGCGCCTCAATGAAGGGGACCAGGTGATGGACACCTTTGCCAGGCACATGGGCATCCGCGTGATCCGCGTCAATGCCGAACAACGCTACCTGGATAAACTCAAGGGCGTGGCCGATCCGGAAGAAAAACGCAAGATCATCGGCCGGGAATTCATCGCCATCTTTGAAGAGGAAGGTAAAAAACTCAAAAATGAAAAATGGCTGGCCCAGGGCACCATCTACCCGGACGTGATCGAGTCCGCCGGCGCCGGCACCGGCAAGGCCCACGTCATCAAGTCACACCACAACGTGGGGGGGCTGCCGGAACGCATGAGCCTGGAACTGCTGGAACCCCTGCGGGAACTGTTCAAGGACGAAGTGCGCAAACTGGGCAAACAACTTGGATTGGCGGAGGAACTCATCGGGCGCCACCCGTTTCCGGGTCCGGGCCTGGGGGTAAGGATCCTCGGGGAAGTAAAAAAGGAATATGCGGACATCCTGCGCCGGGCCGATGATATTTTCATACGCGCGCTCATCCAGCACGACCTGTACCACAAGACCAGCCAGGCGTTCACCGTGTTCCTGCCGGTCAAATCCGTCGGAGTCAAGGGCGATGCCCGGCGCTATGACTACGTAGTGGCCCTGCGCGCGGTGGAGACCGTCGATTTCATGACCGCGCGCTGGGCGCGCCTGCCGGACGAGTTCCTGCAGGAGGTGTCCGAGCGCATCATGAACGAGGTGGATGGGGTATCCAGGGTTGTTTACGATATCTCCAGCAAGCCGCCGGCGACGATTGAGTGGGAATGAAGGAGATTAAAACAGAGAGACTGATTCTGAAAAAACCAGAGTACAAGGATAAACAATCGATTATTTCGCAAATTGGAGACAGGGAGGTGGCAAAATCAAGGAACTCGACCGCCGGATGCATAGTGGGACATCGAGACCACACCAGGAGAATAACATGACCGAACCAACGATAATCTGCCCCAACTGCAAAACGGAGATCAAACTCACCGAATCGCTGGCTGCACCTCTGATTGAGACCACTCGCATACAGTTTGAGCAGCAACTGGCTCAGAAAGACGCAGATGTTGCCAAACGCGAGCAAGCCATGCGCGAGAAGGAGAAGCAGCTTGCCGATGCTAAAAACACGCTTGATGCACAGGTTGCCAATCAGGTTGAAGAGCGACTGAAAAATGATCGTATCAGGATTGCCGCAGAGGAAGCCAAAAAGGCCAAACTCGCCGCGGCGATAGACTTTGAGCAAAAGGTGCGCGAAGTTGCCGATTTGCAGGAAGTACTGAAAAGCCGTGAAGAAAAACTCGCAGAGGCACAAAAGGCGCAGGCGGACCTGATAAAGAAACAACGTGAACTGGATGACGCCAAACGAGAGCTCGAGCTTACCATAGAAAAGCGCGTACAAGAGAGTGTCGATGCGACTCGTCAGCAAGCCAAAAAAGAAGCTGAAGAAGAACAAAAGCTCAAAGTGATGGAGAAAGAGCAGATCATTGCCGCGATGCAGAAGCAGATTGAAGACCTCAAGCGAAGAGCCGAACAAGGCTCACAGCAGTTACAGGGCGAAGTGCAGGAACTTGAGCTTGAAAGCCTGCTGCGGGTAAAGTTTCCTTACGACTCCATTGAGCCGGTGCCCAAGGGCGATTTTGGTGGCGATGTGTTGCAACGGGTCGTAA
>MKWU01004507.1_pt1 | contig 16367 bp, 15 predicted proteins | sample 809101 | NCBI WGS metagenome assembly MKWU01 (sample SAMN05860141, study PRJNA318959) | sponge metagenome | host: Aplysina aerophoba | place: Slovenia: Piran, Adriatic Sea, Gulf of Piran | collected 2013-05-07 | reverse complement strand
CAGACCTTCGAGCTGATGAAGATCGCGGCGAAGCTCGGCGTCGGACGGCTGGCGCTGGTGGGCGACCGCAAGCAGCTGAGGGCGGTGGAGGCGGGGCCGCGCCTTCCTCCTGGTTGGGGAGAGGGCATCGCGGGGGGGGGGCAGCGGGGGGCCAGCCCTTCCGGCAGTTGCAGGAAGCGGGCATGGCGACGGCGCTGATGGACGACATCCGCCGGCAGCGCGACCCGGTGCTGAAGGCGGCCGTGGTCCACACGGCGGCGGGCGAGCCGCGCCGGGCGCTCGGCCTTCTGGGGGAGAATGTGGTGGAACTGCTGGCCGACGAGCTGGCGGAGACGGCGGCGCAGCTCTGGCTGGAGCTCTCGCCGGAGGAGCGCAGGGAGACGCTGCTGCTGGCGCCCACGCACGAACTCCGGCGCGGGATCGTCGACGCGGTGCGCGAGGGGCTTGAGGTGGAGGGCGTCCTGCACGGGCGGGTGCTGGAGATCGGGACGCTGGCGAAGCTCCGCATGACGCGCGCCGAGACCGGCGACATCCGCAACTGGAGCGAGGGCGACGTCGCCGTGTTCCACAGGGACATCTATCCCTACCGCATCCGCGCCGGCGATGCCTGCACGGTGACGGGCTTCGAGGGCGACCGCGTGCTGCTGGAGCATCCCGACGGCGGGGCGCGGCGCATCCGCCCCGCGGGCGAGATCCGCTACCGGCTGGACCTCTACGAGACGCAGACGATCTCCATACGCGCGGGCGACCGCATCCGCTGGACGCGCAACGACAGGGCGCGCAGCCTGGACAATGGCGCCACGGCCGAAATCCTCTCCATCGGTCCCCGCAATCTGCGGCTGCTGACCGAGGACGGGCGCGAGCTCGAATGGCGGCATGACGACCCGCAGCTCAGGTATATCCTGCATGCCTGGGCCTCGACGGTGCATGCCGCGCAGGGGATGACGCGGGACCGGGTAATCGCGGTCGCCGATGCGGGCCACGGGCATCTGGGCGGCCTGCAGAGCTTCTACGTGCAGATCAGCCGGGCGCGGGACGATGCGGTGGTGCTGACCGACGACCGGGAGAGCCTGGCGGCGGCGCTGGAGGCGGACGACGGCGAGAGGCTGACGGCGCTGGAGGCGCTCGGCGAGGACATCGCCCTGCCGGAGGAGGAGACCGCCGGACGCGCACCGATGCGGGTTCCGGCGAAACGCCCCCTGGCGCCGGTGCTGAAGCCGGAGGCGCAGGAACAGACCGCCCGCGCCGAAATGCCGGAACCGGACGCGGTCACACGGGCTCAGGACGCCGAAGAGCGTTTCGAGGCGTGGCGAGCGTCGAAGGCCCGCCATGACGGGGAGGCGGCCCGGGCGGGCGTGTCTCCCGCATTGCATGCCGGCCATGACGGGCTGCTGGCGGATCTCCGGACGCTCGCGCAGGTCGAGGACGCGGCCCCCGAAACGCGGGCGGCGGTCGAGGCGGCGCAGGCGGACATGGATGCCGGGCGGGTGAGCGCGTGCCTGCAGGAACTCCGCCGGCGGCTGGAGGCGCGCAGCGAGCTTCTACCCGGCGCGGAAAGGAGCCGCACGGTCGACCGTCCGGGCTATGCGGACTGGCGCCGGGAGCTGGAGAGTGCCGCGACGGCCGCGCGCGCCGTCCTGGCCGACGACGGCCCGCCTGCGGTCCCGGGCGATGACGGCAGGGAGGAGCTGAAGGCGATGCTCGTCCGCGCGCACTTGCGGCTTGCCAGCGACGACGCGCTGTTCCGCTCCCGGACCGCCGACGCGCGGGTGCGCGACTGGCACGGACGCTGGACGAAGGCCATGGAACGCGCCCGCGAGCCGGGCGGGGCGGAGGAACCGGACCGCCTCGCCGCGCTGGCAAGGCCGATCATGGACGACCCGGACCTCGGCGAACTCGACAGGCGCCATGTCGGGATCAAGCTTGCCGACTGGAAGGCCAGGGGGGAGGCGGAAACGGCCGGGGCCGCATGGCTCGCGGCATGGAACGGCGATGGAGAAGAAGAGAGGGCGGAGCGCAGCGAAGACACTCTCGGCAAGGGCCGTTCGCTCGCCGCCGACCCGGCCATGCCGCCGGCGCTGCGGCAGCATCTCCTGGACGCGCTCCGCGCGCATGACGGGGTCGAGGCGGAACGGGCGGAGCGCGAGGCCCGCCGCAACCGGGCGCGCGAGGCCGCCACCGCCGCGCGCCGGGAGGCCGACGATATCGCGTTCCGCCTTCGCACCGGGAACTGGACGCGGGAGGCGGATGAGATGAACGGCCTGCTTGCGAGGGGCGAGAGGCTCGCAACCAGCCGGGACCTCTCCGGTACGGAACGCCGGCGGTTGGAAGAGGCCCTGGGCCGGGAGCGCGAGCGCCGGGCGGCCGCACTGCTCCAGGCCGTCCGGACGCTGGACCCCGCAGACCCGTGGCCCCATGCCCTGCTGTCCCGTGCGGAGGCGGTGGCGCGCGACCCGAAACTCGACGCCGGGAGCCGCCGGAACCTCGACACGGCGGTCGCCTTCGCCCGCAGGCGCACGGCCGCGCATGGCGATTTCGAGACGTGGCGGCTCGACTGGGACGCGTTCAGGGCGCCCGTCGAGGCGAAGGGGCTGGTGGCATTCGCGGACCGGGGCTGCCGGCCCCATGTCGAGCGCGCCCGCGAGATCGTCCTCGACCCGGACCTCCCCCGCGACGCGAAGGACCGGCTCACGACGTTCCTCCACGACCACGACATTGCGTGGCCGCTGGCCGTCAGGCGCTACGGAGAGTTGCTGGCGCAATGGAAGGAGTTACGCGAGGAGGCGAAGACGCGCACCGGCCGCTTCGACATCGTCGCCGGCATGAACGTCATCGACGACATGCGCGAACTCGCCGCCAGCCCCCACCTCACGGAGGCGCAGAAGAAGACCTTCCTCGATATCGCCACCGAACGCGACGCGCATATCGAAAGATTGCGCCGCCACCGTCAGCAGGAGAGAACCCTCAGCCGGGAAATCGACCAGGGCTGGAGCATGTGATCCGGCCCACAACAGCCGGATACCGCCATGCTTGGCTCAAACAGAGCCGATGCTCTGCAAGACGTTCTTTCGAAGGATGTTGCGCGGACAATCTCCCCGGCCGTCAGGAAACAACAACCCGGTTCGAAGCTGCGACCCACCGTCCGACGCTTGGCGTCTCCTCCCTCCAGCAGACAGACCAAGTCTCGTCGCAAACCGCGCCTATGGCGCCTCGATAAAGGGATTCCGCAAACCCGTAGCCATTTCGATCCGCCGCGCCCGCTCCCGTTCCCAGGCATCGGGCGGATCCATCTCATGCCAGACGGTCAACTCCTCCCGCGTCATCTTCACACCGATCCCGTATCGCTTCGCCATGTAAAGCATCGCCCGGGCAATCTCTCCGCGAACGCCCTCGGCGGGCTCGGCCGCCTTCGGCTTTCCGCCCACCTCGAAATCGCACGCTCCGTAGCGTCGCGGCTCGCCCTCGACGATTCCGTAGGGATGGGCCGATCGGTCGCCATTCACCTCGCCGCCAGCCGGAAAGAGGTTGTGCGGATCGTTGTGCGCGGCGAGGAATTCGGCGTCAACGCCGCCTTTCTGGCAGCATCTCCTGCCCTTGAACGGTTTGCCGTTCTTCTTCACGCACAGCGCATGGCCCTCGGTCCAGCACGACCGCTGCCGTCCGAACCAGGACGCGGGCACGACATGCTCCCACTCGACCCGGTCGGAGCGCTTCTCGTTCTTGCGCGCCCGCAGCTCGCATGTATCCCGGTCGATGTCGCCGCCCGAGCGGCCCTTGCGTGTATAGGGACAGCCGCAATAGACGGTCTTCAAATGCCCTATGTCTTCGTGGATGCAGGCCAGGAGTCGCTTCGATTTTGCGAAGGTTTCCGGCGACTGTCCCGTTGCCGGAGCGGCCCACAGGGCAAGTGCAGCGAATATCCATAGCGCACTTCTCATCAATCAAACTCCTTCCGGTGGAGTTGCCGGCCCTCCTGCCGCCGTGCGAGAGGAAGGCCGACCAGCAACCGCGCCCGAAGCCTCACGCGTCGCCGGCAGTGGCCCCGGCTCAAGCGCACTTGCGTGTCAACTCCGGGCGGTCCCTTCCCCGGTATTTCGGCTGGGAGAAACTCCATAGTGACGCATGCTGTCAGATTCATCAACATTTGGTCACAGTTAACTTGCGACCTTGACCGCTAACTCTCTTGAAATATCCAAGAAATCGTTGTAAAGCTTCTCATCATCAAGCGGTAGCAAATCTGGCGGTCTCAGCCGCGACAAGGAATTAAATTCCTCTAGCGCTCTAGAGGCAACACCTCCTACGCTCATGACATGCTCCAGTGTTTGCAACGTGGATCGAGCTACCTTAGCATCTTTTGACGCTTCCCTGAGCATTTGCTCCACCCTATTTCGCTTTGCCATTAACATATCACGATAATAATCAATTGCTCTTCGGGCACTATTAAGAGAACGAATGTTTTGTTCTATCTTCAGCTTATCTTGACTCCGATCTTTCAATTCATCAAGCAACCGTGTACTATCACTTTGAAGACGCGTATTGTCGTCCTCCAGATCCGAGAGTGCTGGCAGATATTTCTCGTCATAATTCACGAGATGCTTTTCCGTTAATCTCTCTATCGTCAAACGAACAATCAATGCAAGACCGTAATACTTCATGCGCACCTTTTTGGAAAAATCCTCATCAGCACTTAACATTATCTTCCGAATATGAGCTTCTATTTCTGTTAATACCATGGCTGCCGAAATTGCCCCAATCAAATCTTCTCCATTTACTTGATAGAGCAATGATTCACATTGTTTTGTAGTGAGATTGATTCCAAATTCATTTTCCATGTTGTCTTGAAATTCGTATATCAAAATGTTCCGTTGTTTCTCAAATTCGTCTATTTTAGCGTTGATATCCTTGCCAAAAATCAATGTCGACGCACTATCGCCAATAACGGAAACCACAACTGCCTTTATTTCCGACATTTCCTCTTGTGACTCCCGCCCTAATATTCTCTCGGCCTCTCGATTTGACTTTTCTTCCCTGAGAGACTCTAATTCGGAATCCATACGCCTCAATTCTCGCCTGATCTTGATAGGTGTTTCAGGAAGAAGTAAAGATACTGCCTCGTCAAGGTAGTCATCTAATTCGTTCTGATAAGATTTTTTATCTCGCGAGAAAAGAGACGTTTGGGGGGCAGATTCCATATCGGAAATTACCTTCCTTATGGAAGGAAAGGTATTTTGGAAGTAGTCAAATAACGTCGCAGTTATCGGATTCAATATAGTCCCTCCTGCGATAGAAGGATTAGCGCCAACAATGAAGAACATTAAGCACAACCACAACACTCTAATGGTGCCAGTTACGCATCGCCTCCATGGCCTTTCCAGAAACACGATGACCTCTCGTTCGTTGGCTGGAACCTAAATTACATTCGTGCCGCCCACAAATCAAGACTACGCAGAGGCCCCTGATCGACGACCAGACAGCTTGCTGAAGGCGGAAATCCGGCCGCAAAAGAAAGCAGCTCGCCGATCAGGGTGTCGGCCGGCAGTCTGTGCAGCCGCACCGGTCCCCGGAAGGCGGCCGGTCGCATTCGAGCCGGCGGAGCTTGCCGCGAAGGGCCGCCACCTCGGCGCGCAGCCGTTCGAGTTCGCCGTCCTCGCTTTCGGGCCTGTCGTTCGCGCAGGACTCTGCGGGCCGGACATGCTGCCGGTCATCCCGTGCTTCTGCCGCGACCGGCCCCGGTATCGCGCCGGGGCGGACACGGCGCTTCGTTTCGCGGAAATGTCCGCTGACTGGCTTTTCCATTCGCAGGTCTGCAGCGCCGCCAGTATGCAGAGTACGCCGACACCCACCAAGGCCGGCACGTCCAGAATTGGGTTGCGGGCCTCTATAAGTTCCTCGCGGAGCTTGCCGTTCTCCTCGCGCAGGCCGGCGACCTCGGCGCGGAGCCGCTCGATTTCGCAACTCTGGTATTCCTCTCTGGCGTTCATGCCGGGACCTCCGGGTCGGACGCTCTGTTGCCCGGGATCATGGAGCGGGTCTCCTTGCTCCGGAGGTGCCCGTCCCCGGCGCCGCGTCGGGGGACGACGGCGGGCCGTTCGTCCGCGCGCTATGGTGAGGGCTGGCCGCCATCTTCAGTATCCTCGATATACTCGGAAGTACGCGGGTCCCATTTGACCTGCCGATAATCTTCACCGACCAGTTCGATGGCGTCCGCCAGTACCATTGCAGTTCCGGTTCCCTCGATCCTGTAGCGGTAGAAGAGTTGCGGCGGACCGTCGAAAGACACGATCTCCGGAGAAACGATCTCGATGTCGCGTAGCACTCCCTGGCCGTCACGCTTCGCTACGATGCTGCCGGGTGCCAGAACCCACAGGAGACCGTCCGTCGTCGGCTGGGCCGCACCGTCCGCAAGGGCCGAGAATTCGTCCGGGCTCGGGGATGCCAGTTCCTCGAACCATTGGCGCAGTGCTGCAGCGACCTGCGCTGGCACCAGTGCGTCTTCGTCCGACGACAAGTCGCTGGACTGCTCCAGCCGAACGATCAGTGCGTCCAGATCGTTGAAGACAGGTTCGGTCAGTCGAAGACTCCCGTATGTCGCATCGTAGATCACCACGGCGTCGCTTACCGATTGTCGTTGGCCATCCATAACCAGGGAAATATTGGTGGCCGTGCTGCCGATGTCCTGCGGAGAGATGCTGTATTCGCGTATCATCAAGTCACGCAGCGCATCTGCGAGCTGCCGCTTCATGCCGTCGCGCGTCACCCATGGCGCTTCGATCTTGAGCACAGTTCCCGTCGTTCGGAAAAAGCGAGTCCTGGCCGACATGTTCGGGTTACCCTGACGCAGGTCGCTGTATACCTTTTTCTCTCCGTGTTCTTCGTATCCTTCGACCCGCTCGGTGATTTCAAGCTGGCACTCAGCCAGAAATCCGCGAGGCCCCTTCCGAAAGTTGCCGGCGACAAGCTCGTCGCGCTCGACGCTCAGGTTGACGAAGGTCCTGATCAGCGGGCGGGTGTTGGTCCGGCCGCTCCACGGCGACAGCCTGATCGCGCGCTCCCACGCCGTGCTCCGCCATTCCCGGACCCGCCACCGCCTTCCCATATGCATGTAGATGCCGCCCGGATAGGCTTCGCGAATGGCCTGCTGCAAGCTCAGATGCCCTATTCGTCCGACCGGCCCCTGGCCGTTGGTGAGCTGGAAATTTTCTTCTCCGACGTTGCGAAGCGGATAGTTGTGATGCGGATTATCGCCGCCCATTCCGGCAATGTGGTCGAATTCCCGCGGCCGCACCCTTCCGCCGCCGACTCTCGCGAACTCGAATACGTCCATGAATCCGGAAGGCCAATCGACATTGCCCGGCGGCACGGAACGGCCCCTTACGCCCAGCATATCGAGTTCCTCGGCCAGGCACTTCGCATGCGCGAAATGGATGAAACGGTTGTCGAGATACAGATGAGACGGTTCGACAGAGCCTCGAAAGTAGTCGTCGAGCGACGACCCGTACCGACGGAACATGTTCGCTTCCGCCAGGATCGCGAATGCGCCGGGAGTGGACCGGCCGACGCGTCCCAGCCGCTGCCGGAACGCCTTGCGCGAGGACGGAAGACCGACGTTCAGACCGACCGCGAAATGCGGAATGTCGATACCCAGCTCAAGAGCGGATGTTGAAACGACGCCACGCAGGCTGCCGGCCCGCAGGGCCTGTTCGATCGCGGAACGGTCTTCAGCCTCGTAGCCGCTGCGATAGGGCTTGACGAGATCGTGCTCTGTCTGCGCAGCCAGACGCTCCACACCCTGTCGTGAATCCAGGAACGTAATGAAGCTGTCCGCATCGGACAGGTCGACCAGCTTTCTCTGCAGGTCCGCGACCATCGTTTGTGCTTCCGTGGGTCCGCATGCCAGATGCAGCAGCGACCGTCCATGCTGGGGAGATCCATCCTCGCGACCGTCAATGACTATGAAATCGAGACCTGTCAGCGCACGGAGGTGCTCGGCCGGATTGGCAATCGTCGCGCTGGCCGCGATGACCGAGAAACGGCGCTCTTTCCGCGCATTCGTCCGGGAGATCGCCGCAGCTGCCTGAAGTCTGCGGAACAGAAAGGCGGCATTGCTTCCGAACACGGCTTCGAGAACATGCGCTTCGTCGACAATCAGGAGGTCAAGACGGCCAAGGAATTCCCTTGACGGTCCACCGGCCAGGCCTCGCATGACCCAGGCATGACAGACATCCGGGGTCGCGATGACTATCCTGGCGTTCTCCAGGGCCGCAACCCGCTCCGGTATCTGGACGTCGCCGGTGACGCTCGCAATCCAATTCTCCGGCAATCCCGCCTTTTTCAGGGCGCGACGCCAGCTTGCATCCTGGTCCGCCGCAAGTGCCTTCAGGGGATAGAACACCAGTATTGCGGCCTCGCTGTTCTCCTGAAGCCTCTTGATGGCGGCTGCCTGGAACACCAGCGACTTGCCGGAAGCGGTCCCGGTCGACAGCACAACGTTGTTACCGGCTGCGAATGCCTCAAGGGCGAGCGCCTGATGTCGCCAGAGTTGCCCTCGCAAGATGTCGTCGGAAAGCAACCACTTGCCGACCGATCCCATCCGATAGCCTTCGGGGACGGGCATCGGCCGCTCGTCACGTGCCGGGATCTGAAGCCGCTCCACCAGCGTGAACTCTCGTGCCTGTGCTTCATCCTCGAACACATCCAGCATGCCGGCCATCGTGTTTCCAATCCGGTTTCGGTAAGTCTCGTTGACCATTTCGGCTGTGGAGCGTCAAGCGGGGCTTGAGATGGGCCTGACCGGCGTCCCACACCCGCCTCAGAACAGGGCGCCCTGGTCGGGCGCGTCCGGATCCGCTCCGGTCTCGCCTGTTTCCGCCCGGTTCGAACTTTCCGCTGCGCCCGGCGGCGAACAGGGCTCAACGACGCCCGTTTCGATATGGCCGCCGCTGCGGCCGGCAGAGGCACGGGCGCGAGGCTCCCTCATCCGGCCATCGCCAGCGAGGGCGGACCCTCCGGCATCGAGCGAAGCCGAAAACCGGTCCGGCATTCCGGTCGAGCCGGCGCGGGGCGCTCGCCCTTCCGAAAGCAGCGAAGGCATGCGCCGCAGCGCCTCCAGTACCTCGCGCTGCTCCACGCCGCTGAGCGCCGGCAGCAGAGCCGCATTCGGGCCGGCTTCAGGCAGCACGAGACCGACGAGGTAGCACGAGATCGACAATCCGCGCTGCCGCGCCCGTTCATGGACAGCTGCCCACTCCTCGTCCGTGGCCGAAATCGACAACCTCACCCGCTCCGACGGCGAAGGGCCGCTCCGGTCCGCAGTTTCCCCATCGTCCCGACCGCCGGCTCCGGAACCGGGCGGCTGCAAGGCACCGGCGTCCTCCGCCCGGTTCGGCAGACCGCGCACAAACGCCACAACCACCCGGAGACCGTCGAGCAACTCCGCCATCTCCTCCGCCGTGAGCCCTGAAACGGGGCCGTCGGCCATGTCGTCATGCACGAGGTCGAGCACCAGGCGGGAGACGGACAGCCCCGCAGCCGCAGCTCGCGCCCCGATCGCAGACCGCTCTTCCCGCATTGAGTAGAAGCCTCGCGGATGCTTCCGGATCATGGCGGCCCACCTCCCCGCATCTTCATCGCAATCCGCCGACAACATCATGGGAAGCAGGAACGGCCTGACGGAATCTTACGATATTCTTGTGATACACCCACCTCTCCGGCATACCCTCGCTGCACGGCGGGGTCGGGCGCTCGCAATCGCTGATACCATAAGAAAGGCACAAGAAACATAAATTCATCACAAGAAGACCTGGCAACAGTCAATGACACAAGATTGTCATAAATATCGTAAGAAAATCATACGACAGCTCCGGCAGGCGGGCTATACCGGAAACACAAGAATATCATAATCTGTGACATAATTTTATCGTAAGGCTGGCTCTGGCACTCATCTATCCGGACTTGGCAAGCGGCGGCCTTCATCGCCGCCGGGCGCGCGCATAGACATCGTCCGCAATGCCCTCGGCGCGCTCCTCCCCCAGCACCCGGTCCAGAAGCGCCCTCATCTCGGCGTAGCGGCCCGTGCGCGCCATCTCGTCGAGCTTCGCCTCGAACAGCGCCCCGACCGCCGCAGGCAGACCGGGCCTGTCCGTTCCTGCCGGGGCCATGGCGCCCGACAGCAGGTCCGCCATGCGCAGCACGCCGTCCAGAAGCCGGCGCTGCTCCTCCGCATCCAGCACCAGCGGCTGCGCCGCCGAAGGCTTGGGCGCCGGCGTCCCCGACCATGCCCGCGCCACGACAGAGCGGGATCTGGGCTGGCCCCCCCCGCCGCCCCGCTCCCCGATCCGCAGCCAGTCCAGCCGGCTGCACGAGATCGAGCGGTTCCTCACCCTCTCACGGGGCGGCTTCATCCCGCTTCCCCTCCAGGCTCGCGCATTGAGGCCCGGTCCGGCCCACCGTCCACCCGCCACAGGAACTCAACCGCTTCCCTGAGCGTCACATCGGTTCCCGGCAGCGGCGCCGTCAGGTCGAGGCAGGCCAGCAGCAACCGGTTCACCCGGCTGTAGAGCCGGCGCTGCTCCTCCTCCGTCAGCACAAGCGGCGTGACCGCTTCATCGCCGGCCAGCGCGCAGCCGACGACGAATTGCGAGAGGCTCATACCCGCCTCTTCCGCCCGCAACTTGATCGCCCGCCACTCCCTGTCCGTGCAGGACACGCAATGCTGGTGATGGCGCCTCACCCCACCGCCTCCTCGCCGTCCAGTTCCGCCTCCGCCCCGGCGACCAGCTCCTCCCAGTCCGCCCCGGCATTGTCCGCGCGGAAGCGCCGCTCCTCGATCGCGACCAGCACCCGGAGGTCCCGCGCCACCTGCCGGGGCAGGCCCGGCGGCGCGGCCGTTCCGCCTGCCGGTTCGAGCAGGCGCTGCACCGCAAAGCGCGAGATCGGCAGTCCGGCCTTGCCGGCGCGCTCGGCGATGCGCCGCCATTCCGTGTCGGTCGCCATGATGCAGCGCGCCTTGCGCTTTTCGCCATTGCCGCCATCCTGCATCGGTCCCTCCGTGAGCTGCATCCAGGTCCGGTTATATACAGTTCCATATAGTCGAAACCCATGGTTCATTCATATGAGCACTACTACAGAAAGCAATTCATGACCTTTGGATCCCCGGAAAAGCCCCGGCGCGGTGCATTATATGCCATCGAAACTCCCCACGATGCAAATTGGTGGAACACAGGTTTGCCATTCATACAAGGCAGTTCTCTTGCCTTACGGCCTTGTCGTTCCCCCAACTTATTGCTATACTGTCCCTTCCTACGAGGGAACGCAAGCGCTCCGCCAATGCCTACAACCGAAAATGCCCGTGTGTTTCTGGCACACCTTCGTCGACGGCCATCAGGGCGACTATTTCTGCCGCGTGATCGAGGATTGCGTTGCGGGGTCCGGCCCGGAAGCGCATGAAGCTGCATTGCGGGCGATGGAATATCTGCAGACCGGCGCCCGCCGGTCGCTGGACGAGACACTGGCCGCGATGGACAGCTACGGCAGGGCCAAGGCCGCCTGAACGATCCGGCCGGCCCTGAGAGAAACCGGATGGAGAGCGCTCATGGTCGCTGCGATGCTTCTGGCTGCGGTGACGCTGCTCTACGCGGGCTACAACCTTCTCATCAAGCTGTCGGGAGGCCATGTCCCGGCGACCGCGACGACCACCGTGCTGGCAACCGTTTGCCTGCAAGTGGCGGCTCTTTCGACCTCGGTCCTGTTTCTGGGATTTCTGGCGGCGCAGGGCGGCCATGTCTTCTCGCTTGCGCCGAGGGCGTATCTCTGGGCCGTGCTGGCCGGCATATGCATCGGCGTTGCGGAGATCGGATATTTCTACCTCTTCGGCGGGATAGGCCTGGACAGGCCCATGCGGGCCGGGGTGGCGATTCCGGTGATCGTCGCGGGCACCGTCGCAATCGCAACGATCGCTTCGGCGGTAGTCTTCGGCGAAGCCTTCGGGTGGCGCCAATTCGCCGGAGCCGGCATGATCGCGGCCGGGATCGTCCTGATCTTCCTCGAACCCGGTGCGGTCGGGTGAGACGCCGGTAGAGTCTGTCGCCATGCTTGTCGAAATATCGCCGGAGCGCCACGGCGTCGCCTTCGACATCGCCTATGCGCGGGCGGACAATGTCGCAGGCAAGCCCATCTATGCCCGCCCGGGCGCCTGGCTCGTGCCGGAGGCGGAGGCGGCGCTGGTCCGGGCGGCGGAACTCTCGCGGGCGCAGGGGCTGGGTCTCCTGCTCTTCGACGCCTTTCGGCCGCTGGAAGCGCAATGGGCGCTCTGGCGCGCCATCCCCGACCCCGAATATATCAGCGACCCGCGTCGGGGCGGCATCCACACGCGCGGCGTCGCCGTCGATCTGACGCTGACCGGCGGGGATGGCGCGCCGCTCGACATGGGCACAGGCTTCGACGACCTGACGCCGGCCTCGCACCACGGCTCGACGGCCGTCTCCCCGGAAGCGCAGCGCAACCGCGCGCTCCTCCTCGGCCTGATGAGCGCCGCAGGCTGGGACTTCTACATGCGCGAATGGTGGCATTACCAGCTCTTCCGCCCGCGCCGCTACCCGGCCCTGACCGACCGCGAGGCCGGCACGGACATGGTGCCCCGGGCTCATGTCCCCTGAACCGGAGCTGCGGTAGAGTGGAGGCCAATCGAAGTCCGCCAGCAAGAAGGAGAAGCCCCCGATGAGCGCCTATATCGTCGTCCGGATGAAGGTGACCGATCCCGAGCGGTACAAGCGCTATGCCGCCCGCACGCCCGATTGCGTCGCTTCCTTCGGCGGACGTTTCATCGCGCGGGGCGGCGAGGCCGTGACGCTCGAGGGGCCGGAATTCCAGGACCGGATGGTCATCATCGAATTCCCCTCGCTCGAACGGGCGAAGGAGTTCTACAACTCGCCCGAATACACCGAGATCAGGGCGCTCAGGGAGCATGCCGGCATCGGCGAATTCGTCGCGGTCGAAGGGGCGGACTGACGCCGGACAGGCGGACTCCCGCCCTGCCGCCGAGTCGCTGTAAAATGGCCTTCCCGCCGGACGGAACGGAGAGGCTGCCATGACCGATTTCCCGAGCCCGTCTCTCGAAGACTGGCAGGCGCTGGCGCAGAAGGACCTACGGGGCCGCTCGCCGGACGAGCTGGTGCGCGAGACCCCGGAAGGCATACCGGTGAAGCCGCTCTACACGGCGGCCGACCTGGAGGAGATGGAGCATCTTGGCTCGCTGCCGGGCATCGCGCCCTTCCTGCGCGGTCCGCGCGCCACCATGTACACCAACCGGCCCTGGACCATCCGGCAATATGCGGGCTTCTCGACGGCGGAGGAGTCCAACGCCTTCTACCGCGCCAATCTCGCCGCCGGGCAGAAGGGCCTCTCGGTTGCCTTCGATCTCGCCACGCACCGCGGCTATGACAGCGACCATTCCCGCGTCTCCGGCGATGTCGGCAAGGCGGGTGTGGCCATCGATTCCGTCGAGGACATGAAGCTCCTCTTCGACGGCATCCCGCTGGGCGAAATGAGCGTGTCGATGACCATGAACGGCGCGGTGCTGCCGGTGCTTGCGGGCTATATCGTCGCCGGCGAGGAACAGGGCGTGTCGCAGGCGGACCTCTCCGGCACGATCCAGAACGACATCCTCAAGGAGTTCATGGTCCGCAATACCTATATCTACCCGCCCGAGCCTTCCATGCGCATCGTCGCCGACATCATCGCGCATACGGCCGAGCGCATGCCGCGCTTCAACTCGATCTCGATCAGCGGCTACCACATGCAGGAAGCGGGTGCGACCTGCACGCAGGAGCTGGCTTTCACGCTGGCCGACGGCCTCGACTATGTCCGCGCGGCGCTCTCGCGCGGGCTCGATATCGACGCCTTCGCACCCAGGCTCTCGTTCTTTTTCTGCATTGGCATGGACTTTTTCATGGAGGTGGCCAAGCTGCGCGCGGCCCGGATGCTGTGGGCCGAACTGATGGCGCAATTCGAGCCGAAGAACCCGATGTCGATGGCGTTGCGCACCCATTGCCAGACCTCGGGCGTGAGCCTCGCCGAGAAAGACCCCTACAACAATGTCGTCCGCACCACGATCGAGGCGCTGGCGGCCACGCTCGGCGGCACCCAGTCGCTCCACACCAATGCACTCGACGAGGCCATTGCGTTGCCGACGCCCTTCTCCGCCCGGATCGCGCGCAACACGCAGCTCATCCTGGCCGAGGAGGCCGGCATCGCGCGCACGGTCGATCCGCTTGGCGGCAGCTACTATGTCGAGAGCCTGACGCGCTCGCTGGCGGCGGAGGCGATGAAACTGATCGGCGAGGTCGAGGAACTGGGCGGCATGACGCGCGCCGTCGAGGCCGGCATGCCGAAACTGCGCATCGAGGAGGCCGCGGCCCGGCGGCAGGCGCGTATCGACCGCGGCGAGGAGGTGGTGGTAGGCGTCAATAAATACCGGCCGACGGAAGAGAGCGAGGTCGAAATCCTCGACATCGACAATGCCAGGGTCCGGGAGATGCAGATGGTGCGGCTGTCGGATATTCGCGCCTCGCGCGACGAGGCGGCCTGCCGGGCGGCGCTCGACGCCATCACGGCTGCTGCGGGGTCAGGCGACGGCAACCTGCTGGCGCTTTCGATCGAGGCGATGCGGGCGAGGGCCACGGTCGGCGAGGTCTCCGATGCCATGGAAGCGGTGTGGGGCCGGCACCGGGCGGCGATCCAGTCCGTCTCGGGCGTGTATGCCTCGGCCTATGAGGGCGATGCCGGCTTCGAGAAGATCCGCGCGGACATTGCCCGCTTCGCCGAGGCGGAAGGCCGGCGGCCGCGCATGCTGGTCTGCAAGATGGGGCAGGACGGGCATGACCGGGGCGCCAAGGTCATCGCGACGGCATTTGCCGATATCGGCTTCGACGTGGATGTGGGCGCGCTGTTCCAGACCCCGGCGGAAGCAGCCCGCCAGGCGGTCGAGAACGATGTGCATGTTGTCGGCATCTCGACCCAGGCGGCCGGCCACCGCACGCTGGTGCCGGAGCTCATCGAGGCGCTGAAGGCGGAGGGCGGCGGCGACATTCTCGTCGTCTGCGGCGGCGTGATTCCCACGCGCGACTATGCGTTCCTGAAGGAGGCCGGCGTGTCCGCGGTGTATGGGCCCGGCACCAATATCCCGGCTGCCGCCGCCGAAATCCTGGGCCTGGTGCGCGGCGCGGCGCTCGCCGCCTGAGCGGCGCTGCGGCTGCGGGACGCATGGAGGAGAACGACCCTTCCCGCCTTGCGGCGGCCGTGCTGTCGGGTGAACGCCGGGCGCTGGCGCGCGCGATCACGCTGATCGAGTCCTCGCGTCCCGACCATCGGGACAGGGCCGATGCGCTTCTGGAGATGCTGCTGCCGGAAGCCGGCCGCTCGGTGCGGCTCGGCATCAGCGGTGCGCCGGGGGTCGGCAAATCGACCTTCATCGAGTCGTTCGGTCGGCATGTCATCGACGCAGGGCACCGGGTCGCCGTGCTTGCGGTCGATCCGAGCTCGAAGCGCTCGGGCGGCTCCATCCTCGGAGACAAGACGCGCATGGAGGCGCTCGCGCGGGACGGCGCCGCCTTCATCCGTCCCTCGCCGGCCGGCGAGACGCTTGGCGGCGTAGCACGGCGCACGCGGGAGGCGATGCTCGCCTGCGAGGCTGCCGGGTTCGACGTGGTGCTGGTGGAGACGGTCGGGGTCGGCCAGTCGGAAACGGCCGTTGCCGACATGGTGGACATGTTCCTTCTCATGCTGCTGCCGGCCGGAGGCGACGAGCTGCAGGGCATCAAGCGCGGCATTGTCGAGCTTGCCGACATGGTGCTGGTCAACAAGGCGGACGGCGAGCTTGCCGCGCAGGCGCGGCGGACGGCGGCTGACTATGACGCGGCGATGCACCTGTTGCGTCCGGCCGTGCCCGGCTGGACAGCGCGGGTGCAAACCTGCTCGGCGCTGACCGGGGAGGGGATCGCGGAGGCCTGGGAGACGGTCGCGGCCTTCCGTGAGGCGCTGGGCGGCGGGCTGGAGGAACGCCGGACTCGGCAGGCCAGGGCGTGGATGTGGAACGAGGTTTCCGAAGGCGCGCTGTCGGCCGTCCGGCGCGATGAGGGTCTGCGCGAACTTGCGGAAAAGCTGGAGCATGAGGTGGAAGCCGGCCGCGCCGCGCCTGCCGCAGCCGCCCGGCGCCTGCTGGCCCGTTTCCTTGCCGGATCGTAAGGCGGCGGCAAGGTCCCGGTAAGGCGGGCCCCCTATCTTCTGCGGAACGCGGCTTGCGCCGCACCGTCAGCAGAAGGGAAGACTTCATGCAAACCAGACTGTTCGTTCGTCCGCCGGCCCGGCGCGCG
>MKWU01004506.1_pt1 | contig 16368 bp, 17 predicted proteins | sample 809101 | NCBI WGS metagenome assembly MKWU01 (sample SAMN05860141, study PRJNA318959) | sponge metagenome | host: Aplysina aerophoba | place: Slovenia: Piran, Adriatic Sea, Gulf of Piran | collected 2013-05-07 | reverse complement strand
CGCCGGCGTCGCAGAGGCCGCGGGAGGCGGAGCGGCTGGAGCGATGACGTCCGCCGTGCCCTCGGTCAGGAGAGGCAGGGGCGGCAGATGGTCCTCCTGGGCAGGCGCGCCGCCGACAAGGAAGACCAGCACCGCCAGGGTGCCCGAGATGAACGGCGCACGTCTCATCCGGCGTAGCCGGCCGTGGCCTCGAGATGGCTGGCGAGGCGGTCCCAGCGATAGGCGGCGCGGTCCCGGATTCCGTCGACCTCCAGAACCAGGCGGCCGCGCGTCACCAGCCAGCGGCCGCCGAAATCCTGCTCGGTGCCCCGCGCCGTAAGGACGCCGCCCTCGCCGAAATGGAAGCGGGCCTGGCGGCCCATGTAGGGGAGCACGACGTCGCCGGCCTCTTCGACCAGCCAGTCGGCCAGTGCGAAGAGCGGATGCTGCCGGCCCGTGTCGGCCACCGGCAGCGGATCGCCCGGGCGGTAGCGGAAGTTCGCCGCGGCGTCCTTCAGCTCCCAGTCGAGATCGAGGGTCTCCGCTGCGGTGTCGAAGGTGAGGTAGCCGACGTCGGTGAGGCGGCCCTCGCCGTCGACCGCCCAGAGCTCGTCCGTCGGCCCCAGCGCCAGGACATAGGACCGGCCCAGGCGGTCCTCGATGACGTGGCCGTGGGCCGCGCGCAGGGTGGCGGCGAGCTTGCGGCGCTCGATGTACTTGGTGGCGGCGTCCGGTGATTCCGGCAGCAGCAAGGCTGGGCTGTCTCCGGGTGCGGCCTCCTCGCCCTCGGGGAAGCAGTTCCCCGGGAGGACGGGGCGATTGTTTGTCGTGAAACACCAGTGCCAGGGCGCGTCGTCGGACGCCGCGACCCCGGTCGGGTGGTTGGGCGACATGTGCGGTAGAACCAGCGGCGCCGAGGGATCCTGCTCCAGCATCTTCCAGATCGTCGGGTGCGTCTGGTTCTCGTTGATCCAGCCTCCGTCGGCGAGGATCTCCTGCGTGAGTTCCGGACAGGCGTCGGCCATGAGGCGCGGCCAGCCCTCCTGGAGCCAGCCGTCGGCATCGATGTACCAATCGGCGGTGCGCTCGTGCCATGTCTCGATGTGGAAGCGCCCGGTCCGGACGTTATAGAACACCGGCGCGCGCCAGCCGGAGTTGTTGCCGACAGCGGCGGTGAGGTCGTGACCTTCCCAGGCGAAATAGGAACCGTCGAAACGCACTTCCCGGTATCGCCGCTTCTCTCCCTCGCAGGAAAGGGTGCCGCCGTCTCGAAGGCCGTCATCCCGGAGGTGATAGACGGCGCGGGTGACGAACCAGTTCTTCCAGTCCGCGGTGTAGTTGCCCTTGTCGAAGAGGATGACCGTGCGACCGGGAAGCACTTGGCCGGCGATCCACGACACATGGTGCGATCCCGGGTTGGGCGGACGCTCGGCTGTGCCGGTCGTCTTGCAGGCCGCAAGGCCAAGGGCCATGGCGAGGGCGATCGTCGCGAAGCGGATCATGGGTCGTCTCCTTCGGTGTGGGCTGGTTCGTCCGGGCTCGCCGGATGGCGGCGCGGCGGACGCGGGCGGCGAGGCCGCGTTCGTCTGCATCGGCGGTCTCACCTGCCGCGGTCCCCGCTGCCCTTGTTGCCGCCGGGGCCGCCGCCGGCGCTGCCGCCGGCGTCGCCTCCGGGACCACCGCCGCCGCCCTTGCCATCCCGACTGATGGGCGTGTGGCCCTGGACGTAGTCGGCCTTCTTGCGATCTTTCTTGCTGATCTGGCTGCTGTGCTCGACATCGGCCTTGCCGTCGCCGTCGGTATCCCAGCCACCGCCGACGCCGCCTCCGCCTTCGCCTCCGCGATCCCCGCTGTTGCCGTTGCCGTCGTCCTGCTGCGGATCGTCCTGAGGAGGGTCATCCGACGGAGGGTCGTCCTGCGGCGGGTCTTCCGACGGCGGATCGTCCGGAGGCGGTTGATCGTCCGGCGGTGGCGGGTCGGGGATCTTCCTGCAGGAGTTGCCGGAGGTGGCCCAGTTCGTCTGAGAGACCTGCCGCACCGCCGCCGCTGCGTCCCACGGCCACTGCAGGTGACGCCAGTTCAGGGTGCGGCGTTGCGTGCGGCTGCCGGTGTAGCCCGCGCCGCAACCGAGAGAGCGCGTCTGCGTCGTCGTCGACGTCCACTCTCGTGGCGTCGGCGGCGTTGGGTTGGGATCCGTCCAGCAGGTGGTGGAGACGAACTGCGGAGCGCCGTAGCTCGTGCCGGCGGCCGTCGCCCGCTTCTGGCGGCGCCACACGGCCTCGCCGGTGAGGGTGCCGACGTGCGGCGCTCCCGGCGTGAAGGTGCAGCTCTGGCGAACGTACTCCCAGGAGACCGTGTCGGCGCCGCAGTGGTCGACGAGGAGCGTCCACGGACCCGAGGTCGGCGCGCCCGCCGGGTCGCCGCGGCCGTTGAGCTGTTGCGTCACCAGGCGCACGAAGGTCTGTCCCGTCCCGTGGAACCCCGCTGGACAGGAACGGGCCTGGTGCTCGGCCGTCACGAGGCTGGTCGAGACCGTGAAGGGGTCGACGACCGGTCCGGCGAGTGCCGGGCGTCCGTCCGGCACGACGCCCATGCAGGCCGGCAACGTCACGGTTCCACGGCCCAGAACGCCCTCGGCGCGGCCGGTCTGGAGCCAGTGCAGCGGCGGCACGTCCCGGTTGCGGGCCTTCGCTTCGAGATGCGGCGCCAGCTGCACCGCCGCGAGGTTCGTTCCGACACCCTTCATGATCGGCGTGGTGGCATGGACGAGCAGCAGGCTGTCACAGTAGCGCGCTCCGAGGCCTCGCTGGGTCCAGTCGGCGAGCCAGCCGGTCGAGGCCGGCGGCGTCGTCCCCGTCCACGTCACGGCAGCCGTTGAGCCAGTGGTGATGTGGGTTGCCAGGGTGTCCCAGGCCTCCTCGATGGCGCGGGCATGGAAGAGCGCCTCCGTCTCGATGTAGCCGCTGGCAGCAACGGCGGAACCCGGCAGGGCGATGGATGCCGCCGCCGCGGCGGCGAGCCCGGCGCGGCGGGCCATGGTGGCGAGAGACATCAGTTCCCTCCTTCGTGGAGACTTGCGCCGGCGTCGTAGAGGCCGGCGGCGGGCGAGGAGAGGCGCAGGAAGGCGCTCTCCACGAGGGTGCGCGGAGCGAGCGGACGGGCGGCGATCTGCCAGACGCCGTTGGCGGCCCGCCGCAGCGACGTCACCTCGAGGCCGGCGATGGGCTCGAGGGCCGCGGCGAGGCGGCGGAGAGGTCCGCGTCCGGTGATGGTGACGGACCACTGCCCGGGCTGGAGCTGGGCATAGGAGAGCGAGTCGGCCCACGGTCCCACCCTCCGGTCGAGCGCCGCGCGCAGCGACCGGAAGTCGGGGATGTGCCGGTCGGGGTCGACCTCGACGACGACGGGTGCGAGGGCGGTGACGGCCCACGCCTGGCTGCCGTGGACGATGCCGGCGTGGCGGGGGACGGGGGACAGGGGCTCGAGGAGGCGGCGGGTGAGGGGGACCGGTTCCTCGAGGAGGCGGCGGTGGATGGCCGGATCGTGGCCGCCGCGGAGCGACCAGCGCAGGACGAGCGCCGGGTGGCCCTGGAGGTCCGGCACCACCTGCAGCACCGGGGCCTCGACGAGCTCCGCCTGGCAGGCCGCTTCCTCCAGGATCCAGGCGGGGAGGCCCGGCGGGACCTCCCGGAGCGCGTGAGCGCACGCGTGCAGCAGCGCCGGCGTCGAGATCATCGCCACCACCTGCGGCTCCTCCTCGACTTCCGCCACCGGCGGCGGCGGCGGATCGATCCAGTCCATGATGTCCTGGCGCCAGATCCATGCCGCACCGCCGGCGCCGCCGAGGATGGCGACGAGGAGGGCGGCGGTGACGATCGAGGCGAGGCCGCCGCCTGTCGGTTCCGGGATCGCCTGCAGGCGGTGGTGGTCGCCGATCTCCACGCGGGCGAGGTCGAGCGCCGTCGCGTGCGGAATGGCGAGGCTTGCGCTGGCATGGACCCGGTAGCCCGGCCCCATTGTCTCAAGGAGGCGGGCGGCTTCGGCCGTGCCATCGACGACGATGTCGCCCTCGTCGCCGATGTCGCCGGACTCGCAGCGGACCATGGCGATCCGCCCGTCCCCGCCATCGACGACGGCAATCCAGGCGGGATCGGCGATGTGGTCGATGAGCGCTGCCGCCAGCGACGGAGTGTCTGTCGGATCGCCGTCCTCGTCGCCGGCAAGGCCCGTGCCCGTGGCCGTCTCGAGCCAGGCGGCGGCGCCGGCATCCCGGGCGGTCCGGCGCAGCTTGCGCGCGGAGATCCGCGGATGCCAGGTGAGACCCACCGCCCAGGCCTCGCCGGCTGTCCGGATCGTCGTCATCGCGTGTCTCCGGCCGGCATCGTCACGGCTCCTCGATGACCGGTTCATCGATCCGCCCCCGGTACTCGTGAAGGCGGTCGCGCTCGACGAGCACCAGGTGATGCTCGCCGCAGTGCGGGCAGTCGCCCCGGTGTTCGCGCGACGAGGGCCGGGTCGCGCCGCAGACCGGACACGCGAGAACGAAGGCGCTCATGGCGCGTTTCCTGGTGGGGTGTCGGGTACGACGGGAGGCGGATCCCCCGCCCACCAGCCGGTCGCGAAGGCGATCGCCTGCCAGTGCGGGCAGTTTTCCGCTTCGCCGTCCTGCCGCTCGCGGCAGGGCCGGTGCAGGCCGTCGTCTCCCTGGCATCGGGGACACAGCGGCGCCAGCGGCCAGCGCGGGTTCGTCTTCGCGGAAGTCGCCATCGTCACAGCTCCTCGCCGGGCCGTTCGACGACGCCCATCGGCGAGCCCGCTTCGGCGCTGATCAGCAGCACCTGCTCGGTGAAGTCGTCGTCGAGTTCGCGGCTGCCGAAGGGGAAGGGGACATCGGCGTCGAAGGTCCCGGATCCCGCTGCCTTCGTGCCGCGGTCGCGGAAGCCCGTGATCACCAGCGTTTCGCCGCGGCCCACCGTCTGGGTGATCTGGACCGCGCGGTTGCCGAAGGAGGGCAACTGCAGGCGCAGGGTGCTGGTGCCGAAGGTCGTGAAGTCGGGGCGGTCCAGGATGCTGGCGAAGATCCGCACCAGGACCTCGTGGGGAGCGACGATCTGGGCGACGAACTCCATGGCGAACCCCGACGAGACGGTGCCGGGCGTCAGGGCCGTCTCCACCACGCCCTGGTCCAGGGACGTCGAGATCTCGGCGAGGTAGGTCTCCGAGAAGAGCTCGAAGAAGTGGGAGGGCTGGGCGTTCAGCGACGGCACCGTCGCCGTGAGCTCGCGGGAGACGGTGCCGGCGGTCTCCAGGGCCCCGATGGCGGCGTCGAGGGAATCGATGCCCGGTGCGGGCTGGACGATCGAGATCCCGCCGGAGAGGACTTCGAGACCGGCGGAGGTGCCGAAGACGCGCTCCAGGGTGCCGGCGATGCCGAGCTCGTAGTCGGCACCGCTCTCGAAGGCCACCCGATAGATCGAGAACGTCACCGTCACCGGGCGCAGGATCGTGCGGTTGAGCCAGCCGAGGTATTTGCGGGCGCGCTCGACGTCGCGCGGCAGGCCGTGGACCGTCAGCGACGCGGTGGAAGGAGACGCGGCGACGGTGGCCGAGGCATCGAGGACCGCGGCAAGCTGTTCCGTGACCTCGGTCCACGGATCGTAGGTGGCCGAGGCCGCCATGGACTGCCGGGCGAGGTTGGTCGAGCTGCCCTCGCCCGCGGACTCCGTGGTCGATGTGGCGCCGTCGATCGACTGGGTGCCGGCCAGCGCGTTCAGCGTGAACGCCACCGCCCGGGAGCGCACGACCTCGATGTGCTCCGTCTCCGGCCTCCACCGCCAGGCGTAGCCGCGGGTGGCCGTCCAGGTGTCGAGGAGATCGTCCAGCGGGCCAGTCCATATGCCGCCTTCCGGCAGGCCGGCGGTGACGAGTCCGAACGGGTCAGCGGGCCACCCGAAGGGATCGTCTGGCGCATCGTCGGGGCGCAGGCCCTGGAAGCGCACCGGAACGCCGGTGGCGGCCTCGATGAGAGCCGCCGTGGACTGATCGTCGAGGGTGCCCGCGAGGGAGAGGGAGACCGCGTCGTCTTCAGTCCACCGCGGCGGAAGCTGGGCTGGCGGCGTCTCGAGGACCGCGATGCCGGTGAAGGGGCGCGCCACATCGACCTGCAGAACGCGAAAGTCGGGCGAGGGTTCCGGTACTGCGTTCTCGATCGCGTCGGTTATCTCGTCGGCGTGCTCGCGGGCGGTTTCCGCGCCAGTGGGATCGAATGCGCCGCAGCCCAGCAGGCCAGCCGGTGAGGCGAGGGTGAGGAGAAGGAGCGTAGCTAAGCGTACCGAAGTCAGGCGCCGCAGCTGGCGGTTCGGGTTGACGACAGCCAGCAGACGCCAGATACTGGCTGTGTCCAGCGCCGACACAACTAGGGCGTGGGTTTATAGAGTGCCTTTGATCGTTCGCACCCTGCGGGGTGCGCCACGTCCTCTCCCGGTGTCGTCAGCGAACCACCAGAGCGCAGGCGACGAGGACGAGCAGCACCGTGACGAGCCTGTGGAAGAGTCGTTCCGGCACGCGTCCCGCAATCGCTTGACCCAGGAAGGTCCCGGCGACTACGGGCGGCGCCAGCCACATGCATTCTTCCACCACCCGGTAGGAGACCCCCTCGACGAGGCCCTGCAGGACCAGGGCCGCCGGATAGCAGACGAGGGCGACGACGAGCAGGGTGGCGCGTGTTCGCGCCTTTTCCAGTCCGGTGGCCGAGGCCCACGCGGCAACGGGAGGGCCGGGCATGGCGAGCGTGGCCGTCATGACGCCGCTCGTCAGACCGGTCAGCAAGCGGCCCGTGATGCTGCTCCGTCGGACCATCACCCGGCGTTCGTGAAACCCTGTCGAAAGAACGGCCATGGCCAGCACCGCCGCAGCCGCTCCCCACGTCAAGTCGGCCACCGTTGCCGTGGCGAAGAGCACGGTGCCCACGGCCAGCCCGGCGGCGGCACCGCCAAGAAGGTGCAAGAGCAGGGCCGGATCGGCCGCGTCGAGGGACCTGCGGACCAGTATCAGCGATGGAATGGTGGAAAGCACGATGGTCACCTGGATGGCTGCCGTATCGCCCATGGCGATCAGCAGGACCGGTCCGGCGATGATGCCGAAGCCTATGCCTGTCGCTGCCTGAAGAAGAGCCGCCAGGAGCACCACGACGATGACGGCAAGCGCAACGGCCGTCATGCGGTTCTTCGGCGTGTCACCGGGACGCGGCCCGTTCCCTCAGGACAAATTTCTGTATCTTGCCGGTGGAGGTCTTGGGGAGTTCGCCGAACACCACGTGCTTCGGGCACTTGAAGTGCGCCAGGTTGTCCCGGCAGAAGGCAATCAGGTCGTCAGCCGTGGTCGTCATGTCGGGTTTGAGCGTGACAAAGGCGCACGGCGTTTCACCCCACATGTCATCGGGGCGTGCCACCACCGCCGCCTCGGCCACGGCCGGATGGCGATAGAGAACGCCTTCCACCTCGATGGTCGAGATGTTCTCTCCTCCCGAGATGATGATGTCCTTGCTGCGATCCCTGATCTCGACATAGCCATCCGGATGGGTGACCGCCAGATCGCCGGTGTGGAACCATCCGCCGCGGAAGGATTCGGCGCTTGCCCGGGGGTTCTTGAGATATCCGGACATGGTGATGTTGCCGCGCATCATGATCTCGCCCATGGTCTCGCCATCCGCCGGCACGGGTTCCATGGTCCGGGGCTCGGCGACCATCATCGCCTCCTGAACGGCATAGGTCACACCCTGGCGGGCCTTCCGGTCGGCCTGCCCGGAGGCCGGCAGATCATCCCATTCGGGATGCCAGGCACACACGGTTGCCGGTCCGTAGGTTTCGGTCAGGCCGTAGACATGGGTGATGTCGATGCCGCGCGCTGCCATGCGCTCGAGGATGGCGGCCGGGGGTGCGGCGCCAGCGGTCATCATCTTCACCTGATGACGAATGCCCTGCCACAGGGCCTCTGAGCCGGACAGCATCATGTTCATGACGACGGGCGCGCCGCACAGATGAGTGACCCCGTGCTCGCCGATGGCGCCCAGTATCGCCTCGGCGGAGAGTGCGCGCAGGCAGACGTGTGTTCCCGCCATGGCGGTCACCGTCCATGGGAAACACCAGCCGTTGCAGTGGAACATCGGCAGGGTCCACAGATAGACAGGATGGTGCGGCATCGACCAGGTGATGGCGTTTCCGAGAGCGTTCAGATAGGCGCCACGGTGATGGTAGACGACACCCTTGGGGTTGCCGGTGGTGCCGGACGTGTAGTTGAGGGCAATCGGCTGCCACTCGTCGTCGGGTCCCGTCCATTGACCTGATTCGTCACCCTCGGCGAGCAGCTCCTCGTAGGTCAGGTCACCGAGAAGCTGGCCTGTGCCATTGGCCAGGGGATCGTCGATGTCGACGACAAGCAACCGGTGCCCGAGTCCGGCAATGGCCTCGCTCACCGTTGGTGACAATGCCCTGTCGGTGATGAGGACCCTCGCTTCACCGTGTTCGAGGATAAAGCGGATGGCGGTGGCGTCGAGGCGGATGTTGAGGGAGTTGAGCACGGCGCCGGACATCGGCACGGCAAGGCTTGCTTCGACGAACTCCGGCAGATTGGGCGCCATGATAGCCACGGTATCGCCCCTGGCCACGCCACGCCGTTGCAGTGCCGAGGCAAGCCTGCGGCAGCGCCTCGCCGTGTCGTGCCATGTCCTCTTCAACGGGCCATGGATCACGGCGATCCGGTCCGGCCATACCGCAGCCGTCCGGTTGAGGAACGACACGGGAGACAGTGACACATGGTTGGCGTCGTTGCGTCCGAGTCCTTCGGTCCAGATGTCAGCCATTGCCTGCGCCTCTTGCCACACGCTTTCCCGGTTTATCGCCGTCACGGGGATCATTGCAAGCGGGTGACAGCCACTGCACCATGACAGCCATGCAGGTGCCACGCACGACAAGACGGCCTCGTCACATCGTCGATACGTGGTATGACGCGGCGAGTGACGATCCGTCCGTCCTGCAGATCTGGGCCTATACGTCGCGCCTCTCCTGTCGCGTGGGCGAGGTCATCGAACTCCATGTGTCGACGACCGCCGACACCTTCGACCTCGACATCGCAAGGGACGGCCTTGAAACCGTTTCTGTTCATCACGAAGCGGACCTCGCCGGCCACTGGCATGCGACCCCGCATGACGCTTCTGTCACCGGTTGTGGCTGGCCGGTTGCCTGGCGCATGACGATTCCCGCCACCTGGCGTCCCGGCGGCTACATCATCACGCTCGCGGCGCGGCGCGGCGGCGAGACGGTCACTCACGACCATGTTGTCCTCATCGGGCCCCCGCGGCATGGAGCGGGTGCGCCGCTGCTGTTGCTGGCGGCGACGCCGACCTGGGTTGCCTACAACGAGTGGGGTGGATCGAACGCCTACGAGGGAATCGCCGGCGCCTCCGGCGATCGGTTCTCGACGCGCTTGAGTCTTCAGCGGCCGTGGTCGCGCGGTTTTGCGAGGCTGCCTTCGGGAGCGCCGCGAACCCTTCCCGCGACACCGCTGCCGCCAGGCACGGTGGCGCGCTATCCCTACATGGAATGGGCATGGTCACACGGCTATTCCAAGAAGTACGCATCGGCCGGATGGGCAAGCTATGAGCGCCACATGGCGCGCTGGCTCGAGGCGGAGGGCCACGAGGCGGACGTGGCGGCGCTCCATGACATTCATGACACGCCCGATCTGCTGTTCCGCTACCGCTGCGTCGTCATTGTCGGACATGACGAATACTGGAGTCGTCCCATGCGCGATGCCATCGACCGGTTTGTCGAGGCAGGCGGCAAGGTGGCCCGTTTTGCCGGGAACTTCTTCTGGCAGGTCAGGATGGAGGACGAGGGGCGAACCCAGGTCTGCTACAAGTATGTCGCCCGCGACGAAGACCCCGTCATGGGCACGACACAGGAACATCTTGCCACCACGTCATGGGAATCGCCTGAGGTGAACTGGCCCGGATCCCGCACCTTCGGGGTCAACGGTTCGAAGGGAATCTATGCCGGTCTCGGTCACTGCGCCGGCCGCGGAGCCGGCGGATTCACGGTCTATCGCCCCGACCACTGGGCCCTTGCCGATTGCTGTCTTGGCTACGGCGACATTCTCGGCGCCGACAGCAGGATTTTCGGCTACGAGGTCGACGGTCTCGACCACGTGATCCGCGACGGGCTTCCCTGGCCTCTCGCCGACGATGATGTTCCGGACGACCTCGAGATCCTGGCGCTGGGTCCCGCCACCACCGTCGAGGCCGACTTCGGACTGTGGGGAGAGGATCTCTACATCGCCGACCATGACAGGCGCTTTCTCGCCCGCATGGTCCATGGCGCCGAAACGCCTGAGGCGCTGGACAAGGTGACACGAGGCAGTGGCATGATCGTCTCCTTCTCCAGGGGAGCCGGCGAGGTCTTCACCGCCGCCACCTGCGAGTGGGTCAATGGCCTGCGTCTCGCCGACCCCACCGTCTGCCAGGTCACCCGCAACGTCCTCAACCGCTTCCTCGCCTGACAGGTGTGGTTCACGGCCTCGGGCCCGTCCTTTTTCGTCCCGCCATCGCTGCTCATGGTGATCATGACAACTTCGCCCAACTACGACAAAGTCGTTCGGGAGAGGTTCAATGCCATGCTGCACGCGGCGGGCCTGTTCATTCTCTACACCGCTCCACCGTCGGACCGGAGCGATCGGTTCCTTTGCTGTGTCACGAACCTAGGAGTCAGGCGAACGGAAGGTCTCCCCAATGGGAGTTTTTCTGTGAGCACCGTATCGTTGAGGAGGTCTGGCGGTTCGGGCGCCCCGTTTGATGGCGCTGGGCCGGACATCTGTGTGATGGGTGCTGGCTTGACCGTCCCGGGTGTCAGTTTGCGGCAGGCACCGCTGTTGGGTCGATCCCGTGTTTCTTCAGCATCCTGATCCACCGTGGTGCATTGCGATGGACCATGGCTGACTCGTCGGTTTCGGGGTCGAGGCAGAAGACCTCATTCTTCAGTACATACCAGATCACGCGGATCAACTTGTGAGCGGTGGCCACGGTGGCCTTGCAGTATCCTCACCGCAGGCCAGGGCCTTGTGGTATCCCCGGAACTGGCAGTTCCTGGTGCGTGTGGCGCCCTGGGCACATTCGATGAGAACCTCGCGCAGCGTGGTGTTGCAGCGCCGTGTTCTCCCCGAGCGCCGCTTGCCGGCGCCCTCGTTGTTGCCGGGACACAGGCCTGCCCATGCGGCGAGGTGGCGCCTCGAGGTGAACACGGTGATGTCGGGGCCGAGCTCGATGAGGATGGCACAGGCTGATGTCCTGTTGATGCCGGGGATCGCCATCAGGAGCTCGATCTGTGTCTCGTATGCGGCGAGACCGGCATCGATGACGTCGTCATTTCGTGCCAGCCTTTCGCTGGCGGCGTCGAAGGTATTGTGTCAACGGCGGAGCAAAAAGGGTATCCGGTGCGGCGGCGTAAAGATGTACCACGGGCGCAGCAGTAGCTTGTCCCCATAGTCCATGGGACTCCCTCGCTCGTGGGGGCGGCGTGCCCTCCTCCTGGCTGGCGTCGACCCGCGCGTGGGAGGGACCTGTGGTCTATGGGCGCACGCGCGCATCGAAACCAGCAAGATCGAGCAGCAGCGGCGGATTCTGATAGAGCGGGTGCGCGAGCGGCATCTCAGCATGACCATGCGCCCTGATTGAACCGGGCGGCGGGCGGCCGTGCGGTGCCGGACATCTAGGGGTCGACTCCAGTAGAGGGCAGGATCGTCTACGGGGTTTGGCTGAGGGCTCGATATGCGGCCCTCTTGCGGCCAGCGCCTTGCATCCCGGGACGAACGGATAACGGAAAGGTGGAACACTCCGAGACGCAGCATACGAAGTGTGGGCCAGCGCGCGGCTCTACTCAACCTGTCCGCGGACGAAGCCATCCCGTCGCACCATTGCACGTTGTCCAATGACGATATCGAGTTCCGGGTGCGGTGCCGACGTCATCACTAATGGTTCACGCTTCCTCCGTCGACCGTGCTGCTGCGCATCCGCTCCGCAAACCACGGATGATCGAGCAACAAACACAGCAGCTCTTCCTCAGACAGATAGTTCCAGAATCTGGAATGGATCTCTAGAGCGCCGGATCTCAAAAAGCGAGACCAGCGCTTACTGTTCCCGGGCTGCGTCTGGGTAGCGATGATGATTTCAGCGCCGCCACGGAAGACCCAGATCCAGTGTAGGTGCTTTCCGGTCCGAACAGGCTCTACATCTGGTTGGCCGTCCAGAAACGCATGGAACGCGCCCGCTCTCGCGACGGCTTCATTGTTGTCGCCGGAAACGCTGAGCTCCCGAAGAACACTCCAGACGAAAGTGCGCTCCAATCCCGGAGTCGAGTTATCGCATCCTTCGAACTCGTCGATCTCGTTCGTCGAGCGGTCAACCTTGAGCAGATATAGAGGAGCGTTGGATGCCATGTCATGCACAGCCCAGAGCTCACCGTCCGTGTCCTGAAGATATGACCTTGCCCATGATTGGTGTGCCACGCACGCGCCAAGCGCTCGCCCGACGCGCTGGACGCTGGGTACTGAACGCAGTTCCCGGAGTTCAAACCGTCGATCGATCCGAATGGTCCGGGCGGCTGTCTCCCTGTTCCTCTCCGCTCGTCGCCTGCCGTAGGTGCTTAGCGCGCCATGCAGGGAGCGGAGGCGGGACTGAAGTCTTGGGAAATTGTCGTGATGAGCCGCTTTGACGACTTTCGCTGCCTTGCGGCGGACCGACGAGTCCTCATGTGATCGCGCCTCAAGGGCCTGCCCAAACTGCACACAGGAGTAATACCCCTCCGCGATGGCCTTGGCTGTGACTCCGCGCCCGTCTCTGTTGGCCTCAAGCCATGTCCTGAGTTTCCTGACAAAGCCCTGGGCTTCGTCCGACCCTGACAGACGGTCCATCTGTATCTCGAGATGTCTCTTCTTGGGGCGTCTCATCTTGGTTTCTCCGGGGCAAAAAACACTCTGTCAAGCACTTATTAGACAGTAAAAATGATGTTAGTCAAGCTGTTTTCTTCCGGAAGCATAGGCTTCTGGAAGTTTCTTGGCGCGTCCTTCTCTTTGCTGCCTCGACTCGACTACTGGGGCAGAATGAAGATCATCCAAATCTCGGTGACAAGCTGGCATGCATAGGGCGATGGGGTTCCAAACGCCGTAACGCTTTCCCACCCCTCGCGGGTAGGCGATTTCGCCCCAAGAATGGCATTTGACGTCTCAGACACTCCGGGTTACCGGCGACCGAAGGCCTACCGCCCCCCTGTTCGAGGTCATTCCCGTCCGCCTTCGGCGAGATGCCTCATAATCAAGTTCAGTGTCATAGGCACCGCACCGGTGGTCCATCGGAGGCGCCAGGGCAGAGTGTTGCCGGCGAAGAACCGATCGCGGATGCAAGGCTCAAGACGAGCCTTGCCACAAAACCTCAGCTCCCGCACACCCCACCAGAACATTCGGCGCTTCTGGGAAGCGGCCCCGCTTCAGTTGTCATATGTGGCTCTGACTGTCGCGAGCTGGGTCCGGCCATTAGGAGAAACGCCGGTTCCGTCCACGACAGAGACTTTGCAATCTTCCAGCTTGGGGAGAATTCTGGTGTTCAGCCAACTGGTCACTGTCGTTCCACCACTTGCCTGTCGCTCGTAGTCATAGTCGCCGACCTCTGTATTGACAGGCGCCCGAATGCGAATGGCCACATGCTCGATTTCGAGCACGGCCGCCTCGAAGTCCCTGACACGCATTGGATTCCCCTTATTGCTGCAGGGAAATCAACTGTAGTGGCCCAATACGTTGAAGTCAACATAGGTTTATATGAAAACTATCTTTCACTTAAGGCGGGGCTCGAGGGCAGCAGGCGTCGGAGCCGCAGCCGGCAGGACGATGCGATTGACCCGGTATGCCCGAGGGGTAAGGTCCGCATGCCTTTGGATTTCGGGGAGGAGATTCGATGGCGGGCAGTTGGACAGGCCGGTTCCGCGACGCATTGCTGGCGCGCTTCGAATGGGAAGCGCGGGCCGGCAGGTCGGAGGTCGAGATACGTTGCCGGGATCTCCACGACCGGGTGAGCCGGGACGGCAACAGGCACCCTGTCTGCTCGGGCGTGATGTGGATCGAGACGACCGAGGGGAACTGCGAGGTTCTGCTTACGCCGCCCGGGGGAGCCGGACTCGGTCTCGTCATCCGTTACGGCCTGCCGCGCCGTCCCTCGCCGTTCGGCCGATCCGCATGATGCAGCTCATCCCCGTTCGGCCGCCTCGAATGCGGCGGCGGTGAGACCGTGGTTCTCTATCTCGTTGAGAAACTGGATGAGGATGACGAGTACAACCTGGTCCGAGTGCTGAAGCCGGAGGAGGAGGCCGCCTTCCGGACGGTGAAGAGCGGCGGGAAGGCCGACGAGGACATGCGCGCCCTCTATCTGTACACCGTCGGCTCCGCCCGCGACAACGGCCACTGGTTCATGTGCGACTGCCGTTTCGAGGGCGGCAGGGGCCCTGCGATCATTCCGCGCGTGGACACGCCAGAGCGGATCGATCTCGTCAATCGCCCGGGCTCGTCGCAGCCGCATGCCGGTGGTTGCATCTTCGTCCTGACCGAGGACGAGGAGGACAACCCCCGCCGCGCTGATGGACACCGCAGCCCGCGCACGACGACAGGCTCGACCTGTTCGCGCCGGCCCGGAAGATATCCAAGGCCGACGGACCGATGGAGACGATTGCGCCGCGAGCGTTCACGGGGCTGCCCGCGGGATCGCGGCATCGAAATGTCGCGAACATACTGCGCAGACTGATGCAGACGGCCGGCTGAACACGCTCGACGGCACCGAATGTCTTCCTTGCCCCGGCAGTGGCTGCCGGAATTCACGCGTGCGGCGTGACAGTCTCCGATTTGTTGTTCATCGGTCCGGCGAGTCGGACGGACGTCGAAGTCGCGAGACGGCTGGAAGAGGCCGAGCCGGACTGGCCGAGGGGCGAGACGCCATGCGCCATGCGCCATGCTCTGCTGGCTCGCGCGCGATCTGGAGGATAACGAATTCAACCCTACGAACCTGCAGGAGGGCCATGTCGAGGTCGCAGTCGCGCCCGGCGTGTTGAGATCCAAGGTGTTCTTCAACAGGGTGCCGGACCCCTGGCTGTTTCTCGGGATCGTGGCGCGGCCCGAGCATAACGGGCCGTGGGAATGCCTCACCGCCTGGGCCCAACCGGTCGTAGCGCCGGAATGTCCAGTTCCGGTCGACTCCGGGCAGGAGCGGCGCGCCTTCGAAACGCTCCGCCGCCCGGCCGCGTGCCTGGAAGACGACACGGCGCTGAGCCAGGCACTCGGGGCCGGTGTCTGGGCCCAGAGCTGGAGAAGACGCTGACGCCGTACGAGATGGCGCTCGGCTCCAGCCTGTCCAACTTCGTCGTAACCGTCGCCGTGCCGGCTGCAATGGCGGACGGGCAACCCGGCCGCCCGGACGACACCGGTAGGGCGCGTTACGTCGTCGAGGTCATGGGGTTGGGCGATCCAGGCTGCGAGTGGCACAAGGCCAGGATGTACGCCCGCATGCGCAGGATCGGGCGTCTGTTCCGCATGGAATCAGGGGAGTTCGATTCGCACTTCAACGATATCGGGCGCTAGGGCGGCCGAATTGCGCAGGACATCGCCAATGATGTCGTCCGGCGCCGAGCGGTAGTTGACGAGGCTAGGGGTCTGCGCGATGGGCCGATAGGTTGATGGTCAATTCGGTGGTGAGAACCTTTAACCGCTCTTCATCGCCATGCGCCAGCAAATCGACCATGTCTTCTTGGTTGGGTTGGCCAAGCACGACTCGGTAGAGCAAACGCTGCTTCCGCAGGCGGTGAAAACGCTCCGCGTCGCGGCTTTGAGGTAGGCTGAATGCGTGGCGTTCGATCTCAGCATCCTGGAACTGCCACCAAGGGCTGAGTCCGATCGCATCGCTGTGCTGCGTTCGCGCACGCCGCTCAAGATGGCACCAGGGCGAGCCACCAGTCCGCGCGGTGTCGGCGAGCGCTCTCTTCCCAACCAGCAGCGCAAGTGGGCGGCGCACGACAAGGCCGCCGAACCGAGAGATACGACCCTCGCGTTGTTCCAGATCGACCGGGTTTGACGGTAGATCCCAATGCGTGATTCGTTGACACCAGTTGTGGAAGTCCAACCCCTCCTGACCGACCGAAGTTGTGGCCAGAAGGTGCGGCCAGAAGGGCGCATTGAATGCTTGGCGTAGTTCATGCGAGCGCGCCGGCCTTATCTTGTCATCACCTGCCAAAGGGTCTTCACCCGTTTCAGTACCACCGAACGGAACCGCGGCATGGCAACGAACATGAACGCCGCTTGAGCCGG
>MKWU01004505.1_pt1 | contig 16374 bp, 14 predicted proteins | sample 809101 | NCBI WGS metagenome assembly MKWU01 (sample SAMN05860141, study PRJNA318959) | sponge metagenome | host: Aplysina aerophoba | place: Slovenia: Piran, Adriatic Sea, Gulf of Piran | collected 2013-05-07 | reverse complement strand
CTTCGCCGGTGCGCTCGCGGCGCAGCAGCGCCGCCGCGATGGCGAAGGCCGCCTGAGCGCCGGTGCCGTAGTCCGCGAACGGCGGTCCGACCATGACCGCGGGCTCGTCCGGATGGCCGGTCGCCTCCATCATGCCGGAGAAGGCCTGGATGACGTTGTCGAAGGCCCCGTGTCCCCGCTTCGGTCCGGTGTGGCCGAATCCGGTGATCGAGCAGTAGACGATGTCCGGGTTGACCGCGCGGAGGTCGTCGTAGCCAAGGCCGAGCCGGTCCATCGCGCCGGCGCGGAAGTTCTCGACGATCACGTCGGCGTCCCTCGCCAGCGCCTTGAATATCTCCCGGCCCTTCGCGGACTTCAGGTTGAGGGTCATGGCCCGCTTGTTGGCGGCCTGGGACTGGAAGTGGGAGCCCATGCCGGCGTCGCTCAGCGAATCGACCGCGCCCACCCCGCGGTTCATGTCCGGGTTGCCCACCGCCTCGATCTTGATGACGTCGGCCCCCAGCACCGCGAGCTGATAGGTCGAGAACGGACCGGCGAGCACGTGCGTCATGTCCAGGACGCGGATTCCTTCGAACGCCTGCATGTCGGGACTCCTGCGGTATGGGCGGTGACGGGACCGGATACCGGTGAGATCTACCGGCATCGCGGCCCGGGAACGGGGATCACGGAAGCGCGAGCTCCCTGCAAAGTGTCCGGAAGGGCAGCACGCGGGTGCGGTTGGAGACGTAGTCCCGCTCGCCGAGGTGCACCTGGTAGAAGTCCTCGATCGGCGTCCTCTGCCGAAAGTAGGCGATCGCCGGACTCGGCGACCTGTCGCCCGACTTGCACTCCACGGCGAACAGCGGGGCGCCGTCGCGAATCACGACGAAGTCCACCTCGCGGCGGTCGGTGTCGCGCAGGAACCGAAGCTCCATCCGATGGCCTTCGGTGTCTTCCAGGAAGTGACAGTACTTCAGCAGGTGACAGGCGACCAGGTTCTCGATCCGCGCGCCCTTCCCCGGCACCTGCGACCAGTCCCGGAGGTCATGAACGCACATCGGGTTTCGTGAGTGATTTGAGGTCAACTCGAAATCACTCATGAGTGAAATCGACTTCATTGGAAGATACGCGGGTGCCGGCCCGCATGTGGTGCGGGCCGGGATTGCGAAGCGGAGGGACTCCGGCCCCCGCCGTTGCGGCGAGGGCCGGAAGGTAGTGCGCTACGTGTCGAGCCAGACGAACTCCGGCCACTCGCAGCCGCCGACCGCGGCCAGCGGAACCCGCGGCAGGCCCTTCACCGTGCTCTTGATCGCGTCCACGTAGTTGCGGTGCAGCGACAGGATGGTGCCCGCGTCGTTGTGGATCATGGCCTGCATCTCGCAGAACATCTCCTCGCGCAGACCCGGATCCGTCACCCCGCGGACGTCCTCGAGCAGCTTGTCGAACCGCTCGTCCTTCCACATGGTCTCGTTCCAGCCCGCGCCGGAGTGGTACATGAGGCTCATCATCACGTTGGCGGTGGGCCGCATGTTCCACCCGGTGATGTGGAGCGGCGTGTTCATCCAGGTCGTGCCCCAGTAGCCGTCCGACGCCACCTTCTGGACCTGGAGGTCGAACCCGACCTTCGCCGCCTCGGCCTGGAGCACCAGGCACAGGTCCGTCGCGGCAGTGCTGACCTCCGCGGTTTGCACGACGGCACTGCTGATGCCGGACTTGTTGAGGTGGAACTTCGCCTTGTCCGGGTCGTATTCGCGCAGCGGCAGCGCCTTGCAGTGATCCGCGTACGCCGCTCCGATGACGTGGTCGTTGCCGACGCTGCCCCGGCCCTTCAACAAGGTGCGTACCCACTTCTCGCGGGGCTGCAGGTACTTGAGCCCCAGCACGAGGTCCTTGTTGTCGGTGGGCGGGCGGTCGACCATGGCCACGATGTGGGTGGTGGCGCCCGACTCCACCGAGAAGATCTCCACGCCGTCCGTCGCCTCGACCTGCTTGATCGCCCTCGGATCGATATTGCCCATGATGTCGATGTCGCCGGAGATCAGCGCATTGACCCGGGCCACGTTGTCGGTGATCGCGAACAGCTCGAGCTCGTCGACGTGCGGGCCGTCCCGCCAGTAGTCGGGATTGCGCTCGTGCAGCGAACGCACCCCGGGCGTGAACTCGGTGATCCTGAACGGTCCGGTTCCGGCCGGGAGGTTGAAGTATCCCTCCTTCTCCGCGCCGCCGTCCTGAACGACCTTGAAGTGGAAGGTGCCGAGGATCTGCGGGAGATCGGAGTTCGGCGACGACAGAATCGCCTTCACGGTGTGGCTGTCGACCTTCTTCCACTCCGTGATCATGTTCACCAGCTTGTTGGCCTTGGAGACCGTGTCCTTGCCGAGGTGCCGCGACATGGAGTAGACGACGTCGTCGGCGGTCAACGGCTTGCCGTCGTGGAAGGTCACACCCTTGTGGATCTTGAACGTGAACTCGGTCGCGTTGTCGTTGACGCTCCACTCCTCGGCGAGTTCCCCGCGCATCGACATGTCGTCGTTGAACTGCAGCAGGTTGTTGAAGCCTGCGCGTCCCCGGGTGTAGTCGATGGTCGAGGTGAAGAGGAGGGGGTCGAGGGTGTCGGCGGGGCCGTGCTGGTCCCAGCCGAAGGTGATCTTGCCGCCCTTCTTGGGCATCGCGGCCCGTGCGACGGGGGTCGTCGCCACCAGCGCGCTCGCGGCGGTGACGGTAAGGCCGGTCGCCAGCAGGCCCTGCATGAACTCGCGCCGGGTCAGCCAGCCGGCGGTGAACCACTCCTGCATGCGCAGGACTTCGGGATCGGGTCGTTTTTCGTGATCTTTCATAATTTTACCTCTCCTGTTGGTTGTGCGTCTCCTGTTTCGATATGCAACTCCTGCCTTGTCAGGGTCTCCTGATTTCCTGGGTTTCCGGGTCCGCTTCCCTGGTCCCGAGCCGGTCGTTTCCGGCTCCGCCAGCGGAGCAGCGGTGGCCGTACGGTACCCCGGCTCCCTTGCGGGGTTCAAGAACGGAGCGCGCGCCGTATCCGCACGGCTCCCCGGGAAAGACCTCGCCTCGCGATGTTCGGATCGAGAGGTTTCGGCGGTTTGACGGCGAAACAGGGACCGTTCCCGGCAAACGGACACGGTGGTTTGCGGGTCGGACACCGAGGCTCGGAGAGGGGGCTGGACAGGCACCCGGAGCCGTAGTGTTACCATTGCCCCGTCCGGCGGTGCCGGGAGAGGCTGGGTGCCTCGCACGAGCGCTACCGAAAAGCGCTTCCACGGACACCGTCGGCAAGGGAGAACGGCGAGAGCCGGACCCGGATCGAATCGCAGTCGCCCGACCGGTTGCAGGGCGGCGGCGAGCGCGGCGTGCGCCCCCTCGGACACGGACGGCCTCCCCGGCCCGACAGGCGCCGTCGCCTCCAGTACAACCCCCTTCGAACCAGCGGGGAGAGCACGAGATCATGATGTGGCGAATGGTCCTGCGCCGGATCGGCATCGGCATCGTCACCCTCTGGGTGGTCTCGCTGCTGATGTTCGCCGGCACCGAGATCCTCCCTGGCGACGTGGCCCAGATCATGCTCGGCCAGGAGGCGACGCCCGAGAACCTGGCGGCGTTGCGCGAGGCGCTCGGGCTCAACAAGCCCGCCTGGGTGCGCTACTTCGAGTGGCTCGGCGACATGGTCCGGTTCGATCTCGGCATGTCGCTGGCCGGAACCACCGGCTCCGGCGGCGGCGGCACCACCATTGACGTGCTGATCGGGGACCGGCTGCAGAACACGCTGCTGCTCGCCGGAATCGTCGCCGCGATCTCGGTGCCCCTCTCGGTAGCCCTCGGACTCGTCGCCGCGATGTTCCCGACGAGCCTGTTCGACCGCACGGTGACCTTCTCGACGCTGTGCCTGGTCGCGGTGCCGGAGTTCTTCGTCGCCACCCTGCTCGTGCTCATCCTGGCGGTCCAGCTCCAGTGGCTGCCGGCGATCGCGACGATGCGCGAGTTCGAGTCGTTCGGCCACATGATGCGGTCGATGGCGCTGCCGGTCACGACGCTCTGCGTGGTGCTGCTCGCCCAGATGGCGCGCATGACGCGCGCCGCGGTGCTCAACGTCATGAGCTCGCCCTACATCGAGATGGCGATCCTCAAGGGCGTGCGGCGGCGGCGCATCATCCTGCGCCACGCTCTCTTCAACGCCATCGGGCCGGTCGTCAACATCATCGCGCTCAACCTCGCCTACCTCGTGAGCGGGGTGGTCATCGTGGAGACGATCTTCGCCTTCCCCGGGCTCGCCAAGCTCATGGTGGACGGCGTGCAGGTACGGGACATGCCGCTCGTGCAGGCGTGCGGGATGATCTTCTGCGGCACCTACGTGGTGCTCATCCTGATCTCGGACATCGCGTCGATCGTCTCCAACCCGCGCCTGCGGCACCCCAAGTGAAAGGACGGACTCGATGAGCGAAGACGCCGGCCGTACCGACAGCACCGATTCCGGCGGATCCTCGGCGAAGTTCGAGGAGCTCCCCGACGCCCCGCCGAAGCGCCCGCTGCGGCTGACCCGAATCGGCAAGGTGGCGGTCTCGATCGTCGCGTTCTGGCTCGCGATCGCCGTCGTCGGACCGTGGATCGCGCCGTACCACGAAGCGGACATCGTCGCCGACGACAGCTTCATCGAGGCCGGCACCTTCTGCTCCGAGTGGGAGCCGGACCAGTGCAGCTTCCACGTGATTGGCACCGACTACCTCGGGCGCGACCTCCTGTCCCGCATCATCTACGGCGCCCGCACCACCATCGGGATCTCCGTGGCCGCCACCGTGCTCGCCTACCTCATCGGCGTGACGCTCGGCATCGCCGCCGCGGTGGGCGGGGTCAAGCTCGACACCGGGCTCTCGCGGTTCAACGACGCGTTCATCTCGATGCCCAACATCATGCTGGGGCTCGTCGTCATCGCCGCCATCGGCAGCACCATCCCCATCCTCATCGTCACCGCCGGGTGCATCTTCGCGACGGTGGTGTTCCGCATCGCGCGCTCGCTTGCGCTCGACGTGATGGTCAGCGACTTCGTGGAGGCGGCGCGGGGCCGGGGCGAGGGGCTCGGGTGGATTATCCGCAAGGAGATCCTGCCGAACATCGCGATGCCGCTCGCCACCGACTTCGGCCTGCGGCTGGTGTTCATCATCCTGTTCACCTCGAGCCTGAGCTTCCTCGGCCTCGGCGTGCAGCCCCCCCACTCGGACTGGGGGGCGATGGTGAGGGAAAACCTCCAGGGTCTCGCCTACGGGTCGCTCGCGCCCATCGCCCCGGCCATCGCCATCGCGACGCTCACCATCTCCATCAACCTGATCGTCGACGACGTCTCCGCCCACGCCGGCGGGCGGCTCGCGAAGAGGATGCTCTAGTGGCCCTGCTGGAGGTCGACGACCTCAGGATCGACGCGCACACCGACTTCGGCGAGGTGATCCCGATCGTCAAGGGGGTGAGCTTCGAGGTCGCGCGGGGCGAGGTGGTAGCGCTCATTGGCGAATCCGGCTCCGGCAAGACCACCATCGCGCTCTCCGCGCTCGGCTACGTCAAGCCCGGTCTCGAGTTCACCGGCGGCGAGGTGCGGCTCGACGGACGCGACGTGATCACCATGCCGCCCGACGAACGGCGCCTGATTCGCGGCCGGAACGTCGCCTATCTCGCGCAGAGCGCCGCCGCCACCTTCAACCCGGCGCTCACCATCGGCGAGCAGGTCACCGAGACGGCGGTGCAGCACGGCCTCCTCACCCAGGAGGAGGCCGATCGGCGTGCCGAGGAGCTCTACGCCACCCTTGAGCTGCCCGACCCGGACCGCCTCGGCGCGCGCTACCCGCACCAGGTGTCCGGCGGGCAGCTCCAGCGCCTGATGGCGGCGATGGCGCTGTGCGGCCAGCCGGACCTGCTGGTGCTCGACGAGCCGACCACCGCCCTCGACGTGACCACCCAGATCGAGGTGCTGAAGGCGTTCAAGAAGGTCATCAAGGACCAGGGAGCGGCCGCCATCTACGTCACCCACGACCTCTCGGTGGTGGCGCAGATCGCGGACCACATCGTGGTGCTCTACGCGGGCGAGATCCAGGAGATGGGCGCCGCGGACGACGTCATCAGCCGGTCGACCCACGACTACACGCGACGCCTGATGGCGGCGGTGCGCCCGCCACCGGCAGCCGGTCAGGGCGAGGCCACGAGCGAGGAGCACCTGCGCGATGCGCCGGCGCTCGAGACGAAGAAGGTGAACGCGGGCTACGGCCGCAGGGTCGGCGGCGTCCCGGCGATGAAGGTGCTGTTCGACATCGACGTGGCCATCGAGCGCGGCCAGGTGGTCGGCGTGATCGGCGAATCGGGCTGCGGCAAGTCGACGCTCGCGCGCGTGATGGCGGGGCTTACCCCCGCCTTCGGCGGAGACGTCCTGCTCGACGGCGACAAGCTTGGTCCGTCGGTCGGCCAGCGCGTCCGCGACGAGCTTCGCAAGGTCCAGTTCGTGTACCAGATGGCGGACACCGCGCTCAATCCGCGCCAGCGCATCGACGAGATCCTGGGCCGGCCGGTCGAGTTCTTCCTGGGCCTGAGGGGCGAGGAGAAGCGCAAGCGCGTGCATGATCTGCTCGAGATGGTGGAGCTTCCCTACGAGTTCGCCGGGCGCTATCCGGAGGAACTTTCGGGCGGGCAGAAGCAGCGGGTGAGTCTCGCGCGCGCGCTCGCCGCCGACCCGGAGGTGCTGCTCTGCGACGAGGTCACGTCGGCGCTCGACTCCATCGTCGGCGCCAACGTCATTCAGCTTCTGAGGAACCTGAAGGACCGCACCGGCGTCTCGTTCGTCTTCATCAGCCACGACCTGTCGACCGTCTCCTCGTTCGCCGACGAGATCGTGGTGCTGTACGCAGGGAGAGTGGTGGAGAAGGGGCCGGTCGACGAGGTGCTCTCGCCGCCGTTCCACCCCTACACGCGCCTGCTCATCTCCTCGGTACCCGAGCTTCGGGTCGGCTGGATGGAGGAGATGATGGCGACGAGCACCGCCCAGGCGGGCATCGACCGCGTGGTCACCATCACCGAGGTGGGCTGCCCGTTCTTCGACCGCTGCCCGCTCGCGATCGAAGGCACCTGCGACACCGAGACCGCCCCCAACCGTCCGGTGAGCGAGAAGCACGTCATCGAGTGCCACCGCGAGGTGCGCGAGCTGTTGGACTGGTCGCTGGCGTAGACGGCTGTCTCACCGGCTCGCGGCTGCGCTGATCCACGTCACGGCCGAGCCTGGACAGCTACCCGACCGCACCACCGCATGTCATGTCCAGACGGGAAGGTGACGATGCGAGACGATGACCGGCCGCTCCTGCCGGACGGTCCCCTGAGCGGGGTGAGGGTGCTGGACTTCACGTCGGTCGTCGTCGGGCCCGCCGCCACCATGTTCCTGGCCGACTACGGGGCGGAGGTGATCAAGGTCGAGGCGCCCGAGGGCGACATCCTCCGGCGCCTGGGTGGTGCGTCCCGATCCGGCCAGCTCTCGCCGAAGTTCATCCAGATGAACCGCAGCAAGCGCTCGCTGGCCATCGACCTGAAATCCCGCGACGGACGACAGGCGGTGCAAACACTGATCGAATCCGCCGACATCATGGCCGTCAACATGCGCTCCGCCGCTCTCGCGAAGCTGGGCCTGACGTTCGAGGACGCACGCGAGCTCAATCCCGGGATCATCCACTGCGTCATGATGGGGTTCGGCCGGGGCGGGCGCCATTTCGACAAGCCTGCCTACGACACCATCATCCAGGGCGGCGCCGGAATCGCGGCGTGCTTTCAGCGCCAGACGGGCGAGCCGCAGTTCGTGCCCATGGTCATGGCGGATCACCTCGTCTCCCTCATCGCGGTGCAGATGATCCTGCTCGCCCTGCGCGCCCGGGATCTGACCGGGGAGGCGCAGTCGGTCGAGGTGCCGATGTTCGAGAACGTGGCGAGCTTCGTACTGCAGGAACATATCGGCCAGAAGGCATTCGAACCGGCTCGGGGGGAGACGGGTGATGTGCGCAATCTCGACCCGAATGCCAGGCCGGTGAGGACCCGGGACGGCTACATCTGCATCTCGGCCAACACCGACCGTCAGGTCCACGGGTTCTTCGAGGCGATCGGCAGGCCGTATCTCTCGACGGATCCCAGGTTCGCGACCGTCTCCGCCCGCGTCGAGAATGTCGCGGAGTTCTTCGAGATTCGGAACAACAGCCTGGCGGGACGGACGACGGCCGAGTGGATGGAAGCGCTGGAGCGGCGGGACGTGCCGGCGTTTCCGCTGAACGGGCTGGATGACCTCCTCGAGGATCCGCACCTGCGAGAAACAGGACTGTTCGAGACGATGGAATACCCCGACGAGGGAACCGTCCGGCACATGCGTCCCGCCAACATCTTCAGCGGCGGACAACGCCGCTCGCCGACGCCGGCGCCCGCGCTCGGCGAGCACAGTGCCGAGATCCTGCGCGACGCCGGAGTGACGGAGGACCGGATAGCCCGGCTGCTGGCTTCGGGTGTTATCGTTGCCGGTCCCGGGACCGCCAGGAAGAAGTCACCATCATGACTGTTCGGAGCATCCCGACCGCGCGGCGCGCCATGTGCTCGAATGCCGAATGGGAGCAGCGTGTTCACCTTGCCGCCGCGCTCCAGCTTGCCGAGCATTTCGGCTGGACGATGCTTGTCTGGAACCACATCTCCGCGCGCGTGCCCGATGACGACGAGGCGTTCCTGATCAACCCTCACGGGCTGCTGTACGACGAGATTACGGCATCCGGTCTCGCAAGGGTCGACGTCGACGGGAACGAGCTGACGGACGAAAGTGCCGTGGCTCCGGCCGGATTCGTGATTCACGGGGCCATCTACGAGGCCCGGCCGGACGTCGGCTGCGTGGTCCACACCCACACCCCCGAAGGGGTCGCGCTTTCCTGCCTGGAAGACGGCATTCCGGAACTCTGCGGGACATCGGCCTTCTTCCACGACGACCTGGTCTATTACGACTACGAAGGGTTTTCGGACGACACCGATGAACGCAGCCGTATCGCGTCGTGCCTGGGCAGCAAGAACAGCATGATCATGCGAAACCACGGGCTGACCACCACCGGGGGAACGGTGGCGGAAGCCTTCGTGCGCATGTACTGGCTCGTCTACGAATGCAGGATCGTGACGCATCTCCACGCCATGGGCAGACCGTACCGCACCCTGCCGGAAGACATCGCAGCGGAGAATGCCAGGCTGGTCAGAAAGGGCTCGGCACCCGGGCGCCATGAATGGCCGGCCCTGCTTCGCCGCCTGGACCGCATCGCTCCGCACTACAGGACCTGATCGACCGGGAGGAATCCGGATGGGCGGCTCCACTGACAAGGCGGCCGATCAGCGGTTGCTGGAAGCGACCCTCGCCTATGTCGCAAGCCATGCAGACCGCAGGTTCGATGCCTTCCGAGAGGCTGTTGCCGATTGGGGCGAGGGCTGGACGGGCGTCGCGCCTGTCCACCTGCCTGCATCCGATCTTCTCGCGGATGCGCTGCCGCTCGCGGGACCCGGCACGGCCGAGCAAGAGCTGATGGGCCTCTACGTGAAGGAGCGCGCTTCACGCCACTGGGAGCAGAGCTACACGGCCGCGGACGAGGCCGTCGGTGCCGACATGCTGGCCGGCTACGGCTACACCGAGATCGTCGGCAAGCGGGGCCCCTTCCTGAGCGAGCGGGTCCGTGCCGGCGTCGGCATCTTCGCGGCAGGCGTCGACTATCCCGCGCATCGGCATCGGGCCGAGGAGGTCTACGTCGTCCTTGCGGGCGCGGGGACGTTCCGCCTGGACGGGAATGCGCCCGAGAGGCGAACAGCAGGCGCCGTCGTCCACGTCCCGTCGCAGCTCGTGCACGGGATCACGATGGACGCGGAACCACTGGTGATCCTCTACCTGTGGCGGGGCGGCGACCTCCGGGAGAAGTCGACATTTGTCTAGCGTGCCCCGTCACTGTTCACCGGACAGGGAATCCGACCGGCGCCTGCTGGAGGCGATTCTCGATTTCGTGCTGACGCACCCCGACCCGGACGTGCAGCGATTCGCCCGTGCGGCGGCCAACTGGGGAGATACCTGGCGAGGCGTTGCACCGGCGCACCTGCGAGCATCCGACATCCTCCGGGAAGCGGCAGGACTGGCCGCACCGGGAACCGCCGGGTTTCTGGAGGTCTTCGTTCGAGCGCGCGCATCGCTGAGGTGGGAGCAATGCTACACGTCCGCGGACAGCGCGGTCGGCACCGACATGCTGTCCAGCTACGGCTACGCGGAAATCGTCGGCGAGCAGGGGCCGTTCGTCAGCACGAGGATACGCGCCGGCATCGCCGCCTACGGACCCCACCTCGACTACCCGCTGCACCGCCACCAGGCCGAGGAAATCTATGCGGTCCTCGCCGGGGGCGCGCTCTGTTCCCTGGGCGACGACGAACCTGCAATCCGGAAGCCCGGCGACGTGCTCTACCACGCGCCGAACGTGGCGCACGGCCTGAGGACCACGGGCGAGCCCCTGGTCATCGCCTATCTCTGGCAGAACGGCGATCTGCGGGAAAAGCCCGGCTTCGTCTGAGCCGGCGGAGGACGGCAGCGCCCATGCGAACGGATTTCGAGACGCTTCACGTCGAGCGGATTGACGACCATGTCCTTCTGGTCATGCTCGACCGGCCCGAGGTGAGGAACGCGCGCAACACCCGAATGGGGCTCGACCAGCTCGAGCTCATGCGCGCCCTGTACGTGGACCGAGAGGACATCCGCTGCGTGGTGCTGACCGGTCGGGGCGACAAGGCCTTCAGCGCGGGCGGCGACCTGAAGGAGCGCGACGGCATGACGCCCGAGGCCTGGCGGCGCCAGCACGCCATCTTCGAGCAGTGCGTGCACGCCATGCGGGCCTGTCCGGTGCCCCTCATCGCAGCGGTCAACGGCGCGGCCTACGGCGGCGGCTGCGAGACCGCGCTCGGCTGCGACTTCATCTATGCATCCACCAACGCCCGCTTCGCCCTCACCGAGACCACGCTCGGCATCATGCCCGGCTGCATGGGCACCCAGAACCTGCCGGGCGCGGTCGGCATGCGGCGCGCCAAGGAGATCATCCTCACCGGAGAGCCGTTCACCGCGCAGCAGGCGCTCGATTGGGGACTCGTCAACAGGCTCTGCGAACCGGAAACGCTACTGGAGGAAACCCTGGCCACGGCGCGGCGAATTGCGGCCAACGCCCCTCTTTCCATCATGCGCGCCAAGCGGGCCATTTCGGCCGCGGACCAGCTCGACTGGTACACCGGCTACGAGTTCGAGTTGGAGGCGTACAACCGCCTGGTCGGCACGGAAGACCGCAACGAAGGCGTCCGTGCCTTCAACGCGGGGCGGAAGCCCGAGTTCAAGGGCCGCTAGCCCGCGGTTCGGGCGGGTTGTCCGAACGCCTCGGTGACCTCAGGTCTGCCTCTCGGCGCGCGGCAGCGAGCCGATGTCCCCGAGCCAGGGCTGCGCGGAGCGGTACCAGACGTGGCGCTTCGGAGCGAGCTGCTCGCGCTGGCGCACAGTGCCGCCGCGAATGGAGATCCGGCCGGGGTCGTCGCCTTCGTCACAGGCCCAGAGCTGCGTGCCGCACGTCGCACAGAACGCCATCACCCGGTGGTTTCCGCTCTCGGCGGTCTTCACGTACGTCTTCGGCGTGCCGGACACCAGGCGGAATCCCTTCGCCGTCGCCGGCACGATGTGGCGAAATGCGGTCCCGGACATCGTCTGGCAGTCCGTGCAGTGACAGATGGCCACGTGCTCGGGGTTCACGTCCGCTTTGTAGGAAACCTCTCCGCAGTAGCAAGCGCCGTCGATCTTCATCGTTCGTCTCCCCCATCGTTGACCACTTCGTCGAGTACCGCTTCGAGGATGCGCGCGAACAGCCCCCGCTCTTCGGCCGTGCCCACCGTCACCCGGATGCACCGGTCGAGCGGCGCGACCCCGGGCATGCGCACGAACACCCGCTCGTCCTGAAGCCGCGCCAGCAGCGCGTGGGCGCGGTCCCCGTCGCCGCCCGCGTCGATGGCGACGAAGTTCGTCGCCGACGGCACCGAGCGCAGCCCCAGTCGCCGGGCGAGCGCGTGGTACTCGTCGCGTCCGCGGGCGACCTCCTCGACCACCGACGCGATGAAAGCGGGGTCGCCGAGCGACGCCAGCGCGCCCGCCTGGGCGAGGCGGTTCACCCCGAAGTGGTTGCGGATGCGACCCAGGCCCGAGATGGTCCGCGAAGGCGCGATGGCGTACCCGATGCGCGCGCCGGCCATGCCGTGGGCCTTCGAGAACGTGCGCATGCGGATGACCCTGGGGTCGTCCGCGTCGATGGGGAACACCGCGGACGCCGGCGCGAACTCGATATACGCCTCGTCGAGCACGAGCAACGCGGACTCGGGCAGCTCGTCGATGAACGCGCGCACGACGGCCGCGTCGTGCCACGTCCCCATCGGGTTGTCGGGATTGGCGAGAAAGACGAGCGGCGCGTCGAGCCTGCGCACGGCATCGAGGAGGGCTTCCAGATCGATGCGGTCGTCGCGGTAGGGCACCGCCTCCAGCACCCCGCCGAAACCCGCCACGTGGTAGTTGAACGTCGGGTACGCACCGAGCGACGTGACCACCGGCATCCCGGGCTCGATGACCATCCGTACCACGTTGCCGAGCATCTCGTCGATGCCGGCGCCGAGGAGCACCTCGTCGATGGAGACGCCGTGCAGCGAGGCGATTGCGCCGCGCAGATCCAACGCCTCGGGGTCGTTGTACCAGGCAATGTTCGCGATGGCGTCGCGCATCGCCTCGGCCGCCTTCGGCGACACCCCGAACGCACTCTCGTTCGCGCCGACCCGGACCCGGAACGCCTCGCCCCGCCGGCGCTCCAGCGTCTCCGGCCCGACGAACGGAATCGTCGAGGGCAGACCGTCGACCAGCGTGGTGAATCGGGGTGCTGCGGCCATCGTCGTTCCTCGTGCCGAACCGGGCGCGAGAATACCGCGGCCGCGCGGGCCGATCATCGAATTCGGAGAGATGGCGACGCGCTGCCGGGCGACGCGCCTTGCACGGGTGTCGCTAGCAGGGGTCGTTCGGCTGCAGCCAGCGGTTGTAGTTGTGGGCCGAAACGAGGTGGTGGCGCATGAGCTCGGCCGCTTCCTCGCGCTGGTCCCGCTCGAGGGCGGCCAGGATCTCCATGTGCCCCACACAGGATCCGATCAACTGCGCCTTGCTCCAGTTGGCATACGCGGTGATGCGCCGCAGGGAATTCTGCCGCTCGATGGCGGCGAGGAAGAACCGGTTGCGCGACGAGACGCCGATCATCCGGTGAAACTCGACGTCGATGTCCGACAGAGTCGCCAGCGACGTGTCTTCCGGCGCCGGATCGAGCACGATTTCGTGGTGCCGGCGGCACAGATCGGCCATGCCGCGATCAAGCTCGAAGCTGGGTGACAGGATTGCGGCCGGCTCGATGACGACGCGGAACGAATAGCTCTCGTCGCGCGTGGCCTTGGAGTGCAGCGACGACTCGAATCGCCACCCGTGGCCTCGGTTTCTCGAGATGATGCCGTCTTCCGACAGCTTGAACAGGACTCGCGTCGCGACCGATCGGCCCAGGCCGTAGCGCCGGCAGAACTCCGCCTCGGAGAACGACTGGGGCGCCCGCCCGGCAAACCAGTCCCGGGCGATCGCACCGAGAAGATTTTCCTCGTCCGTCGTGGGCATCTCCAGGCTGAGCCTGCGCAGCGCAGAGCCATCGAGCTTGACGAAGAATCCGCGGTTGGGCCGCTGCTCGAACACGCCCCGCTCGGCGAGGTACGCCATCGCAGCCCGCACGGGTGAACGTGAAATGTGGAACTCCTCGACCAGCTCCTGCTCGGTCACATGGTTCCCGACGTTCATCCTCTTGCGGCACAGATAGTCCACGATGGTGCGAGCCATCTTGAGTTGAACTTCGCTCGGTGTACGTGCAGTCGTCACCGTGGACTCGGCGGACGGTGATGAAGAAGTGCCCTGAATGGTCATGACTCGGCAACCAGACTCAAGTTCCTTGCGCGGCCGACGGTGCGACCGGCGGTGATCCCAATAGATATCAAAATGTATCAGGAAATCATATCAAATGGGACACTTTGCGTTCGGTAGCCATATCAGTCCATTCGTACGCCACAGGACGACCTTCGGGTTGCGGCGCGCGGCGACGCACGCGGTTCGGCGACTTGACGCCTCGTGCTCAGCAAGCTGCGGCGACCGTGGAGGACGCCTTTCGGCTGCAGCCCCGACCCCCGATCAGTCCTGCGCGAACTCGAGCAGAAGGTCCTTGGCTTCCACGGACTGTCCCGCCGCAACGTGCAGCGCCGCGACGGTGCCGTCGCGCTCGGCGTGCAGGGCGGTCTCCATCTTCATCGCTTCGATGGTCATCAGCAGATCGCCGGAGACCACCGGGCGTCCCTCGGCCACCGCCAGCGACGCCACCACCCCCGGCATCGGCGCCGCGACGTGGCAGGGGTTTGCCGGGTCCGCCTTCGGGCGCCGGACGACGGCCGCCGTCGCCGCGCGGTTCTCCACCCTCACCGAGCGCGGCTGGCCGTTCAGCTCGTAGAACACCCGCACCGAGCCTTCCTCGTCGGTCTCGCCGATGGCCAGACAGCGGATGACCAGGGTCAGTCCCCGATCGAGCTCGACCGACACCTCGCGCCCCGGCCGCAGGCCATAGAAGAACACCTCGGTCGGCAGCGTCGACACCGGGCCGTACTTCCCGCGGCGCTCCGCGTAGTCGGTGAACACCTTCGGGTAGAGGAGCCAGGAGTAGAGCTCCTCCTCGGTGAGCGACCAGCCGGTCGCGGTCTCGGCCTTCGCGCGCTCGGCTTCGAGGTCCGCCGCCGGAAGCATCGCGCCCGGACGGCCCTCGATCGGCTTCACGCCCTTGAGGATCTTCCGTGCAAGCGGCTCCGGAAACCCTCCCGGCATGCGGCCGAGCTCGCCGCGAAAGAGCCCCACCACGGACTCCGGGAACGCGACGTCGCGGTCCGGGTGCTCGACGTCGTCGCGGGTGAGGCCTGCGGAAACCATCACCAGCGCCATGTCGCCGACCACCTTGGAGGTCGGGGTCACCTTCACGATGTCGCCGAACATCCGGTTCACCTCGGCGTAGGCGCTCGCCACCTCGTGCCAGCGCTCGGCGAGGCCGAGCGAGCGGGCCTGCTCGCGGAGATTCGTGAACTGCCCGCCCGGCATCTCGTGCAGGTAGACCTCGGAGGCGGGCGCGCGCATGTCGGTCTCGAACGCCGCGTACTGCGCCCGCGCCGCCTCCCAGTAGTCGGAGATCTCCCGGATGCGGGCGGGGTCGAGGCCGGTGTCGCGCGGCCGGCCGCGCAGCGTCTCCACCACCGAGCCCAGGCACGGCTGTGAGGTGAAGCCCGAGAGGCTGTCCATCGCGAGGTCGACCGCATCGACCCCGGCCTCCACCGCGGCCAGCACGCTCGCCGCCGCGATGCCCGAGGTGTCGTGGGTGTGGAAGTGCACCGGGAGTCCGGTCTCGGCCTTGAGCGCCTCGACCAGCTCGCGGGCGGCGGCGGGTTTCGCGAGTCCGCCCATGTCCTTGATGCCGAGGACGTGGGTGCCCGCGTCGCGCAGCTCGCGGGCCATGCGGACGTAGTAGCCGAGGTCGTACCGGCTGCGGCGGGGATCGTGCAGGTCGCCCGTGTAGCAGATGGCCGCCTCGCAGATCCGCCCGGACTCCAGCACCGCGTCCACCGCGACCCGCATGTTCTCGACCGAGTTCAGCGGGTCGAAGATGCGGAAGAGGTCGATCCCGGAGGCCGCGGCCCGGGCGACGAACCCCCGCACCACGTTGTCGGGGTAGTTGGTGTAGCCCACCGCGTTCGATGCGCGCAGCAGCATCTGCAGCAGGAGGTTCGGGATGCCCGCGCGCAGGCGCCGGAGCCGCTCCCACGGACACTCGCCGAGGAAGCGCAGCGCCACGTCGAACGTCGCTCCGCCCCAGCACTCGAGCGAGAAGAGATCGGGGAGGTTGCGGGCATAGGCCGGCGCGATTCGCTCCATGTCGTGGGTGCGCATGCGGGTCGCGAGCAGCGACTGGGGCGCGTCGCGCATGGTGGTGTCGGTGACCAGCACGCGCGTCTCGTCCAGCATCCATGCCGCCACCGCGGCCGGCCCCTCGGCGTCGAGCAGGGCCTTGGGTCCCGGGACGGGCACGTCGAGGAGCAGCCGGGGCGGGCGCGGGTTGCGGGCGGGCGCTTCGGGGAGCAGCCGGGGCGGGCGCGGGTTGCGGGCGGGCGCTTCGGGGAGCAGCCGGGGCGGGCGCGGGTTGCGGGCGTGGGCAGGCGGCAGCGGCCGGCCCTTCACCTCCGGATGGCCGT
>MKWU01004504.1_pt1 | contig 16375 bp, 12 predicted proteins | sample 809101 | NCBI WGS metagenome assembly MKWU01 (sample SAMN05860141, study PRJNA318959) | sponge metagenome | host: Aplysina aerophoba | place: Slovenia: Piran, Adriatic Sea, Gulf of Piran | collected 2013-05-07 | reverse complement strand
CGGGAGACCAACGGACGGCTGATCGTGAATCGGCAGGACGTCCGCCCCCCGGCGCAGGTGGCCCGGATCGCGCGGGCCGTGGGCGTCGAGCCACACCATCACCGCCGGCGCTCCCGCCGGAAATCGGACCCAAACACACAAACGTAGTGCCAGTCTGATGGCACCCGGTTTCGTAACGCCCGTATTGTCTATGGCTTACGGATACGCAACATCACGTTTTGGCGAAGTCGGGTGTAGTGGCAGTTGTAGGCCGATCCGGCGGGAGACGCCTTCCAAAGCCCGCTGGCACGTTTACAATGCGAGGTGAACCCGAGCGGTCCACTGCGCTCCGGCTTATGGAACCGAACGGGAGTCACCACTGCCGGGTGGGACGCGCCTCCCGCCATGCGGCGCCTCGCGGCGCCGGGCGGGAAGCCCGAGCTTGGCATGCGACGCCCACCTACGCCATCGTAGGACGGAACCGGAGGACCCTCGGGTTCACCCACGTACAGAAGAGTCCAGACGCGGAAAGTCCGTTCAGCCGAGCGCCTGGTCGAGGTCCGCGATCAGGTCGTCCGGGTGCTCCAGGCCGACCGAGACACGCATGAGGTCGCGGGGAGTTTCCGAGTCCGGCCCCTCGGACATGATCCGGTGCTCGATCAGGCTCTCCACGCCGCCGAGGCTCGTGGCCCGGACGAAGAGTTCGACGCGCGACAGCACGCTCCGGGCGTGGTCCTCGCCCCCACCTGCCCGGAACGAGAGCATCGCGCCGTAACCGTCGGCCTGGCGGGTCTGGACTTCGTGTCCCGGATCGGACGGGAGCCCGGGATAGAAGGTTTCCGCGACCCGGGGATGACCGTTCAGGAACGCCGCGAGTCTTCCGGCCGTTTCCGACTGGGCCCGGACCCGGATAGGCAGCGTCTTCATCCCCCGGCGCAGCAGCCAGGCGTCGAACGGCGAGGGCACCGGGCCGGTCTCGGCCTGCACGAACCGCAGCCGCTCGGTGAGATCGAGACCGTCCCGCACCACGACCGCGCCCCCGGTCGCGTCGCTGTGCCCGCCGAAGTACTTGGTGGTGGCGTGGATCACGATGTCCGCGCCGAGCGCCAGCGGACGCTGCAGGACGGGGGTCATCCAGGTGTTGTCCACCGCCACCAGCGCTCCCGCGGCGTGACAGCGCTCGGCCACCCGCTCGATGTCAGTCACGCGGAGCGTTGGATTCGACGGGGTTTCCAGGAGGGCGAGCGCGGGACCCTCGGCGAGTCCGGCTTCCACATCCGCCGCGTCCACGAAGTCCGTGAAGCGGGTCCGGAGCCCCCAGCGCGCCAGAGACTCCTTCGCGAGCTTCACGGTGCCGTGGTAGGCGTCTTTCGGGGCGAGGACGAGATCTCCGGGCGAGAGAGTCAGGAGCAGCGAGTGGATTGCCGCGAGGCCCGAAGCGAAACACACGGATTCCGCGCCGCCCTCGAGATCGGCGACCGCCTGCTCCAGCGCCGTGCGATCCGGGTTCCCGCTGCGGCTGTAGATGAAACCCGAGGCGAGTTCCCCGTCGGCATTCCGCTCGAAGGTCGTCGACAGATGGATCGGCGGCGCTACCGCCCCCATGAGATTGTCCGAAGCGCCGGCGTGCACGCTGCGGGTCTCGATCCGGTGGTTCTTTGGTTCGGGCATGCGGCGGATTATGCGGTTCGCCGCCCGTCACCCCCGTCCCCGGGGACTAGACTGCCGCGCAGTCTTGCCCGGCGCGAACAAACGGGCGGGTCCGATGCGTCTTTCTTCTGAGGAGCCAAGGCACGCGTCGGATGATCCACGTAAAGAGGAACGAGCCCTGGAGGACGCCGAAGAGCGGCGGTTGCTTCAGCGCTTCCGAGACCAAGGCGATGTCCGCGCCTTCGACGATCTCGTTCGCCGCACCGAAACCCGGGTTCGCTCCGTCGCCCTCGCCATCCTGCGGGACCGCTCCGAAGCCGAAGACGCCGCCCAGGAGGCCTACCTGCGCGCCTTCCGCCGGGCGTCCAGCTACCGGGGCGAAGGGCCCGTGGGAGCCTGGCTCTGCCGGATCGCGGTTCGTTCCGCTCACGATGCACTGCGCCGTGCAGGCAGGCAGCGAAGGCTGCTCGAAGTGGCGCAGCCGCCCGGAGACCCGCGGGAGGAATCCGGAAGCGCCGCGCCGGAAGAGGACATCCGCCGCCGCACCGAAATGGAATCGGCGCTCCGGAGGCTTCCGGAGGACGAGCGGGAAGCGCTTGTGCTCAAAGAGGTGGCGGGGATGACCTACCGGGAGATCTCCGAGTCGTGCGGCGTTCCGCTCGGGACGGTGCAGTCCCGCATCCATCGCGCCCGGCAGCGGTTGGCGGAGGCCCTGAGTCCACGGAGTTGAGGAAGCAATGAAAGACCAGGAGCTTCTTTCCGCGTATCTGGACGGCGAACTCTCGCCGGAGCGGGTGCGCGACATCGAGGAACGTCTCGACGCGGACCCGGGTCTCCGGGAAGAGCATCGCCGGCTGCAGCGGGTGTCCGCCGTCCTCAGGGTCGAATGCGAGCCCGATCCCGGATTCCTCGTCCGGCATCGGGAGCGCCGCGAAGACCTCTCGCCCGTCGGGTTCTGGACCTGGCGCCAACTGGGATACCGGTTGTCCGCCGCCGCCGCCGCGTTGCTGGTGGCTGGCGGTCTCGGTGTCTGGCAGGCCGAGCAGCCGGAAGCGGAATCACTGGCGGATGCTGCTCCGGTGACCGAGGAACTGGATTTGCTCGCCCTCGAGGGTGAGATTCTGGCCGCGCCGGAGTTCCAGACCCTGGCGGCAAGCGATCCGGCAGATGAGCCGGTGCTGCTGATCGCGCTGGGCGGGGGATTCCCCCCCGCGGGGGGACGCTGATGCCCGAAGAAAACAAGGCTCCGCCGGTCGACGCGACGAACCGCCGCTGGAAGCGGCTGATGCCGCTGCTGCTGCTCCTTGCCGGATTCGGCGCCGGGGTGCTGGCGAGCGCGATTCCCCGCCTCATGCACCGGGGCGGGGAGCACCGCGTGAGCCGTCGCGGCGACGACGGCCGCTCGATGCGACGCGGCGGCGAGCGCGCCGAGCGCGGGGATCCCCGCGCTCGAGACGCGCGGGACAACGAACGGCGGGGCCGGCGATTCCGGGAGGAACTCGTCAACCGGCTCGCGCTCGACGAGGCGCAGCAGGCGCAGATGGACGCCTTCATCGAGGCGAACCGCGCGGAGGCGCGGGCCTTCTGGGACGATACCTACGCCCGTTACCGCGAACTGCGGCTGCAATTCCGCGCGCAGATCAGCGAAATCCTCACCGATTCGCAGCGTGAGGCCTTCGAAACCTGGATGAGCGAGCGAGAACGGAACGATCGGGGTGGCGGTTCCGTAGAACAAGGTTCCCCCGAAGGAGCAGGACGATGAGCGGACTGGAGCAGCACCGCCATTCGCACAGTCAGGAGTCGGTGCCGGAGCGCGGCAGCGCCCTCGCCCGCTTCGCGGTCGACCGGCGCGTGACGATCAGCATGATCGCGATCGGTCTGGTCGTGCTCGGTTACGTCTCGCTCACCCGGCTCCCCCTCGAATTCCTGCCCTCGTTCGGCGCCAACAGCCTCTGGGTGAGCGTGGAGTACGAGTCCTCTTCACCCGAAGAAACGGAACGGCTCATCGTCCGTCCGCTCGAAGACAGTCTCGGGACCATCCCCGGGATCACGGTTCTCACGGCCACCGCGAACGCCAACAGCGGCAACGTCAGCGTGGAGTTCGAAGAAAGTGCGGACATGGACCTCATGGTCGTGGAAGCCCGCGACCGGGTAGACCGGATCCGCCACCTCCTGCCCGACGACATTGACCGCATCAACATCCGGCGGTTCCAGAGTTCCGACATCCCCATCCTCCAGTTCCACCTGGGAGCCCCGTGGGAGCGGGAGCGCCTTTTCGACTTTGCCGAAGACATCGTCCAGCCCCGCCTCGAGCGTCTCGAAGGCGTGGCCAGTGTGGATGTGCGAGGGGTTCGCCGCCGTGAACTCCGGGTCAGCATGGACCAGGCGCGGATGGCGGCGCTGAACGTGGATGTCCGGGACATTTCCACGGTCCTGTCCCAGAACAACGTCAATGTCTCCGGCGGCACCATCAAGGACGGATCCCAGAAGTTCATCGTCCGCACCGTCGGCGAGTTCGAGCGGCCGGAGGACATCCGGGAAACGCCGATCGGCGACGCCGGACTGCGACTGAGCGACGTCGCCGACGTCACTTACGAGTTCCCGACCCAGACTTCTTTCGACTACCTGAACGGCGAGGAGGCGGTCACCTTCCGCATCTACAAGGCGTCGAACGCGAACGTGCTGGAGGTCGCCGACGGGGTCAAGGCGGAGATGTCGGACATCGCTGCTTTTCCCCGGTATGCCGACATCGAGATGCGCTACATCCAGGATTCGTCGGTGGACGTCCGCGGGGGCCTGTCGCAGCTCGCCATGGCGGGACTTTTCGGCGGGGGGCTCGCGATGCTCATCCTGCTGCTGTTCCTGCAGAAGGTGCGGACCACGCTGCTGGTCGCGGTGGCGATCCCGCTCTCCATCATCACCACCTTCGTGATCATGTATCTGGGCCGGCAGGCCGGCCTGGTGGACACCACGCTGAACGTGATCAGCCTCTTCGGGCTGATGGTGGCCGTCGGCATGCTCGCCGATCCCGCGATCGTGGTCATCGACTCGATCTCGCGCCACTTCACCGAGTACAAGGAAGACTCCCGGACCGCGGCGATCCACGGCGCGTCCGCCGTCACCATGCCGATCATCGCCGGTGCGGCGACGACCATGTGCGTCTTCGTGCCGCTCGTTTTCCTCGGGGCGACGATGGGAGGCTTCTTCCGGATCTTCACCGACTTCGGATTCACGCTCAGCGTGGTGATCGTGGCGTCGCTGCTCGTTGCGCTCACCGTGGTGCCGATGATGGCCGGGGTCGTGCTCCGGAACGAGCGCCGCGTCTATTCGCGCACCATGCGTCTCCTCGGCCGGCTCCACGGAAAGGTCATCCGGCGCACGCTGCAGCACCGGTTCGTCTCGCTGCTGGTGGCGATCGGGTTGCTCGGCCTGGCCTGGGTCCTCTATCAGAACGTCGAACGCTCCAGCTTCGACAACACGGTGGAACGCGAGGTGACCATCAACGTGGACGTGCCCCGGGCCTACTCGCTCGACGAGACCCGCGAGGTCATGGAATCGGTGGCGGCGCTGATCGAGGAGCGGCGCGAAGAGCTCGAGATCGCCGACGTGGTTCACGAATTTCGCCGCGGCGGAGGTCGTTCCCGCCGCGGCGGCTACGGCGGGGGCGGCCGGCGCTTCGAGCTCTACCTGGTCGATGAAATGGAGTCGGAACGGAGCGTCCAGGAGATCACCGACGAGATCCGGGAGATGCTGCCGACGATTGCCGGAGTGAACTTCCGGATCGCCGAGAGCCGCGGACGCGGCCCCGGACGGGGGAGCGGAATCCGGCTGGACCTCAAGGGCGACGACATGGACGTCCTCGAGTTGGTCGCCGGTCGGGTGGTCGAGCGGCTGTCCGCGCTTCCCTGGATCCGGGACGTGGACACCTCGCTCGAGAGCGGCACCGAAGAACTCCACGTCACTCCGCAGGCCGAACGGGCGCTTGCTTCCGGGGCGGGGACCTTCGCGGTGGCCCAGACCGTCCGCAGCGCCCTGACCACCCGTCCCGTGGGCACCATCGAGAGCGACCAGCGGGAGGTGGACATCGTGGTCCAGTACCCCGAGGAGCAGCGGGAGCGGCTGGATCACGTCCGGCGCATGCCGGTCTTCGTGGGCGGCGCCCGGGTGCCGGTCGGCGCCATGGCGGACTTCGAGACGGTGAGCGGGCCCCGCAGCATCGAACGGGAAGACCGGCGTCCCAAACTGACCATCAGCGCGAACACCACGGTCCCCGGCGCTTCCTTCCGCATGATGGGGCAGGTGCAGGAACAACTCGCCGACATCGCGCTGCCGCCCGGCTACGAATGGAGTTTCGACCGGTGGTCCCGAATGGGCCAGACGGATTTCTCCGCGGCGGGCTTCGCCTTCGCCTTCGCGCTGCTGTTGATCTACCTGATCATGGTGGCGCTCTTCGAGAGCTTCCTCCATCCGGCGGTGATCATGTTCTCGATCCCGTTCTCGTTCATCGGGGTGGCGGTGACGCTCAAGCTCACCGGGCAGACCCTCGGGAACACCGCGATGCTGGGGTTGGTGCTGCTCGCCGGGATCGTGGTGAACAACGCCATCGTCCTGATCGCGCACGTCAACTCCCTGCGCAAGGAGGGCATGTCGCGGGATGAGGCGCTCGTTCTGGGAAGCGAGCACCGGTTGCGCCCGGTGATGATGACCGCGCTGACCACCTTCTGCGGTCTGCTGCCGCTCGCGGCGCCCTATTTCCTGCCGGGACTCTTCGGATCGGTGGACGGGCGCGCCGGACAGTGGGCCCCCATCGGCCTCGTGCTGGCGGGTGGACTGCCGACCTCGACCCTGTTGACGCTCCTCCTGGTCCCGACGATCTACGCGGTGACCGACGACCTGAAGCGCCTGGTCTGGCCCTACACCACAACCCCGGCAATGGCGGCGGCCCGCGAGCCCGTGACCCCCGGGGCGCCGGCCCTGAATCCAGTAACGCAGTGAGGGAATTCGTGCCCCAGATCAAGACAACTTCTTTCGGGGGCCGGAAGGTCCCCGGGCGACAGCCTCTCCAGGCGCTCCTGCTGGCCGGGCTCGCCGCTGCCGTGGCGTGCGGTTCCGGGGAAGAGGCGGCCGGGCCCGGCGGCGGAAGCGGCCCGGGCGGCCGGCCGGGTGGGGGCCCTCCCGGTGGATTCGGCGGCGGAAGCGCTCCGGTGACGGCCGTCCCCGTCGAGGTCGTCGAGATCCTGCCGGGGGAGATATCCGCGTTCATCGAGACGAACGGGACCCTGGAGGCTGAGCGCGAGGTGGACATCGTGGCCCGCGCCGGCGGCCCGCTGGTGGCCCTCAACACCGAAGAGGGAGTCCAGGTGAAGGCCGGTGAACTGCTCGCGCAGATCGACGAGCTGGAAGCCCGCGCGCAGGTGGAGATCGCCCGGGTCGCGCTCCAGGACGCGGAAATCGTCTACAACCGCGCCAAGGCCTCGCTCGAAAACGCGGTCGTGAGCCAGGAGGTGTACGACACGGCCCTCTCGGCGCTGGAATCGGCGAAGGCGCAGCTCGCCGGGAATGAGATCCAGCTCGGCTACACCCGGATCACGGCGCCCTTCGACGGCCTGATCATCCAGCGCGCCGTGAAGTTCGGGGAAACGGTGACGGTGGGGCAGCAGCTTTTCCGGATCTCCGACTTCGATCCGCTGCTTTGCGTGATCGGGGTGCCGGAAAGGGATCTCGCCCGCCTCTCGTCAGGCCAGCCGGCGGTCCTGCAGGTGGAAGCGTTTCCCGGAGAGCAGTTCCAGGGCCGCGTGCTGCGGATCAGTCCGGTGGTGGACGCCGCGACGGGAACGATCCGGGTCACACTCGCCGTGAACCGGCAGGGACGGCTCAGCCCCGGGATGTTCGCCGGGGTGCGGCTCGTGACCGACGTGCGGGAGGACGCACTGATCATGCCCAAGCGCGCTCTCTCGCTGGAGAGCCTCGCGGACTCGGTCTTCGTGGTGGAGGACGGAGTCGCCTACCGGAGGAACATCACCCTCGGCTACGAAGAGGACGACCGGGTGGAGATCACTGACGGGTTGGCGCGGGGCGACCGGGTCATCGTGGTCGGCCAGGACGGTTTGACCGACGCGACCCCTGTCCAGATCCTGGCCGGGCCGGGCGCGGCGGAGGCCCCGGTGCGAACTGCCGGGGGCGGTGGTCCCGGCGGTGGATCCGGGATGACCGAGGAACGGAGCGCCGCGATGCGCGAGCGGCTGCGGGCGCGCGGAGGCCGGAGGGCCGCCGCGCGGGGAGGGGGGGGCGCCTGCGGGCGCGCGGCATGACGGACGAACAGATCGAGGAGCGGCTCGCGGCGATGGCGGCCGGCGGCGGGCCCCCCGGGGGGGGGGGGCGGCCCGGCGCCGGGGGGGGGCCCCCCCGCCGGCGGCCGGGGGCCGCGGGACCCCCCCCAGGCGGGGCGGCCGGGGGCGGCCCGCCGGGCGGGCGCGGCCGGCCGGACGCGGGAGGGGGACCTCCCGGCGGGCGCCGGGCGGCAGGGGAACCTCCCGGAGCTGAGGGGGCTGGCGAGGCTTCGGGAAGATCCCCGGGCCGGGCCGGAACCCGGGCGGCGGCCTCCGGACCGGACTCCGCGGCGTCTGCTCCGCCAGCGAGCGAGGCTTCGGCCGCTGTGGCGCCCGCCGCCGAACCGGCGTCCCTGGAAACGCCCGCTCCGGCCGCCGCCGCACGATCTCCGCGAGGTGGCGCCGGGTCCCGGGCGAGACCCGCCGGCGGGGCCGGGGGCGCCGCCCCGGGGCAGGGGTCGGGTCCCGGGTCCTTCGAGGACCTCCCGCCCGAAACCCAGGAAGCGATCAAGGGTCGCCTGCGCTCGATGGGCCTGACCGAGGAGCAGATCGAGGAACGGGTTCAGCGCGGCTGGGGAGCGTCTCCAGGTGAAGGGGCGTCCGGCGGCGAAACGCCGACGCCCGAGCAGCTCGACGCGCTCCGCGAGCGCCTGCGCGAGCGGGGCATGACGGAAGAGCAGATCGAGGAGATCATCGCCCGCCGCCGCCGGCCGCAGCCGTAGATCCTCCGAGCCCTCCACGGACACCCCTCACCGATGCGCATCGTCGACTTCTCCATCCGGCGGCCGGTCACCGTCGTGGTGCTGTTCATCGCGATCGTGGTTTTCGGGGTGGTCGGCTTCGACCGCCTGTCCGTGGATCTCCTTCCGGACATCACCTATCCGTCGCTGAACGTCCGCACCGAGTACGAGGGCGCCGCTCCCAGCGAGATCGAAAACCTGATCACCCGGCCCATCGAGAACGCGGTGGGCGTGGTCAACAACGTGGTGCGGGTCGTGTCCTCCTCCCGGCCCGACCTCAGCGAAGTCACGCTCGAGTTCGGGTGGGGAACCGACATGGACATGGCGGCGCTCGACGTGCGCGAACGCCTCGACGTGGTGCGCCTGCCGCTCGACGCGCCGCGGCCGACCCTGCTGCGCTTCGATCCGTCGCTGGACCCGATCCTCCGTTTCGGTCTCACCGGGAACGAGGACCTCGTCCGCCTACGGCTGATTGCCGAACAGGAAATCCAGCGCAACCTGGAGCGCGTGGAGGGCGTGGCTGCAGTTCTCGTGAGTGGCGGTCTTGAGGAAGAAATCCACGTCGAGATCGACGAGCGGAAAGTGGCGAACCTGGGGCTCTCGGTCCCCGCCGTGGTGAATCGGCTCGGCCAGGAGAACGTGAACCTCACCGCCGGGCGGCTCCTCGACGGCGGCACCGAGTACCTGGTTCGCACCATCAACGAGTTCGAACGTCCCGAGGACATGCGGAACATCGTGGTGGATGCGGAACGAACGGTGATCCGCCTCGATGACGTGGCCACGATCCGTCGCGGCGCGAAGGAACGGGAAGTCATCACCCGCATCGACGGACGGGAGTCCATCGAGATCGCCGTCTACAAGGAAGGCGGCACGAACACGGTCACCGTGGCGGACGAGGTGCTCACGCGGGTCGAGGACCTCGAGGAGCGGCTCGACCAGGTGGGCGAGGACCTCGCGCTCACCCTGGTGACCGACCAGGCGCGCTACATCCGCCAGTCGGTGTCCGAGGTCCTGCAGACCGCGGTGATGGGAGGCATCCTCGCGATCTTCGTCCTCATCCTGTTCCTCGGCGAGCTCCGTTCCACCTTGATCATCGGGGTCTCCATCCCCATTTCCGTCATCGGGACGTTCTTCCTGATGTACGTGTCGGGCGTCTCGCTCAACATCATGTCGCTCGGGGGAATCACCCTGGGGATCGGGCTCCTGGTGGACAACTCCATCGTCGTGCTGGAGGCGATCAAGCGAAAGCGGCAGGAGGGCATGGGCCTCGTCGAGGCCTCGCAGGCCGGTACCGGCGAGGTCGGCCAGGCGGTGGTCGCGAGCACCATGACCACCGTCTGCGTGTTCGTTCCGATCGTCTTCGTCGAGGGCATCGCCGGACAGTTGTTCGGGGATCAGGCGCTCACGGTCACCTTCTCGCTTGCGGTCTCGCTGCTGGTAGCCCTCACCCTGATCCCCATGCTGGCGTCGCGCGAGTTCCGTGCGGTCGGAGCTTCGGAACAGGCGTCGTTCCGGACGAAGGCCGGCCAGCTCTTCGGCAAGGTGGTGAGCGCCGTCAGCGGCGGAGTCATGTGGGTCGTCTTCCGCATCGTCCAGGGGATCGATCTCGTCATCAAGGGGATCCTCTGGCTCCCGAGCCGGCTCTTCCGTCTCGTCTATGACGGCATCGTCCGCGCGTATCCGCCGGTCCTGAACGGCGCCCTGAACCACCCCTTCCGGGTGGGGACCCTGGCCGTAGGGCTGTTCGCCGGTGCGCTCTATATCTTCCCGTCGCTCGGCACGGAGCTCGTCCCCGAACTGATCCAGGGGGAGTTCTATGTGGACACCGAGCTTCCGGCGGGCACCCATCTGGATCTCAATTCACGGCGGCTGACGCGTCTCGAGGAAACGGCAGCGGAGGTCCCCGGAGTCCGCACGGTCTACGCGACGGTGGGAACCAGTAGCCAGCAGGGCGGGGCGGCCGGCGAGCTGCGCGAGAACATCGGCCAATTGACGGTGGTGCTGGACCCGCCGGTGGATCGCGCGCGGGAAGACGCTGCGATGGCGGAACTCCGCCCGCATCTCGAGGGCGACCCGGACCTCCTCTACGTCTTCGGGCGCCCTTCCTACTTCAGCTTCCGGACGCCCGTGGAACTCGAGATCCGCGGGTTCAACCTCACGATGCTCGAACGGACCGCCGACGAGGCGGTCGCCGGCCTGCGGGAGATTCCCGGGCTCGTGGACGTCAAGTCGTCCACCGAGGGCGGGAACCCCGAACTCCAGGTGCGCTTCCACCGCGACCGGGTGGCGGCGCTCGGCTACAACGTGAACCAGCTCGGTACGCTCATCCGCTCCAAGGTGCTCGGGGACGTGGCGACCGACATCCAGCGGGAGGACCGGTCCATCGACATCCGGCTCCGCACCGACGAGTCCTTCCGGGACAGCGTGGAGGACCTGCGCAACCTGAACATCTCCGACGGTGGGACGGCCACCATCCCGCTCTCCAGCGTGGCCGACGTGGACGAAGTGACCGGGCCCGCCGAGATCCGCCGCGCCGACGGCGAGCGGGTCGCCACCATCACCGCGAACATCGTGGGCCGGGACCTCGGCAGCGTGGCCACCGACATCGAGGCGCTGATGGCCGGAATCTCGATGCCCGCCAGCTTCAGTTGGCGGCTCGGCGGGCAGCAGGAGGAGATGGAAACCTCTTTTGCGAGCATGCAGTTCGCGATCCTGCTCGCCGTCTTCATGGTCTACCTGGTGATGGCGTCGCAGTTCGAGTCGCTGCTCCATCCCTTCGTGATCCTCTTCTCCGTGCCGTTCTCGCTGGTGGGGGTCATCTTCGCCCTCAAGCTCTTCTCGGTGACGGTGAGCGTGGTGGTGCTGATCGGGGTGATCATGCTGGCGGGAATCGTGGTGAACAACGCCATCCTGCTGCTCGACACCACGAACCGCCTGCGGCGGAGCGGCATGGCGAAGCTGGACGCCCTGCGGCAGGCCGGCAAGGTCCGCCTCCGCCCCATCCTGATGACCACTTCCACGACCGTCCTGGGCCTGTTCCCGATGGCGGTCGGCCTCGGCGAAGGCAGCGAGCTGCGGACTCCCATGGCGATCGCGGTCATCGGCGGGCTGATCCTCTCCACTGCCCTCACCCTGCTCGTCATCCCCGCCGTCTACCGCGTGATCGGCCGGTAGCTCGGGAGCGCCGGGATTGCACCGGCATCGCGGCTGAAGCGCGAAACGGGCCGGTATCCGGCTCTGGTTCGAGAAGCATTGCTTTACCTATGCGTATTTGTATAGTTATTGCAATGTCCTTTGAAGATCTTCTCCGTATCGTCGGCGACGAACCGGTGTTCGACACCGGCTTCCTGGCCGCCGATGCCTCCCGCACGAACGGATTGGCGGGCCAGCTCGATCGGTGGCGGCGGGCGGGGAAGATCCTCCAACTCCGCCGCGGCCTCTATGCGCTCGCGCCCCCGTATCAGAAGACGTTTCCCCATCCCTTCATCGTCGCCAACCGCCTGTCGCCCGGCAGCTACGTCAGCGGTGTCGCGGCCCTCGCCCACTACGGCGCCATTCCCGAAGCCGTCTTCGAGGTGACGAGTTGCGGACCCGGCCGGCCCGGCCGACGGACGACCCCGCTGGGCCGGTTCTCCTACCGATTCCTGAAGCCGGCCCTGCGGACCGGGTATCGCCTGCTGGAACTTACCCGCGGCCAGCGGGCGTTCGTCGCCACCCCGGAGAAGGCGTTCCTCGATCTCGCCTGGTTCCATCCCGACGGGGACGACCCGACCTGGATTGATGCGTTGCGCCTGGACCTCGAAGCGTTCTCCTCGGCGGAGTTGACGCGGGCCGCCGCCGCGTCCGGGAGCCCGAAACTGATGCGCGCAGCCGAAATCCTGGGTGCGCAGGTGGACGATCCGGAGTTGGGGTACGAGACGCTTTGAAGGATCACGCGCTGGACCTCGTTCAGCAGGCCGCTCCCGGGCAGGGCAAGAACGTGCTGCGGGAATACCTGCAGGCGCGCATCCTCGAGATCCTGCAGCGAGTGGGCGCGACGGGCGCTCTCGTCTTCCGTGGTGGAACCGCGCTCCGTTTCCTTCACAACCTCCCGCGCTATTCCGAAGATCTGGATTTCACGCTGGAGGGCGACGTTGCTTCCTATGCGCCGCGGCGATGGTTGAAAGAGGTAGAGCGCCAGTTCCAGCGCGAGCGGTACCAACTCGGCGTTTCTCTCCGGCAACGGACGGCGGTACACGGGGGTTGGGTGCGGTTCTCCGGTCTTCTATGGGAGGCGGGCCTGTCCGGCCAACCCTCCCAAAAGTTGGCGATCAAGGTGGACGTGGACACGAACCCGCCGCCGGGCGCCGTGACCGAGACGGGTGTCTCCCGGCGACACGCCGCCGTCCGCTTGCGTCACCACGACCGCGCCTCGCTGCTTGCCGGGAAGCTGGCGGCGATTCTTTCGCGCCCCTATGCCAAGGGGCGTGACCTCTACGACCTGGCGTGGTACCTCGCCGACCGGCGTTGGCCCCCGCCGAATCTCGGTCTGTTGAACTCGGCGCTCCGCCAGACGCAGCCCGGGGCGACACCGCTGACCGGCGAGACCTGGCGGCGGGCGGTGGCGGGGCGTGTAGAGGAACTGCCCTGGGATCGGGCCGTGGCCGACGTGCTGCCGTTCCTCGAAGATGCGGAGACGATGCTGACCCGGGAGGAAACGCTCGCGCTACTGCGGTCCGCCTGACCCCGGAAACGCCTGCGCAGCGGGCGAGCCATGGACCCGGCCTGACGCCACGTGAAAACTCTGGCGCAACCCTATACTTCGCGCCCAAATGAGCTTAGGCACCCCCGATCAACCGCTGCGGGTCGCGGTCTTCGGATCCGGCCCGACCGGCTTCTACGCAACCGATCATCTCTTCAAGGCCGCGGGGGTCACCGTCGAGGTGGACCTCTACGACCGGCTGCCGACTCCCTACGGCCTCGTGCGCGGCGGGGTGGCGCCGGACCATCAGAAGATCAAGAACGTGACCCGGATCTACGAGCGCACCGCCGGCAACCCGCGCTTCCGCTTCTACGGAGGGGTCGAGTTCGGCAGCGACATCAAGCTGGCCGACTGCGAGCGCCACTACCACGCGGTCATCTACTGCGTGGGCGCCCAGGTGGACCGGGCAATGCGCATTCCCGGCGAGTCCCTGCCGAGAAGCCACGCGGCGACCGAGTTCGTGGCCTGGTACAACGGCCACCCGGACTACCGGGATCGCGAGTTCGACCTGTCAGAGGAATCGGTGGCGGTCGTCGGGGTCGGCAACGTGGCGGTCGACGTCTGCCGCGTCCTGACCCGCTCGGTGGACGAGTTGAAAACGACCGACATCGCCGACTACGCGCTCGAGCAGCTCGCCGAAAGCCGGATCAGGGAGGTCCACATGCTCGGCCGGCGCGGTCCGGCGCAGGCGGCCTTCACGAACCCGGAGATCAAGGAACTCGGGGAGCTGGAAGGCGGCGACATTCGGGTGTTCGAAGCAGAAGCCGCCCTTGATGCCGTGAGCCAGGAGTGGGTGGACTCCGGGGCCGACAAGTCAGCCGCCCGGAAGGTCGAGATCCTCCAGCAGTACGCCGCCGAAAAGCGTTCGGGAAAACCGAGGACCCTCTTCGTGCGCTTCCTCGTTTCCCCGGTCGAATTGATCGCCGGCGAGGACGGCGGCGTCACTCGCGTGAAGCTCGTCCACAACGAGCTCTACAAGAACGAGCGCGGCACCATCCGCCCGCGGGCGACCGAGCGGTTCGAAGATCTCGATGCGGGCCTCGTGTTCCGTTCCGTCGGCTACCCCGGCGTCCCGTTCCGGGATGACTGGGGCGTCATTCCGCATGAAGTGGGACGGGTGCTCGATTCTCCTGACGGCGAGCATCTCCCGGGGCAGTACTGCGCCGGCTGGATCAAGCGCGGCCCCACGGGGGTGATCGGCACCAACAAGCCCGACGCGCTGGAGACGGTTCAGGTGCTCCTCGAAGACGTGGCCGCCGGCAAGCACTGGCAGCCCGAGTCCCCGACCGCGGAAGCGGTGGAGCGCCTGGTGGCCGAACGCGTCCCCACCTACTTCTCCTTCGCCGACTGGAAGGCCCTCGACGCGCTCGAGGTGGCGCGCGGCAAGGCCGAAGGCCGCCCCCGCGTGAAGTTCGTCAGCGTCGAGGAGATGCAGGCCGCGATCCGGTAGGGGAAGGGACACCCTTCGAAGTTCCGGAGAGCGCTGCGCGCATCTCGGAGCGGGCTCCGGGATCGGACTCGTTTCGGACCCCGCGGGCGAGATGGGGCCGCGCCCGCTCCCGGTCCAACTGTGCGAGGGCCCAGGCGGCGTGGCCCCGGACCAGCGGTTCCGGGTGGTCAAGAGCTTCTTCGAGCGCCTCGAAGGCTCCGGGGCCGCCCACATTGCCCAGGGCGACCGCCACGTTTCTGAGAAAACCCGCGTAGCCCGCCCGGCGGATGGCGCTCCGCCGGGTCCGGGCGCGGAACTCCTCGGGTGTCAGCCGGAGAAGGGCCGCGAGTGTCTCGGTGTGTAGCCCGTTGGCGGAAGCGGCGAGGCGTGGTTCCTCCAGCCTCGCGGCAAAGCGGTTCCAGGGACAGACGTCCTGGCAGTCGTCGCAGCCGAAGATACGGTCGCCCATGGCTTGCCGGAACTCGACCGGGATAGGCCCGCGGAGTTCGATGGTCAGGTAGGAGATACAGCGCCGGCTGTCCACCACGTAGGGCTCGACGATCGCGTCGGTGGGGCAGGCGGCCATGCAGCGGGTGCAGGTCCCGCAGCGGTCGGGATGCGAATCATCGGACGGCAGCTCCACCGGGAACAGGATCTCGCCGAGGAAGAACCAGGAACTCCCGCGGGTGGCAATCACGTTCGAGTGCTTGCCGATCCAGCCGAGGCCGGCGCGCTGGGCGAAGGCCTTTTCGAGAAGGGGGCCGTGGTCCACGAGGGTCGGGATGCGCCGGCGCTCCCCCGGCGGGCGTTCCGGCAGCAGCCCGGCTTCGACAGCGCGCGCCTGGGCGAACGCCGTGAGGGCGCGCAGCTTCGCATCCAGCACCCGGTGGTAGTCCTCTCCCTGCGCGTACTGCGAGACCACTCCGCCGCCGGACGGCGCCGAAGCCGGTTCGCCCGCGTAGTAGTTGAGGCCGCACGCGATGACGGTCCGTTCGGCGGCTGGCGCGGAACTCCCGTTGCCGCTTCGGATGCTCGCGGCGTCGCTCCGCCGGGCGGGGTTGCGGGCCATCCAGTGCATGTTCCCGTGGTTGCCGCCGGCAAGCCATTCCTCGAACCGCTCGCCCGCCTCGGGAAGCCGGGGCGGTGCGAACCCGACCGCGGAGAAGCCGAGCCGGAAGCCCTCTTCGCGGATCGCGTCGCGAAGCGCTGTCCGCTCGCTTGGATCCCCGGCCACGCCGACAGCGTACTGCGACCTGTCCCCGTCGAGCTGGCTGGCCCCGTCCCGCGCGGCTGGGCTACTGCTCTGAGGCGTTAACAGCCTGTGGTGAGACCCGCGTGAGCGCCGAACCCCCACCGGGAGAACTCGGGGCGAGGCGCCCGGCTGACCCAGTTGCTGTGAAAATGCGGCTTGGTTGAGTAACGGATCCCGGACCGGGCAGGACCGCAGAAGCGGCTTGGAACGCCGGCTTCAGCCGGCACCGCGGCCGCAGGCCGCGAACCGAATCAC
>MKWU01004503.1_pt1 | contig 16376 bp, 18 predicted proteins | sample 809101 | NCBI WGS metagenome assembly MKWU01 (sample SAMN05860141, study PRJNA318959) | sponge metagenome | host: Aplysina aerophoba | place: Slovenia: Piran, Adriatic Sea, Gulf of Piran | collected 2013-05-07 | reverse complement strand
TCCTCCGCCGTCCACCGCGCCCGAGAGCTGCGCGAGGAAGGGAAAAGCCTCCGCGCTATTGCGGACATCCTCGCCGCTGAAGCCGTCCCCCTCCCCCCAGGGCGCGCCACGAAATGGAGTCATACGGCGGTGGTGCGCTTATTCCGGCAATTTGGCACCCCGCCCGCAGCTCCTGGACGGGCAGGCCTCCAGGAGCCGGCCGCGTCACCTGCGCCCCCTCCTCAGCCGCCGCCCCCCGTCCGCCTCGACCGGGACATGCCCCCGCTCGTCGGCCCGGGCTGGGTGCCAGAGGGATGGCGGCCACGGCTGCTGATGGGGCTGCTCGGTGTGGGCCTGCTCGGCGCGAGCGCGGCGGCGCTCTATCAGGCGGTCGGGCCGCCCGCCCAGGAGCTGCGGACCTTTCAGACCGCGTGGGACGCGCTGACCCCGCACCAGGCAGAGCAGGTCAACGAGTGGATACGGGCGGCGCATGCCGACTAGGAGCGCCCCACTCCGATAGCGACCGGGCTAGGCGGGACCGGTGCGCCGTAACAGCTCGGCTAAGACTTCGCCTTGCTGGGTGAACGCCTGGGTCATGGCTTCGCCTTGCCGGTCGAGGGCCTGCCCGATTTTCCCCAAGGTTTCCGCCTGCTGGGTGAACGCCTGGGTCATGGCTTCGCCTTGCTTTCTGAACGCACCGGCCAGCTCATCAATTTCGCGGTCCCGCCGGTGGCCGGCTTCCCCCATCCGCTTCAAGCCCACCAGGATCGCCAAGAGCCCCCCCCCACTGACCGCCAACTGGGCGATCTCGACCCAGCTCGTGTGACCAGCGGCCGCGGCCTGCAACTGCATCGCGGCGACCGCCTCCCGCGCCAACTGTAAAAATTCTGCGTCCATCGCTGCTCCTCTCCTACTGACTATCGGTCATTTCGGCTACGGCCTGCAACCAGGCACCGGCCCGGACGAGGGCTTGGGCCTGGCTCGGCTGCTCGTCGATGGTCGTCTGCCGCACCCAGGCGCCGTCTCGCCACTCCTCTGCGATCAGGACCCACTTCCGCAGGCTTTCCTTTTCGATCCGGACCCGCTCGGTCAGCGAGAGCTCCTGCATGGTGACGGCCTGGGAGGGCCGGGGGCCTAACACTTTGTCCACGACGATTTGCATAGGTCTCCTTTCCATCTGCCACGCGGGTGGTTGATGGTATTTGAATACGAAAACTGTCCACAAGAACCCTTTTCCTTTTTTTGTGCAGGGCACACTTTATCTTCAGTTTTCACCTGTACCCCGCCTCTGGGCAGGAACGGTCCATTATCACTACAGTCTGGCTCTCCCCCAAAGGCCCTTACGCCCCCGCGCTTCGCTGGGGGCGTATCATCCTGTTTTGGTTCGAGTGTCACTTTTTTGGACGGCCTCGCTTGCCGGTATGTTGGCCGGCTTGGTGTCTGTACCATGTCCGCCGTGATACACCCTCAGCTTCCCAGGGCCGGGTCTGTTCGTTGCTTCCCTGGTAGCGCGCCGCGCCGCTCTTCTTGCCACGAACCGACTGAATGCGGGAAAACATCTCTTGCTGCTGGCCGCTCTCCAGGTTGCGCCGCTGGTAACGGACTATCGACTTCACAATGCCAGCTAACTCCCGGGCGTTTAACGGCTCGATAAAACCCGCATTCATCGCCCAGAGATGCGTCCCCAGAGCGGCCCATTTCCCCCAGTTCGCCGGCTTGCCGCTCCATCTCATGCCCTCCCGGAACAGCGCGTCATTGCGCCCGTACACGGTCCGGGGCTGGGGGGGCCGCCGCCAGCCCTTTGGGACGAACGCGGCCAACTCTGCCAGGCTGTACGGTTCTTGCCGGAGCCAGTCCGTCCGGTAGCGGCCCCGGCTCGCCCGTGCCATAGGATTATGCGCCAGCGCCGCGCTGTACGCCGCGTCCGCTTTCAGCTTCAGCGCCAGGTATTCCCCAATCCGGGCCAGCCAGGCTTGCGGGGTCGGGCGGGCCTGGGCGCCCGTGAGCACGGGGCGCGCCAGCGTGTAGCAGACGTGCGCGTGCCGGTTGGCCGTGCGCCACGTGATCCAGTTCGGCCGCGGCAGGGCCGGCCCGAGTACGTCTACGAGCCAGTCGGTCGGGTCGCCGTCCATGTCGAAGAGAAGCGCCGGAATGCTCGTCCCCGTCCGCCCGTATTCCAACTCGGGAAAGCCCCAGGCCCGCGCCGCCGGGACCCGAAACGAACTATGCCAGACCCCGGCCGCGTCTTTGCCGGAGGACACTAAGGGGTGGGTATGCGCCTCTTGCAGGCCGTAGCGCCTAACTTTTGCGGGGGCGTATGCTATGCCAGGGAGAGCAAGCTGGACGGCGTCCACCACGACACCACCTCCGGGGTCTCCCAGCCGGTGCCGCCGTTGCATTCCGGGGCGGAATGCGGTACAAAGAAAACGTCTGTGAGACATTTTCTCAACCTCGGTTCGGCTGGGAAATTTGACGGCCTGGAGTTTACCTCTCCAGGCCGTTGCTTTTTGTTCATTGCCGCCCATCTTACCACATCTCAGGCCCATTAGAAAGAAAGAGGGGTCACCTGCATGTCCACCTTGGCGGCTAGGCAAAGGCGAGGAGACGCACGGGCCGGCCGCTGCCAGACGGACCGCCAAAATTGTAGGACGATTCACCTCGGGACTGCTCTCGCGACATGTTGTTGTCATCGAGCCCCGGCCCGATTTCCCCCCCTGTCTCGGTAGGGGTCGGCCCGAGATCGGGCCGTATACGGCAAAGGAGCGCGTTTTTTCTCCGGCCGATTAGCCGAAAAGGGGGATATAGCCGAATAAGGCCCTGAGAGCCGTTTTCCGGGCCGGGCGGGTTCCCACGTCTCAAGGATCGAATACACCCGAGATCGGGCGGCCTGCCCCATAGAGCGGACGCCGGATTTCAGGAAACGGCCGCAAGTTCCTGGCCTCATGCGCTCCAGGCTCTTACGGCCGGAGAGCTAGGGGATTCAGCGTTGGGTGATGTTCGAGCTGGGGGGGGTGCCTCATGAGGACAGTTCCTCTTGCAGCGGCAGATGGAACGGAGGCGAACACTGTTCACGGCGGCGGACCTCGTGTCCCTGCCAAAATCGAAAGCAGACACGATACCGGGCGGGCGGCAGTCTCCGCGCATCGTGGTCTAAGACCGTGTGAAAAACTCCGGCGGCCGGAATCGCTCGCAACCATACGTCTATGGCGGGGACGGCATGATACAGGCCAGAAGATTGCGCCTCCCATTGGTCGGCCCACAGATAGGAGTGCGTGGAGCGTTCTAAGCGGACATCGGGTTGGTACGAATTGTATACGCCATGGTCGAGGGGGCCAGGGGTCCCGTTCCAGACGCGCGTACATATCTCTCCATACCGGCCGAGGGCAACGGCAACAGAGACGGCCCCGGCTGGAGGAGCCGGCTCTGAGAAGGCCGGACAGGACGTGCTGAGAGTGGCACTCAGCATAAGCATGGCGGCCAGCACGGGGGCGCTCCTCAGCAATCCGCGTTATCGCACGTTTCGGTTGCCGGGGCACGATAACTCGATTGCGTGCCCCCAAAATGGCTCAATCCCTTCGACCGACCATTGACCCTGGTATTATGAAAGGCCATCTTGAGGTCGCTGGCGGGCGACGGGGACAGGCCAGGGCCTAGCCGCGTGGCGAAGACGTGGTGCAGGCCTGCACAGTCCGATAAGGACCGGTCTGTCAAGCTTGGAAATTCGTTGCACTTTATCGCTCAATATCCTCGTCCCGCTCTTGCTGGTTGTTCCGCTGGCGGGCGGCCGCCGCCCGCTGAAGCGTTTGCAAGAGCCGGGCGGCTTCCGTCCGGCGCGCCGGGTCTTTGATCGCGGCGACAGCCGCTGCCTGGTCCGCCGTCGCCTGCTTGACTAATCCCTGGGTCGCACGCGCGATCCAGGGGGCGGTCTGGCGGTCCAGGTAGATCACCCGCCCCTGTTCGGCCAGACCCACCAAACGATATGCCCGGCCGGCGTTGTCGAAGAAATAGGCGGTCTCCGCAATCTGCGCGGCCCGGCTCGCGGCGGTGAAGGTTTTCGCAAAGCGTCGGGTCTGGATCGGCTCGGGAATGTCATGGCCGCCTTGCGCCACCCGCAACCGAACACGACGCTTGCTCGTTTCCACATCAGACACCCCGATAAAGTGGAGTACCACAGTGAATCCCGCGTCCTGCGCGGTCTGCATGGTGCGGAGGATTTCGTTGCTGCTCAGGGTACTTTCTCGACTGAATGTCGTCCGACTGGCAAGCAAGGCCCGCGCGTGCCGGAGGGTTTCCCGACCCGCTTGTAATTCCCGGGCCGGCTGCGCCCCGCTCAAGGTCTGGGCGATGTCGTCCGGATTCAGAAAGCGGCCGACCGGGTAGCCGGCCACTCGAAGCGTCGCCACAAAGGTCGATTTGCCGACGCCATTTGGCCCACCCACCACGGTCAAGCGCGGCGGGCTAGCCGGCGGCTCGCTCACCTATGGCTCGCTGTTGGTCCGCGTCGTACTCAGCGACCGTCTTGAGCGTCCCGTCCGGATACTCATACATGGTCACGCCCTCAACCTCGATCACGACGGGCAAGCCCTGTCGAAAGTGCGCCTCCCGGACCTGCCGCCCGGCCTGCGCCCCGATCCCATTCCACTGGTCTACGGTGGCGAGAAGCTCAGGGATTGTTCTTGCCATGACACTCTCCTCTCCTCCCAGGGTACACCGCCCTGGGTGCTTTGCGCAACGCGATGCGCCCCCTCGCTCACAAGGTGCCTGTTTTACCCGTCCTCGCTGCCTTCAATGCGTAAACCGGTTTCGAGAGATTGATAGATCGCCAGATTGATGAAGGCCGCCCGGCTCTGCCCCAGCTTGGCCGCCAGCTCATCCACCCGGTCCAGGAGCGGTTCGGCTATGGTCAGCGTGATCTGCACCTTATTGCCCTTACGGACCCGGCGCGGCGCGGCGTCCGGTGCACTGTTGATGAATGCCTCAGCTGTGGTTGGTGTAGCAGGCTTTTTTGTAATTGCCATTCACTTATTCTCCAATATAACTACATTGTATTTCATATTAAAACAATATGCTTACCAAAGCGTTCAGCTCTGCACTGGCCTTGGCGTCTTGTGGCTTGAGTTCGAGCACCGATAGGCCCGCCCCCGCCGCGTTGGCAAATGCCTTACGGCGGCGTAGCGGGGTCGGCAGATACGCGAATTGCGGCATGGTCGCCACGGCCGTAGCCGCCTCAGTGTTGTCCGTGGAGCGCTCGCCAGGATCGGCGCAATTCAGGACGGCAAAACAGCGGAGGCCGTCACGCACCCCCCGTGCGTCTTCAATCAGGGCTGCCATATCGTCGAGCGCCCACACGTCATAGCTGCGGGGCTGAAATGGCACCAAGAGGATGTCAGACAACAGGAGGGCGGCCCGGAGCGCGGTCGAGTCGCGGCCCCCCGCGTCAATGATAATGTCCTCGAACTTGGTCACCTGCTGCTGCACCTGTGTCCGGAGAATAGACCCGTCTGGGTAGGTCGCACAGGCGATCCCTGGGACGTGGCCAGCCTCGGCCCGGATTCTGATGGCGGTCTGCGCGCTGCTCTGCCGGTCGCCGTCGATCAACCACACGTCCCGCCCGGCCAGCGCGCGGGCAATCGCCACATTCACCGCAATGGTGGTCTTGCCCACGCCCCCTTTTGTACTCCCTATGGTGACAATCATTTTCAGTTCCTTTTAATATGAAAACAAGTTCATCATGACGTATAGAGATTGTCTGTCAATACCGCACAGCGTCCAAGCTGGGGGTGGGGACACAGCTGTGTAGGCGGCCGCCCAGGGCGGGAGCACACGGCGAGCGCAGGCCTGGCCGTCAGCGGGCGCAGCCGTCAGTCCCCATTCTCTGGTGAGGGCCTGGGGAGAGGCGAGGTCGATTGCGGCCCGTACCGGCGATTCTCGGCGGTCGGCTTGCACCGGTCCAGCCTCTTCCCCCGATTGTATAGCCCGTTTTCGGGTCTTCAGGGAGAGTTCCGGGCGCCGGTGCTTCTAGGTTGTTCCCGCCCGCCTTAGCTATCCGCCCGCACCAAGCCCACGGTCAGCCGCGTGCCAGTCGCTGCGGCGTAGCGGCGCAGGGTGGCGAAGGAGGGCGACACTCGGCCGCCCTCCAGCCGCGCCCGCACCGCCACCGGGAGAGCCTCAATCTCCGCCAATACCCGACGGGCCTATACCGCGGCGCTCGGCCGGCTGGACACGTGGCTGACAGACATGGGGGTGCCGCTGAGCGATCCCGCCCTGGCTGAATATCTGTCCGAGTTGTTTGAGAATGGGAAGGCGCCGGCGGTGGCAGCCCTGGTGGTGGCGGCCGCGAAGTTCCGGGCCAAGCTGACCGGGATGGAGAGCCCGGTCGGTCCGGCTACCACGCGCGTGCTGGCCGGCTTCCGCCGTGCCGGGCGGACACGGGGTCGAGGTCAGGTCGAGGGGGTACGCTGGGAGCAAGCTGATGCTGCAGCGGCGCTGGCCGCCAATGGCGAGACCAAGCTGTCCGGCCTGCGGGATGCGGCCATCCTGGCTATGGCCTCGGATGCGCTATTGCGGGTCTCGGAGTTGGCTGCACTAACGGTAGCCGATATTGACCTGACGGAACAGACGATCACGGTCCAGCGCTCCAAGACGGATCAGGAAGGGACTGGAGCCGTACTGTTCTTAGGCAAGCCGACCGTCCAGCGGGTGCAGGCCTGGCTGCATGCGGCGGGCACCCAGGAAGGACCGTTGTTCCGGGCGCTGACCAAGGGCGGCAAGGTCCGGGCCGGGCTGAGTACCCGGTCGGTGCGCACCATCATTGCCAAGCGGTCGAAAGCGGCTGGCGTTCCCGGTCGGGTGAGTGGGCATAGTCTGCGGGTCGGGTCGGCACAGTCCCTGGCCGCGGCCGGGGCCTCGGTGGTAGAGATGCAGCAGGCAGGACGGTGGAAGTCGCCGTCCATGCCGGGGCAGTATGCCCGCAAGCAGATGGCGCGGCGCGGGGCAGTAGCCCGGCTGCGGTACAAGGCGTGAGGTTTCCCCACCCTCACGCGGAGCAGGTCTGCGAGGTATGCAATTCGTGCATAGAGTATATAAGGGTTCTACGACTTCGTCGAGGTGCGTAGCTACCTGGCGTGACGCTGCACCCGCCACCCCGAGACACGGCAAGGAGACTTAGAAGAATCTGCGGCCCAGGCTCCTGGCTGGAGGACGGTGCCGGAGGGCACTCCCTGATGATTCTGTTGGACTGAGGGAGGAAAGCTGATGAGTGATCAAACGCAGAGTTTTGGAAAGATCGCCACAATTCTTTCGCATAGTCCACTTGGGATTATCGCTCTCTTTATTGTGTTGGTGTATGGACTGGCTTCTCTGCTCGTCATTTTTGGCGGAGACTTCACGCCCACGGAACGCCTCCCTTTCGTCTATTTCCTCGTCTTCTTCCCCATACTCTTGCTGGGCTCTTTCGTCTGGCTGGTCAGCGAGCATGGCGACAAGCTTGTTGACCCTGGCCAGTTCAAGGACGGACCTCTCGTCAGAGAGGTGTCAAAGAGGCGAGACCTTAAAACTGCCGATATCACTTCCAAAATTCGGGAGGCTCAGGCGACAAGGGGCAAGGAGCCGACACAACTGGTGCGGACATGGGGAATTTGGTTTGGGATACCTACCTATCCCTCCTAGAACATAGTGCTCCGTGGCGAAACCAGATTCTCTGGGTAGACGACCAGCCCACTTTTGGATAGATTGCGTCAAGAAGGGAACCAGACCCCTTTATTCTTTTATACCTCGTCGAATGCACCCGAACATAGGCGGCAAGCACTTGAACATGGGGGACAAGGCTCCACCAACGACCCGCGGGAGCTGATCGAGATGGTCACCAGAGCGGTGATCAAGGATCAGAGTGTATAAAGGCGAGTGATGACAAGTCGATGGAGCGAGCCGATAGAATGGTTCATTTCAATCAATACAAGCGCCGAGTAACGGGATTTAGAAACAAAGGAACCGCCGCCGATGTGTGGCGACAAATTTACGATTGGTATCAAAGTGATGGCGGTCGCACCCTCTTCGTCCAAGCTTTCATGAACGAGACTGGCATCAGGGTCAATCCAGAAAGCGACGCCGCCAGCCAGATCAAAGCGGCGCTTCCAAAGAGTTTGGGGGACTACTCCAAAAAGGTAAAGAGCTATGCGTACTATCGTGCACTCGCAGAGATGTTCATTATCGAGATGGACTCCATCACTTCGCGAGTGCCACGAGAATGCGACGATCCCGCAGCAGACTTCGCATATGACAATGTGTGGCGATTCGTTGAGCAGGTACTGTTGGACAGCCTTGTGCTATTCGAGGATTGGAGTACTGACTGTGCAGGGGTGCCACAAGTTTTCGGTGTCGGGAAGAACAAATTTACTCATCCGCTAAATTTTTACCATGGTGCCCATCAGACGATTTACGGCCATGGCTCCTTTGGCTTGAGCTTCAGTGAGAATCATTCGGAGTTAGCTGTCGCAACGATCCGTCAAGCAGTCGAAATCCGGCTGCGTCGAGCGTTTGGTCTCATTGGGAAGGAAGCCGTCAGTGACCACACCTTCCATCCCGTTGCGATTTCCGAACTTCTGGACGTATTGGAAGATTACGAGGAGGAGGTGCAAATGCCGGTTCCCCGTCACCATCTGGTACGGATTAACCACTGGGCGAATCTGCTTTTGCATTCGGGAATGCGCCACTACGCTTGGACACCGCCCAGAGTACTTGACTACCTTCGGTCATTTTTGATCGGTGGTGAGAATGTTGATGGCCGGTGGACGGTTCATAGCGGCATCCGGCTGACGCGAGCATCTTTCGAAGCGATTCAAGAAGCTTTGAAGAAGAAAGTGGAATCCTGCACACAATCTCAAACCCGCCCGCGGTTTAAAGCGCTGCTGTTGAACGCACCGGAGTGTGACGTAGTTCTCAATCAGGATTTCCCGACACCAGCGCGGTGATTTATTGCATGTCTTCCACGCCTGTCAAGACGCTTTCGCCCCCTTGTCGCCCGAGAGGGTTCAAGGGAGAGCGTGCGGAGTAATTGCTGGAAGCATGTCGTGTTGATCTCGGCGCTGGAGCAGATTGCTTAGCTTAGGGCGGTAGTCCGCCGCCGGCCAGCCCGGCGCCAGCTGATCGGCCCCCAGTGAATGGAATCGATCTGGGAGCCTTAACTGGCATCATACTCTCCCGACCGGCAGGCCGCCTGCCGCGATGTTCCATTTTTCTTCTGTGTTATCGAGTAGCCACGACACAGATTCCCGAGACGGGTAAATAGCTCACATCTCCACGGCTCAGCCCCCCTGCCCTACCCGTCGTGCTGCTGTCTCGCAAAACCCCCGTTTAATGGGACCGGGCGCCCCCGCGCCCGGCGGGTCCCGCGCGCCGCCCCCATCCGCTCCGCTCGCTCCGGTCCATCCCGCACGTTTCCCTCCCGTGCGGGCCACCGCCCCTAGTCAAATGACTAGGGTCATCGGCGGCAACTTGGGGTAGGAGAGAGGTATATGCGGGAGCCCTGTGTCGGCTGGCTGGCGCTGGCCCCCCTTGACAAAGACACAGGAGGGCCAAAAATGCTCTCCGCCCTCCTCCCCGCGCTCCCCGCTCTCCGCTCTCCGCTCTCCGCGCGGAGGGCGGGGCATGAGGCCGCGCCGGCTGGCCCCCCTCGGCGCCCTGCTCGGCGGGCTCGGGCTGCTGCTCCTGGCCGTCCCCAGTACGTGGGCGCAGGTCAATGCAGGCGACAAAGCGGCGTTGAAAGCGCTCTACGCAGCGACTGATGGCGCCAACTGGTCAACCAAAACGAACTGGGACACTATCGACACCACCACCTGGCTGGGGAACTTGTCTGGCGTCACCGTCAATGGCAGCGGGCGGGTGATCATACTCTCTCTCTCCAACAACCGCCTGGGCGGGCGGATTCCCCCTGAGATCGGCCAGCTGACCAGCCTGACCCAACTCTCTCTCTCCAACAACCAACTGACCGGGCCGATTCCCCCTGAGATCGGCCAGCTGACCAGCCTGACCCAACTCAATCTCAGTAACAACCAACTCAGTGGGCCGCTTCCCAACCTCAGCACTCTGACCAGCCTGGAGGGGCTCGATCTCACCAACAACCAACTCAGTGGGCCGCTTCCCTCAGACCTGGCCGCCAAGCTGCCCGCCAGCCTGACCCAACTCGTTCTCAGCAACAACCAACTGACCGCCCCGCTTCCCGACCTCAGCGCCCTGAGCAACCTGACTTGGCTCGATCTCACCAACAACCAACTCAGTGGGCCGCTTCCCTCAGACCTGGCCGCCAAGCTGCCCGCCAGCCTGACCCAGATCGATCTCGACAACAACCAACTGACCGGGCCGATTCCCGCCCTCAGCGCCCTCACCAGCCTGCAATCGCTCAATTTCAGCGGCAACCAACTGACCGGGCCGATTCCCGCCCTCAGCGCCCTCACCAGCCTGCAATCGCTCTATCTCTACAACAACCGCCTGAGCGGCGAGATTCCCGACCTCAGCAGCCTGACCAGCCTGACCCACCTCTTTCTCCACAACAACCAACTGAGCGGCGAGATTCCCGACCTCAGCGCCCTCACCAGCCTGGAATTCCTCTCCCTCTACACCAACCGCCTGAGCGGCGAGATTCCCGACCTCAGCGCCCTCACCAGCCTGCAGAGGCTCGATTTCAGCGGCAACCAACTGACCGGCCCTATCCCGGCGTGGTTGAACAGCCTGGCCCTGACGGACCTCCGTCTCCACAACAACCGCCTGAGCGGGCCGATTCCCGCCCTCAGCGCCCTGACCAGCCTGACCATTCTCACTCTCCACAACAACCAACTGACCGGCTCTCTCCCGACGTGGTTGAACAGCCTGACCACCTTGCGATTCTTATATCTCAGCAACAACCGCCTGAGCGGGCCGATTCCCGCCCTCAGCGCCCTCACCAGCCTGCAACGGCTCTATCTCCACACCAACCAACTGACCGGGGCGATTCCCGCCCTCAGCGCCCTGACCAGCCTGGTGTGGCTCTCCCTGTATGGGAACACCGGGCTGTACGGCTATCCCACCAGCCTGGACACCCGGACCACCCTGCACCTGGTCGCTCCCCTCACCGGAGACCCACTGTGTCTGCCCAGTACGATGGGCGGCAGTGACTGCACCATCCCGACCCAAGTGGACCGGTTGTTGGTGCAGGCGTCCAACCCTACCGATATCGGCCTGGTGTGGCCGTGGCCGCCGGGTACCGGCCCCGGCCCCACCCAGAGCAGCTATACCGTGGAGTATGCCCCCTTTCCCGGCTCCTCCTGGATGCCGATGACGGTGGGGACGACAGAGATACGTGGCCAGCCAGTGCACCATGCCTTCAAAGCCGGGCTGACCCCCGGCGCGCGCTACCAAGTGCGGGTCCGCCCGGCTACGAACACCACCCCGTGGTGGTGGACCGTAGTCACCCTGCCTCAGGGCACGGGCACCGGGGGCGGTGGTGACGGTGACGGCGGTGGTGACGGTGACGGCGGCACCAATACCGGTGGCACCAATACCGGTGGCACCAATACCGGTGGCACCAATACCGGTGGCGGCACTAATACCGGTGGCACTAATACCGGCGGCGGCACTAATACCGGCGGCGGCACCAATACCGGCGGCGGCGGTGGTGGCGGTGGCGGCGGTGGCAGCCGCACCCCGACCGACCGGCACGGCGACACGCCGGACGACGCCACGGTGCTGAATCCCCGGCGCTACACGACCGGCGTCCTCGCCCGCACCCTCACGGCCCACCTCCAGAGTCGGCGCGACGTAGACTATTTCCGCCTCACCCTGCCCTATGGCGGACTCCTGACCGCCGCGACCACCGGGGCCGACACCACCGGGCGGCTGTATCAGACCCAGGCCGAGGGCGATCCCATCCTGATGGCGGAAGACACGGACAGCGGGCGCGGCACCAACTTCGCGCTGGGTGAGGCCGTCACGGCGGGCACCTACTACCTGGCCGTGTCCGCCGGGCGGGGCAGCGGCGAGTACCGGCTGACCGTCCACTACACCCCGGCCTTCGTCGAGAACCCCGGCCCCGCCTCCCCCCAGAGCGGGGTGAGTGTGCTCTCGGGCTGGGTGTGTGACGCCGACACGGTCGAGATTGAACTCCTCCCCGCCGGCGGGGCCCCCCGGACGTTTGCCCCGGCCCTGGGCCTGAGTCGGGCCGACACGGCCGTGGCGTGTGGCCCCCGGACCACCGACACCGGCTACGGGCTGTTGTTCAACTGGAACCTGCTGGGCGACGGAGCGCATACGGTGCGGGTGTGGATCGACGGCGTGGTGCTGGCCGAGCGGCAGATTACCGTCACCACCCTCGGGGACCACCCGGAGCAGGAGTTCCGCCGGGGGCTGACCGCCACCACCGAGGTCGTAGACTTTCCCGCCGGGGGGGAGACGACCCCCCTGCGGTGGCAGACCGCGCTCCAGAACTTTGTCATTGCCGGGGGAGATGGCGGGGGCACCGGCGAACAACTCACGCCCGCCCAGGCGCGGCTGGGCAATCCGGCGCCCGGCTCCTTTCAGAGTGGCATCGGCGTGCTGTCCGGGTGGGTGTGTGAGGCGGAGATGGTGGAGCTCGTGTTTGAGACGGCCGCCGGCACCACCTTCACCGAAGAGGCGGGCTACGGCACGGAACGGCTGGACACAGAAGAGGTGTGCGGAGACACGGACAACGGCTTTGGGCTGTTGTTCAACTGGAACCGCCTGGGCGCCGGGCAACATACCGTGCGGGCGTATGCGGACGGGGACGAGTTCGCCCACAGTACGTTTAATGTGACGACGCTCGGGGACGAGTTCCTGCGGGGGCTGCGCCGCACGCATGAGATTGCCGACTTCCCCGCTGAGGGCCAGACCACCACGGTGGAGTGGCAGCAGGGCCAGCAGAACTTTGTGATTACCGGGGTGGAGTAAGGGCTCGTACCCGTGCCGCCCCCGTCCCAGGAGGGGCGATCATGGCCGACTGGACGAACACGCGGCTGAATCTCCGCTATCATGGGAAGACCGTGCTGGGCTGGCTCCTCGTTATCGGCGGGCTCGTCGCCGGGCTGTGCGGGGGGCTCCCGCCTTAGATATGTATCCGCTCGATCTCATCCAACGACACCTCCTCCGGCAGGCGGTTGTAGAGTTGCGTCGTGCGGGTCGAGGCATGGCCGGCAATCCGCGCCCCGGGCCGGCATCGCCGCCCGCCCCGCGTTCTGCTATTTGCGTGTCCATCCCCGCCTCCTGTTATTTGCCACTCATAATACAATTTATGACTGCTTGCTGCTGCGCGCGCGGGACGAGCTGACCGCGGCCACGCGGCCGGGCCGGATGCAGGCGACCGCTCGACCCTGCGGAATCTGGCGGATTTGCGCTTGTCCCGCAAATCCGCTTTTTGGGCCGCTTGCAAGAAGCAGCACCGCGTCTGACGCTTTTCTGCCCTTTTCCTGAAAAACCGGCGCTCAAATTTGCCACATACGGGACGATCTCGACCGGGCGAAGGGTAACGGTCGTCGGAGATCGGCTTCTTTTGCCCTGGGCGCTAAAGAACGCGCCGGGACCGCGTTGTGGTAAATGCCTGTGCCGGGGCGGGGTGCCGCCGCCCTGGCTACACCCGACACATTCGCAAAAACCGGCCGCAGCGCTTTACACGCCTGAGCTATCGAAAGTCGTTGCCGAATTCTTGCTTGATGAGGTCACAGAGGCGCCGCTTAGCATCTTCAAAACTGCCCGCCGGCAGTCCCGTTATTTTTCCCGCGATACGGTAAATGAACGTGTCAGGTCCCGTCTGAAAAATTTCCCCTAAGAGCATCTTGTTATTCTCTTCTCCTGAGGCTCCGATTATGTCCCATGAGGAAGGGGTTGTCTTCTCTATTTTCATTTTAGCGTATTTTCCTTTCTGACTAGAGCTCGTCTTATAATGGTTGGGGGGAATTCGGCCTGCCGCCTAGGCGGGCCGCCGAACCAGCTCGGCTCTTCCTTCCCCGATTTTACCCACGGTTTCGACCTGGGATTTCCGCCGCCGTTTCATGTCCCGTTCCAACGGCCGCCGCAGATGAGGCGGGGACTGATAGACCGTGCGCCCGTTTTCCTGAAACGGCAACAGTTCGATGGTCTCGACGCTCTTGACCGCTCTCAACCGTTTGAGGGTCCAGGCCGCGATGTGCTGGTCCATGTCCGGCACACCTATCAGATTTTTATTCTGCAAATAAGATTCCGCGCCGGACCGAATAATATTCGGCGGCCGTGTGTCCGGACGTCCGGCGCGGCTCCTTGCGTTACCCTGCCATTTCCCGGATCGATTGCAACCAGAGGCCCGCGCTCACTGCGCAGCGCGCAGCCGGTCGATGATCTCCGGCACCCCGCGTTCCCGCGCGATGTCCAGCGGCGTGCTGCCAGCCGGGGCGGGCGGGGCGGTGTTGTCCCACGTGATGCCGTCCTTCTTGGTCTGCGCATGGACATCGGCTCCCCCGTCCAGCAGCACGGTGAGGACGGCCGGGGCGGTGCTCTCCGCCGCCGCTTCGTGCAGCGGCGTCAGGCCGTCCTTGGTCTGCGCATTCACATCGGCTCCCCCCTTCAGCAGCAGGGTGAGGACGGCCGGGGCGGTGTTCCACTTCGCCGCTTTGTGCAGCGGCGTGCTGCCGTCCCTGGTCTGCGCATGGACATCGGCTCCCTTCAGCAGCAGGGCGAGGACGGCCGGGGTGCCGCTCGACGCCGCCGCCCAGTGCAACGGCGTCCAGCCGCCCATGCTCCGCGCATTCACATCGGCTCCCCCGTCCAGCAGCACGCTGAGGACGGCCGGGGCGGCGTTCTTCGCCGCGAGGTGCAACGGCGTCTGGCCGAACTCGTCCTGCGCATGGACATCGGCTCCCCCCTTCAGCAGCAGGGTGAGGACGGCCGGGGCGGCGTCGTACCGCGCCGCGACGTGCAACGGCGTGCTGCCGTCGTCCTTGGTCTGCGCATGGACATCGGCTCCCTTCAGCAGCAGGGCGAGGACGGCCGGGGCGGCGAAGTGGAACACCGCGTAGTGCAACGGCGTCCTGCCGGCCTTGTCCCGCGCATGGACATCGGCTCCCCCGTCCAGCAGTTCGATGATGCGCCCCAGGGCCGCCTTGTTGGCCAGCGCGTGGTGCAACGGCGTCTGGCCGAACTCGTCCTGCGCATGGAAATCGGCCTCTTCGGCTCTGCGTTCCGCTTCTGCCTCGGCCTCTTCTCGTTTCTCTTCGGCGGCCATTGCGGCCAGTTCTTCGGGTGTGGGTGGGGGTGGTTCAGGAGCAAGCTGTGCTGCTGCCATCATCAACCCCAATAACAGGCCACACACGTATCCTGCCCGTTTACGAGTTGGAAGCCAAAGATTCGGTGACGGACGAATGAGCGCGCTACACGATAGAATAAACACACCGAGGATCACAAACATTATGGGACCGGCAAAAGGTTCGCGCAGTTCTTCCGGTACGGTTTGCCGGATAGCGCTGCTGCCACCGAGTAGGACGAAGTATCCCACTGCTACTGTCCAGCCTCTTCGCTTATTCGTCGTCAATCCGGGCAGCGGGTACACAAACGCTACGGACGCAACAATCACGATTCCTAGCCCTACTAGGGCCATGAGAATGCCTGCCATAGCGGTCATTTTGTGCGTCTCCCTTCGTTTGCATCGTGGTACGCCGCGACGTGCAACGGCGTCCGGACGTCCGGCGCGGGGCCTTGCGTTACCCTGCCATTTCCCGGATCGATTGCAACCAGAGGCCCGCGCTCACTGCGCAGCGCGCAGCCGGTCGATGATCTCCGGGTCCTGCGTGTGGTCCAGCGGCGTCAGGCCATACTTGTCCTGTGCCTGGACATCGGCTCCCCCGGCCAGCAGCAGGACAGCGCCGACGAGCAGGGTGAGGCGCCTGGCGGCTAGGCGCCCGTTGTGGCGTGTGTTCGGTGATCGATCCATAGTTTGTCCTTCTGGGGGCGCGTTCAGGCCTCTGGGGGCGCGTTCAGGCCTCTGGGGCCGGATTTGGGCGTCGTTAGCTGGGCCGGGCTCTGTTCTGGGAACCTATCAGACTTATATTCTGCAAATAAGATCTCCGCCTGCCCGAATATTATTCGGCGGCGGTGTGTCCGGAACTCCGGCGCGGGGCCGGGGTCGCGGGAGATCGGGGGCGGCCTGCCGGCGTCCTGGAGGTCGCCCCCCTTAAAATCTTCGCCAAGTTGGGCTTTCTGCCGAACATTCTTAAAAACCGCCCCGCCGGCGTTACGCGCCTGTTACAAAAGGGGCGGTTTTGTGTCTGATAAGGTCGCTTCTGTGCAGGTTGGCCGGAAAGGCCCCTCAAAACCGGGCGTCGTGCAGCCGCCAGTATACATCCGTGTCCTTGAGATGTTCGTTCTCCTCCGCGTAGTCAACGGGC
>MKWU01004502.1_pt1 | contig 16379 bp, 14 predicted proteins | sample 809101 | NCBI WGS metagenome assembly MKWU01 (sample SAMN05860141, study PRJNA318959) | sponge metagenome | host: Aplysina aerophoba | place: Slovenia: Piran, Adriatic Sea, Gulf of Piran | collected 2013-05-07 | reverse complement strand
AGGGGACGCCGTTGCCCGGTTGCCGTCGTTCGGGTGCCGGCGGGTCCACCGAGCCGGAAAGGAGGCGGTGGTCGGGGACGACCTCAGCCCCGCAGCGATACGGCCGGCGACCCCTCGGGGTGAGAAAGCGCGGGCGCGCCGTCGATGAGAACGCGGTCGCCGTCGAGGCTCACCCGCCGCTCGGCGAACCAGGAGAGCGTGCACGGCAGGATGACGTGCTCGTGTTCCAGCACCCTTGCGGCGAGGGTGTCGGGGTCGTCGCCGGCGAGGACCGGGACTCGGGCCTGCGCGATGATGGGACCGCCGTCGAGCTCCTCGGTCACGAAGTGGACCGTCGCCCCGTGGACCTCGGCGCCCTTCGCGATCGCCCGCGCATGGGTGTCCAGCCCCGGAAAGGCGGGCAGCAGGGAAGGGTGGATGTTGACGAGCCGGCCCCGGTAGCGACGCACGAATGCGGCGGTGAGGATGCGCATGAAGCCGGCGAGCACCACCAGATCCGGGTCGCATCGATCGATCCCTTCGGCGAGCGCCGCGTCGAACCGCTCGCGGTCGGGGAAGTCGCGGTGATGCACGACCGTCGTTTCGTGCCCTGCCCGGCGCGCCAGCTCGATGCCCGGCGCGGCCGGCTCGTTGCAGATGACGGCAGCGAGCTCGACGGGCAGCGTGCCGCCGGCGATGGCGTTGATGATCGCTCCGAGGTTTGTGCCGCGGCCCGAGATCAGCACGACGATCCTGAGGCGCGGGGTCATTCGATCCGTACCGCGGGCGCGCTGTCGCCCTCTTCGATCCGCCCGGCTACCCACGCGTGCTCGCCGTTCCCCTCGAGTGCGTTCACCACACGGTGGGACGTGCCGCGCGCGATCACCAGCAGCATTCCCACGCCGCAGTTGAAGGTGCGCCACATCTCGTCCTCGGCGATGCCTCCGGCGTCCCGGATCCACTCGAAGACTGCGGGCCGGCGCCAGCTCGACGCGTCGAGCATCGCGCGCGTTCCCCGTGGCAGGACCCGCGGCAGGTTCTCCACGATGCCGCCGCCGGTGATGTGCGCGATTGCGCGCACCTCGCCGGCGCGCACGAGCGGGAGGACGCTCGCCGCGTAGATCCGGGTCGGGGCGAGCAGGGCGTCGAGGAGGCGCGCTCCCCCAAGGTCCCGGCCGAGGTCGTCGCCGCTCGCATCGAGAACCCGCCGGATCAGCGAGTACCCGTTCGAGTGGGGTCCGCTCGACGCGATCGCCACCACCTCGTCTCCCGGCGCCACATGCGCCCCGTCGACAATCGCGTCGCGTTCCGCGATGCCGACGCAGAAGCCGGCCAGGTCGTACTCGCCGTCGGCGTACATCCCCGGCATCTCGGCCGTCTCTCCCCCCACGAGCGCGGCCCCGGCAATCGCGCACCCCCGCCCGATACCGGCGACGACCCGCTCGGCGACGCCCACGTCGAGGCGGCCGGTGGCGAAGTAGTCGAGAAAGAACATCGGCTCGGCGCCCTGGCTGACGATGTCGTTCACGCACATCGCCACCAGGTCGATTCCGATGGTGTCGTGCCGGTCGTGCGCGATCGCGAGCTTCAACTTGGTGCCGACGCCGTCGGTGCCGGAGACCAGCACGGGTTGCCGGTAGCGGTGGAGCGGCGGCTCGAACAGCGCGCCGAAGCCGCCGAGCCCGGCGATGACGCCTTCACGCGGGGTGCGGTCCGCGATCGCGCGAATTCGTGCCACCAGATCGTGGCCGCGATCGGTGTCGACGCCGGCATCCCGGTAGCTCAGGCCTGTGCGCGGCGAGCGGTTCATGAGGCCTGTGATCGTACTTGATTCACGGCCGGTCAAGGCTTTGCTCGCACCCTCGCCGGGGGATCTCCGGGTCGAGATCGAGACCGGCAGCCAGGGCGAAGGCTCGGACTGCTATGATCACGGTGTCCTGACACGAGAGTGGAGTGCGATGGATGGGCGAGATGGTCGTCGATACTGAGCTGGAGAACCCCGGAGATCGCGATCATTTCGAGCGGGGGTACGGCAAGGAATCCGATATCCGGAGTACGACCGTAAAGGCGGTCGTGGACACGGGCGCGGTGATACCAATGCTGCCGCAGAACGTCGTCGAGCGACTGGGAGTGAACATCCGGCGCACTGTGATCGTCACCTATGCGGATGAGAGGAAGGAGGAACGACCGGTCGCCGGTCCGATCACCATACGCCTTTGCAACCGCTTCATGAGCGTCGACTGCATCGTCGGACCGCCGCTCAGCGAGCCGTTGATCGGCCAGATCGTCCTGGAAGCGCTGGATCTGATCGCCGACTGCAGAAACCGGACGCTCGGACCCCGTCCCGATTCGCCGGACTATCCGCTGCTGAAGCTGAAATAGTGCTTAGCGACCGATGATCGGTTCCCCGCGACAAGTGCTTCCGGCTTCCGCGGTCTTGCGCAGTGTCTAATAACTCGGCAATTGCAGCGCTTCATTCGCACACTTCGATCTCATTCAATCTCGTTTCCATGTAGTTCATTCTCCATTTCTTGCCGGGGTGCCTCCGTCGCTTGCCTTTCTGGCTGGTGATCGGTTTCACCATCGTTCGTCCACTCCATTACTCCGATGGTGGCTGCGATCATCGCAATCGTTATCCCCAGGAACACCGCTATTTCTAGCCAATAATCTTGCGCGAACACCGTCATTGACATTCTGTGCGTCTTTCTCCGTTTCCTGGCAGGGATCTTTGCCATTCGGGCCTGCCTTACAGTTCGTCTGCCTCGTGCTTGCAGATATCCACTGATTTGGTGCATCAGCGTCATTCGCGCCGGTCTTTCGTTCCGGATGGCTTCTTCAATTTCGCGCGCATGTTGCTCCCACGCCTCAAGCCCTCTCAACAGCGCTTGCCATTCACTGGTTCTCGGGCCCTCCTGTTGCAGCGTGTGATCTCCACGACTTGGGTGGTCCCACGAACCTTGTGCGATCTGTTCCTCCGTCAACACGAATTGCTGGCCCTCACCCGTCTGGCTTCTTTGTCTGATTTTCGCAACCGCCGCGTCGACGATCGCTTGAGCTTCGTCCTTCCCACGTCTCGGTCCGCAATCCTCGTACTGCTCGAATTTGAACTCTTCTCGGAACTGCCGGCGTTCTTTGATCTGGTATCGCTCAAGATCGTCGTGCACTGCGCTTGCGTGCCGAACGATGCCTGCGACTTCTCCCGGACTCGGGTCTCGTCGTGCGCGGCACGCCACGGCTACGTATGCCCCCCGGTTCACTCGCCCGTCCGAGGGATTGACTCCCCGGTACTCCACGTAAGCCGTACCCTCTTCCCATGCCACCCAACCATAAGTGCGCTTTCCCGGCTCCGGTATTTTTCCTTCCGGCATCCGGTCGAGATACTCCACTAGTTGCCCGGGATCCTCTGGCCCTTCCAGTTTCGCGTGGCCACGCTGTCCCTCTCGGTCCCGGATAGCTCCGAACACGAACCACGTTTCCCGGTGTGACTCATTCACGCGGAAACCCATGTCTTGATTCGCTCCCAGAGAGTCAGGTGCATGGACGGGTATCCCTTCAGCCTGCGCCCCGTTGCCTCCGTGTGGATCCACTGCACGATGCGCTCGGTCGGCTCCGTCTGCCGACGGTCTATATGTGCCCGCCTCCCTTCGTTTTCGGTCTCTTCCTCCCTCACTTTCCCGATGCTGTAGCGGATGTACTTTACGTCGGCTTTGTGCATCTGTTTCAGCATGGCGCGGGTTCCGGGAAAGTGTCTCTTGAAGAACCGCCTCGGCCCCGTCTTGCGCTCGGACGCGGCGTCCCACTTCGCGGCGACGAACAGCACCTTGATCCGCTTCAGGTCGAGCTCTCCCAGTCTCTGAAGCAGATGGCTGAACAGCATGTCCTCGTACAGTGCCTGCTCTCGGGCTTCCTTCGTCCGATGACGGTCGGCGTTGCCGCCGTGTCGGGTGGCATCGCTGACGAACACGAACAGCTTCTGGACGTCTGTCCGCTCCAGCACCCGTTCAAGTTCGTCGTTCAGTCTGGGGCCGTGTCCGTTCCCATCCTCGCCGCCCATGATCTCCTCGAAGTGCTCTCCCGAGATCTCCATGAAGCTTAGTTCGACGCGTTTGCGCTTGTGCTCACCGAAGCGCACGTAGAATTTCTGCAGCCGCCCGCGTGGTGTCCGGTTCGGAAACTCACCTCTGTCGAATTTGAAGATCCACTCTTGTAGATCCTGGTTGTCCAGCGTCTCCGTCTCCTCACCGTGCATTGTGAGGGCCAGCCGTTCGTCGGTGTAGAGCCGATGGATGACCGCATGCTGCAGCGTGGACTTTCCTGCACCGACCGCGCCTACGGTGAAGAGGCAGTGCCCGCCTTCCGGCAGCACTATGCTCGGTCGTTCTGCCTCGGGCAGATCCTCCGCCCGTAGCGTTGTAGGTCCCGTCTCGTCGTTCCCGTTCATCTGCGTTCCGTCCTCAGTCGTGCCTCGGCCTGTAGAGCGCGAACGACATCGTCGGCGCAAGCACGTCGAGAAGTGCTCCGAGCACAATCGCCAGCACGATCGCCACCGGGTTGATCCAGGTTACAATGTTCCGCCACGTGTACTTGAACTTCCCGACCTCGTCCGCCTCGTCGTTGATCTCCTTCAACACTAGGGGCGGTGTCAGGTTCAGCTTCCGATTGATCGTGTTCTCGATCCCCTTCAGGTCTCGATACATCTCGTCGGTGTGCTTGCGCTGGTAGTCTCGGGTGGCCATCCGTTGCTCGTGGCGCTGCCGTAGCCCCTGGATCTCGGCATGGGTTCCCTGCAGCAAGTCGACCACGCCCCTGCTGCGGCGCTCCTCGATCAACTCGTGGATGTGGGCCTCGATCGCCCTCGCGTATTCATCGTGCTCCGACATTGGTCTCTCAGCGTCAGGCGCGACCAGTTCCGTGAGCTGCGTTTCGAGAAGCTCCTCGATCTTCTCCTTGTGCGCTCTCGCTCGCTCTCCCAATCCCGGGTTCCGTGGATCGGTGATCTGATCCCTCAGCTTCGTGATCTCGTTCTCGATCTCCGCGATTCGCCGCAGCTCCGCCTGGTATTCCGGCCTCTGCTCGATCTCCTGCAGCGCCCTGCTACTCTCCTTGTCGAATACGCTCCACGCTTCCTGCTGCGTCTCGCGGACGATGTCGTCTCTGATCAAGAACGAATAGAACGCGTTGGTGTTACTGATGAAGCTGAAGACCGCGATCATCATGAACACCACGAGCACTCCCCAGATCGGATCGTCATTGAGTCTTCCCTGCCTCAGCTTGAAGTTCACCCCCAGTAGTCCGAAACCGATGATCGCGGCGATCGCCATGGCCATGTACTCCGGCAGATCCTTCGAGAATCCGATGTATGTCGTCACGGTGCTGAATCCTGCAGTGAGCAGCACGATCACCGCGAAAATCACATCGAAGTAGCTCCCCTTGTCCCTTGGATCGTCGGGATATTCGTCCACAGTCGTTCCTCCAGTCATCTGCCATCTGCCGGGTGGCTGCGGACAGCTACCAACCTACGGCTTCCATGCATGCAGGCCTGTCCCCATTCGGGCGCCCGGCTCCTCGGACAATGGTCTCACTGCGCGATAAAATACACTATGCCCAAGAATTCGGATCAACTCCACCGCGTTTACCGTGCCGTTGTTCGACGACTACCTTCAGCGGGCAATGCCTCGCCGGTAGCGCCTCACCGGCGATCAAGGACGGTCTTCAGTGCGGTGACGTTCGGCAGGAGACGGGGACGTTTCTGAACGCAACGCCTCGTGGCCTGGAATCAAGGCCGACGAGGCTGGTGTGCGCGGATCCCATCAGGACCCGAGCGCGATGGTACTGCTCTCGTGGCGTGTTTCGTGAGCAGGGATGAGCAAGCAGGGAAGGGGACAGCTTGACTTGCCGTCGGCGCTTCCCATAGCGTCGAACGCCGGTGCCGCACGGCTCGCGCGGCCGCGTCCCTCGAGCGAACGACATGACCCGTGCGGTACCCCGCCCTTCACGCCCGAACTGCCGCGTGCTGGCCATGCTGCTCGTCTTCGTGGCATCGGCTTGCGGGCCGGGTGCGCACGCCGAGACCGCCCTCTACGAGGCTGCGGTGCCGTGGTCCGAGCAGGACGCGGGGGACCGCACGGAAGCATTCCGCCAGGCGTTGCGCCAGGTGCTCGTCAAGGTCACGGGCAGGCGCCGGTTCGCGGATGCGGCGCCGATCGATTCGCTGGTCGAGAATGCGCAGGCGTTCGTGCAGCAGTACCAGTTGCGCACGGTGGAGACGGAGCTCGACGGAACGGGTGCGCGGGAGCCGCGCCTGTGGGCACGGTTCGACGAGGATGCCGTCGGACGGCTCCTGCGCGAGTCGGGATTGGCGGTGTGGGGCAGCCCGCGTCCGCCCGTCCTGGTGTGGCTCGCCACCGAGATCGACGGGGCGATGCTGACGGCCGGATCGGAGGGCTCGGAGGGGACGGTCGAGGTTCTGCGGCGCGGTGCGGCGTCGAGGGGCGTCCCGATGGTATTGCCGTTGCTGGATCTCCAGGACCTGACCCTGGCCGGAGCGCCGGAGCTCTGGGTAGAGGCGGAACAGCGGATCCGCGTCGCTTCCGAACGGTATCAGGCCGGAAGCATACTCATCGGAAGGATCGTCCGCGGCGTGTTCTGGGAAGCGCGGTGGTCGCTGCTGCTTCCCGGCGCGGCGCAGCGGTGGACGACCGATGGCGACGTGCTCGACCTTGTCGTCGACGACGGCGTCCAGGAAGCGATAGACGCGCTTGCCTCTCACTACACGAGCACGGCGGCGACCGAGACGGGAGGGGCGGCGATCGCGGTGTCGGTGAGCGGCGTGCACGACTTCGCGGCATACGTGCGCACGATGCGGTACCTGGAGTCCCTGGGTGAGGTTGAATCGGTCGACGTGCTGGCCGTGGTCTCGGGACGCGTGCGGCTCGGGTTGAAGCTGCGCACGGGCGTGGCGGGACTGCGCGAGCTCATCGCGCTGGGGTCGACGCTGGCCGTGGACGCGGGTGACGTCGATGGCGCCCTCGCGCTGCGGTTGCTGCCGTGACCGTGTGCGGCCACCGAACGGTCGGCGGCCAAGCGGCGGGGTCCGTGGACACGGCCGCGCAGCTTCCGTTGCGCCTCGCGCTGGCCAGGGGGCGGAGGTTCGGGAACTTCGAGGTGGCGCCGGACAACGCGGAGCTCGTGGACGCGGTGCGGCGGATCGCCTGCGACCGGACGCCGGAGCGGGTGCTGATCGCGGGCGATCCCGGCGCGGGGAAGTCCCATTTGCTGGAGGCTGCGTGCGCGGCGGCGAGCGCCCGCGGCGACGCCGTGGCGTTCGTGCCGATGCGCGCGTGGTGCGCGCAGGGTGTCGATGCGGTGCGCGGACTCGGCCGGAGCGGGCTGCTGTGCATCGACGACATCGACGCGGTGGCGGGCGATGGCGGATGGGAGGAGGCATTGCTCGCGCTCGTCGAGGCGTCGGCATCCGGGAGGGCTCGACTTCTCGTCAGCGCCCGCGCGTCGCCGTCGAGTCTCCCGTTCGCGCTCGCCGATCTGCAGTCCCGTTTGAGCGCGGCGACGGTCTACCGCCTGCGCGAGCTCGACGACGAGAGCCGGGCCAGAGCGCTTCGCCGCCATGCGAAGGGACGCGGCATCGAAATCTCCGACGACGTCGTGGGCTACGTGCTCACCCGTCATCGCCGGGACATGGCGAGCCTCATGGCGTTGCTCGACCGCCTCGACTATCACTCCATGGCGCACCAGCGCCGGCTCACCGTGCCCTTCGTGCGAGGACTCATCGAGACGGATTGAGCGCCCGCAGGTCCGCGCCCGCGGCCGCGAGCCGGTGAAGGAGCTGCGATCATGCGGCGAGGCGCCGGGCGAGGTCCGCCAGCCGGCGCCCGAGGGCGACGCACAGCCGCTCCTCGTCGTCGTCGAGCGAGCGAGCGCTGTCGGGGCCCGCCAGGTGCGATGCGCCGTATGGCGTGCCCCCGCTGAGGGTGCGCATGAGCTCGGGCTCTCCGTAGGGCAGGCCGCAGATCACCATGCCGTGATGCAGGAGCGGCAGCATCATCGACACCAGGGTCGTCTCCTGCCCGCCGTGCATCGAGGACGTCGACGTGAACACCGCGGCCGGCTTTCCGGCGAGCTTCCCGGGCAGCCACAGCGCCGACGTGGAGTCGACGAAGTGCTTCATCGCGGCGGTCATGTTTCCGAATCGGGTCGGACTTCCGAGCGCAAGCCCGGCGCACCGTTCGAGATCGTCGAGCGTCGCGTAGGGAGGGCCGGAGGCCGGCACCGGTGGATCGACCGCTTCGCAGGTGGCGGAGACGGGAGCGACGGTGCGCACGCACGCCTGCATTCCGTCCACCTGCTCCACCCCGCGAGCCACGCAGCGCGCCATGCGCGCCACGTTTCCGTGCCGGCTGTCGTAGAGCACCAGGATGTCCGCCATCGACGCCGCTTCCCCGAATCGGGCTCTCCCTACTGCACGAGCGCCCGAACGTGCGCCACGATCTCCGCGAGCGCGATGTCGGTGCTTTCGGAGTCGCGTCGATGCCGGAACTCCACGGTGCCCGCGTCGAGGCCGCGGTCTCCGATGACGATTCGCCAGGGGATGCCGATCAGCTCCGAGTCCGCGAACATCACGCCAGGGCGCACCTGGCGATCGTCGAACAGGACGTCGACGCCCGCCTTGGTCAGGTCGGCGTAGAGCTTCTGCGCCGCCTCGCGCAGCCGTACCGACTTGTGCATGTTCATCGGCAGCAGGGCCGCGTGGAACGGTGCGATGGCGGTCGGCCACACGATCCCCTTCTCGTCGTGGTTCTGCTCGATCGCGGCCGCGACCACGCGGGTCACCCCGATCCCGTAGCAGCCCATCACCAGGTGGGTGGCCCGTCCCCCGTCGTCGAGGACCACCGCACCCATCGACTCGCTGTACTTGTCGCCGAGCTGGAAGATGTGCCCGACCTCGATGCCGCGGCGAATCGTGAGCGGCCCGGATCCGTCCGGACTCGGGTCGCCGTCCACGGGGTTGCGAAGGTCGGCGACGACCGGCTCCGGTGTGTCCCGGTGCCAGTTCACGCCGGTGAGATGCGCGCCGTTGCGGTTTGCGCCGCACACGAAGTCGGCGAGCGCCGCGGCCGACGCGTCGGCGACCACCGGCACGCTCGCGCCGACCGGTCCGAGCGACCCCGGATCGCATCCGATGACCTCCCGCACGCGCTCGGGCCGGGCGAAGGCGAGCGGCGCCCGCACGCCGCCGGCGCGTTCCGCCTTGATCGCGTTGAGATCGTGATCACCGCGCAGGACGAGCGCGACGAGGCCTCCGTTCTCGCCCTCGACGAGGAGTGTCTTGACGCAACGCTCGGCGGGCACGCCGAGGAATTCGGCGAGGTCCGCAATGGTGTGGACTCCGGGGGTATCGACGGCGGCGAGGTCCAGCGTCGGCTCTGGACGGGGCTCGCGGTGTGCCGGCCCCGGCCCCAGCTCGCCGTTCGCCGCGAAGCCGCCGTCGGAGAACGCGATGGCGTCCTCGCCGTAGTCGGCGAGGACGTGGAACTCCTGCGAGCGGCTGCCGCCGATGGCGCCGGAGTCGGCGTCCACCACGCGGTAGTCGAGCCCGAGCCGCTCGAACGTCCGGCAGTAGGCGTCGTGCATCGCGAGGTACGAACGTTCGAGACCTGCGGCATCGAGATCGAAGGAATAGGCGTCCTTCATGATGAACTCGCGCGCGCGCATCACGCCGAACCGCGGGCGGATCTCGTCGCGGAACTTCGTCTGGATCTGGTAGAGGTTGATCGGGAGCTGCTTGTAGCTGCGGATCTCCCGGCGAGCGATGTCCGTGATAACCTCTTCATGGGTCGGGCCTACGCAGAATTCGCGCTCGTGGCGGTCCTTCAGGCGCAGCAGCTCCGGGCCGAAGTTGCTCCAGCGCCCGGACTCCTCCCACAGCTCGGCGGGCTGCACGGCGGGCATCAGCACCTCCTGGGCGCCGGCCGCGTTCATCTCCTCGCGAACGACGGCCTCGACCTTGCGCAGCACGCGCATGCCGAGCGGCAGCCACGTGTAGAGACCGGACGCGAGCAGGCGGACCAGACCGGCCCGGAGCATCAGTCGGTGGCTGACGATCTCCGCCTCCGCCGGCGTTTCCCGCATCGTCGCGAGAAGCGTCTGCGTGCATCGCATTGGCGAGACTCCCTGAAGTGGTTGACCGGCGCGGTTCGCGCCGGCGGAATCCGGGGAACGCGCGCGACGACCCATCCGCCGACGCCGCCCGTCCAGCCGCACGCGGCTATCGTAGTGTCTGCATGCCCGGGACACCACCACCGGCCGCTGTCGCGGCCGTTTCGTATCGGGATGCGAGGACGGACATCGACGCTGCGGCGGGCCAACCGTTCCGGAAGCGTGCAATGGTCCCCGGCAGTCCCCGTATGGTCTTGACCTTTCGCCGTTTTTTCAGCTAGTTTGCCGCTTTGGTCGTGTGGTGAGTCCGAAGCCCGTCCCGCGGGCTTTTTTTGCACTTTGCAGGGAGGTCGCAGGTGGAGCTCTCAGGTTCCCAAATCCTCATGCAGTTCCTCAAGGACGAGGGGGTAGAGTACATCTTCGGCTACCCCGGCGGAGCCGTCCTCCACATCTACGACGAGATCTACGCGCAGGACGACGTCCAGCACATTCTCGTCCGCCACGAGCAGGGCGCCACCCACATGGCCGACGGATACGCCCGCGCCACGGGCAAGCCCGGCGTGGTGCTGGTCACCTCCGGGCCGGGTGCCACCAACGCGGTCACCGGCATCGCGACCGCGCACATGGACTCGGTGCCGATGGTGGTCATAACGGGCCAGGTCCCGACCCACGCCATCGGCAGCGATGCGTTCCAGGAGGTCGACTGCGTGGGCATCACGCGCCCCTGCGTGAAGCACAACTTTCTCGTGAAGGACGTCCGGGAGCTCGCCTCGACCCTCAAGAAGGCGTTCTACGTCGCCGGCACGGGGCGTCCCGGACCGGTGGTGGTCGACATCCCCAAGGACGTGACCGCGCCCAACGTCAAGATCCCGTACGAGTATCCGGCCAGCGTGACGATGCGCTCCTACAACCCGGTGGTGCGAGGCCATTCCGGGCAGATGAGGAAGGCCCTCGACCTGATCCTGTCCGCGAAGCGCCCGATGATCTACACGGGCGGCGGCGTCGTCCTCGACGATGCCGCGGACGAGCTCGTGCGGTTCACCCGCACGCTCGGCTATCCCATCACCAACACCCTGATGGGACTCGGCGCCTACCCCGGAACGGACCCCCAGTTCATCGGCATGCTCGGAATGCACGGGACGTACGAGGCCAACATGGCCATGCACCACTGCGACGTGCTCATCGGGGTCGGGGCCCGGTTCGACGACCGGGTGGTCGGCGACGTGAACAAGTTCTGCCCCGAGGCGCGCATCGTCCACATCGACATCGATCCCGCCTCGATCTCGAAGACGGTCAAGGTGCACGTCCCGATCGTCGGCTCGGTCTCGAACGTACTCGGCGAGATCAACGGCATGTTGGAGGGGTCCAACCGTCGTCCGCACGCGCAGGCGCTCGCCGAGTGGTGGGAGCGCATCCATCGCTGGAAGTCGATCGACTGTCTCGCCTACGACCGTTCCGACACGCTGATCAAGCCGCAGGCGGTGCTGCAGGGGCTCTACGAGGTGACGGGCGGAGACGCCTACGTCACGTCGGACGTCGGGCAGCACCAGATGTGGGCGGCGCAGTTCTACCCGTTCGACAAGCCGCGGCGCTGGATCAACTCCGGCGGGCTCGGCACGATGGGATTCGGACTGCCGGCCGCGCTCGGCGTCCAGCTCGCCTACCCGGATGCGCAGGTGGCGTGCGTCACCGGGGAAGGCAGCATCATCATGTGCATCCAGGAGCTCTCGACCGCCAAGCAGTACGACCTGCCCGTCAAGGTCGTGAACCTCAACAACCGCTATCTCGGCATGGTCCGGCAGTGGCAGGAGTTCATGTACGAGAACCGGGAGTCGCACTCGTACCTGGATTCCCTGCCGGATTTCGCGGCGCTGGCCGAGAGCTTCGGGCACGTGGGGATGAGAATCGAGAATCCCGGGGACGTGGAAGGCGCGCTCCGCGAGGCGTTCGCGATGAAGGATCGGCTGGTGTTCATGGATTTCATCACCGATCCGGCCGAGAACGTCTACCCGATGATGATGGCGGGCAAGGGCCACAACGAAATGGTGCTGTCGGAGCAGTCGCGACAGCGGGAGCTGGCCTGAACGTCATCCGGAGCGTCGATTCGTGCGTCACATCATCTCGATCCTGCTCGAGAACGAGCCGGGCGCGCTGAGCCGCGTCGCCGGCCTGTTCACCGCCCGCGGCTACAACATCGAGTCGCTCTCGGTCGCACCGACCGAGGACGAGACGGTGTCCCGGATGACCCTCGTCACGTCGGGCTCCGACGAGATCATCGAGCAGATCACCAAGCAGTTGAACAAGCTCATCGACGTGGTCAAGCTGCTCGACATCACCGGTGACGCGCACGTCGAGCGCGAGATCATGCTGGTCAAGGTGCGGGTCGCCGGCGGCGCGCGCGAAGAGGTCAAGCGGGTCGCCGACATTTTCCGGGGGCGCATCCTCGACGTGACCCAGTCGACGTACATCATCGAGGTCACCGGCGACGGGGCCAAGCTCGATGCCTTCATCGGAGCGCTGGACCGCAAGTCGATCCTCGAGGTGGTGCGCTCGGGGTCCCTCGCCATCGGGCGCGGGGAGAAGGGGCTGCGGCTCTGACGGAGATCGAACATGGCCACGACCGCGCTGACGAGCGCCGACGAGCTCATGCTGCAGGGCCTGTACTGGTGGGACATCGCCACCTTCTTCCGGTGCCCGGTGGAACGGGACCCGCGCAACTGCGACATCGCGCTGGTCGGGGTGCCGCACTCGACCGGCAACGGAACCACCGAGCGCGACCAACACCTCGGCCCCCGGGCGGTGCGCGACGTGTCGGCGATGGCCCGGCGCGTGCACATGGAGTTCGGGATCGATCCCTGGGAACGCGCGCGCATACGCGATCTGGGCGACGTGCCGCTGCCCGAGGCCAACGACAACGAGGCGTGCATCGAGCGCATCACCGAGTTCTACCGTGCCATCGACGCCGCCGGAGTCCGGCCGGTCTCGGTCGGCGGCGACCACTCGGTGACCGGCGGGATCATGCAGGCAATCGCCGGGGAGGGAGCGCGCCTCACGGGCGGGAAGAAGGCGGTGTTCCTGCACTTCGACGCCCACACCGACGCCTACGAGCAGATCCCGCACTTTCTCGGGGCGGTGAAGTCCGCGGCCCACTGGGCGAGCTACCTCGTGCGCGACGGGTACGTCGATGCGGGCCACAGCGTGCAGATCGGCATGCGCGGTAACCCGCGCACGCTCGACTGGCGAAAGCCCAGCGAGGAGCTCGGCTACGAGGTGATCTCCATGGACCGGTATCGCGCCATCGGTCCCGACGAGACCATGGCGATCATCGACGAGCGGATCGGCGATGCACCGCTGTACATCACGTTCGACCTGGACTGTCTCGATCCGACCGTGGCCCCGGCGGTCGCGAACCTGGAGGCTGGCTGCGAGGGGTTCAGGATCGATGAGGTGATGCGGCTCCTGCGATCGGTGCGCGGCAAGAACGTGATCGGCGGAGACGTCGTGTGCCTGATGCCGACGAAGGACCACCCGAACCGGATCACCGCGCACACCTCGGCGGCGATCGCGTTCGAGATTGTCAGCCTGATTGCGGACGGTTTCCGGGGATAGCGGCGTCTCCGACTACCGCCCCGGCAGGTGGCGCGCGGCGGAGCGTCGGTAGTGCCCCTGGACGATGCGGTCGATGACCATCGCGCAGACCAGGATCGCGAGCCCGGCCAGCATGCCCTGGCCCTTGGCCGCGTACTGGAGTGCGACCAGCACGTCCTGCCCGAGCCCCTTTGCGCCGATGAGCGATGCGATGACCACCATCGACAGGCACATCAGGATGGTCTGGTTCACGCCGGTCATGATCGACGGCATCGCGAGCGGAACCTCGATGTCCTTGAGCAGCGTCCAGCGGGTGCAGCCGAAGGCGACCGCGGCCTCCTTGGTGCTCTCCGGCACGCCGCGGATCCCGAGCGCGGTCAGGCGGATGACCGGCGGCATCCCGAATATGAGCGTCGCCAGCACCCCCGGCGGTTTGCCGGTGCCGAAGAAGGCGATGATGGGAATCAGGTACACGAACGCCGGCATCGTCTGCATGAAGTCGAGCACCGGCAGCGCCGCGTTGTAGGCCTTCTGGTTCTTCCCGAACCAGATCCCGAGAGGAATGCCCATCAGCACGCACAGGAACGCGGCGGCGCCGAGCAGGGAAACCGTCACCATGCTCGTCTCCCACAGGCCGAACATGGCGAGATAGGCGAGCGAGGCGGCGGTGAACACCGCGACGCGCGGTCCCGCGAGCCGCCACGCGACGACCACGATCACGGTCATGACCACCGGCCACGGTGCGTCGACGAACACCGTTTCCAGCCCGTCCAGCACCGCGGTGATCGCGGCGACGACCCCGTCGAAGACGCCGGCTCCCGCGACCGACAGCCAGTCGAACCCCTCGTCCAGCCACGTGGACACCGGCGCGTAGTACTGCTTCTTCTCCATCGGAAATCCGACGAGGTAGGGCTCGAGGCGGGGGTCGATCCTGCCCACCGTGAACCGGTAGAGCGTGAGAGGAACGATCGCCAGCCACAGCAGCCCGCCCATGCCGGCCCGGAGCCAGCTCAGGCCCGACGCCGTTCCGGCGGGCTCCGCCCTCCAGCTCAGGTACTGCTTCTCGTAGCGCACGTTGGCGTAGAAGCCCTGGACCAGGCGCAGGCCGACGAGCAGCGCGATACCGACCAGGAGAAAGGTCACGGCCCCCTGCGCGGCGAGCGCCGCCTCTTCGGCGACCCGGACGGCGACCTTGTCGAGGTTCTCCGCACGCTTCAGGAAGGCCGCCGCGTCCGGATCTCCGGCGGCCGTCGCCGCCTCGTACTTTGCGAGGAACTCGTTCTTCTTGGCCGTGAGCTTCTCCAGCCGGGCGAGCTTGTCGGCCCCGAGATCGCCCCACCAGCCCCGGCCGATCTGCACGAGGGCGAGCACCTCCAGGACCAGGAACGTCCAGAAGTACCCCCACAGGCCCCGGGCGGCTCCCCACCAGGGGCCGGCGAGCGCCGCCATCCAGTTCCAGGACCAGGGGAACCGGGTGGCCGACTGGATCTTCTCGAACTCGCGGCCGTAGTAGGCGTGACGGGCGCCGGCGAAGTTGCCGACGGTGCTGGCGAGCCTGTTCGGCTGCGCGGAGAATCCGGTCTCTTGCATCAGTTGTCACCACCCTTGATTCCCTTGAGGAGCGTGGCCTTGTCCACGACCCCTGCGTCGTTGCCGCCGTCGGTGATCACGATGGGCTGATCGGTGGTGGTCGAGACGTCGATCAGTCCGCTGAGATCGGTGTCGTGCGCAACCCTCGGCGCCAGGCTCAGGTCGTCGCCCGGGTGCGGACGGTACGCGTCGATCGGCACCATGATGGTGTGGGCGAAGATCAGCTTCAGCGTGGAGATGCCCTCCACGAAATCCCGCACGTAGTCGTCGATCGGATTGGTGACGATCTCTTCGGGAGTCCCGATCTGCACAATCCGGCCGTCCTTCATGATCGCGATCCGGCTGCCGATGCGAATCGCCTCGTCCAGGTCGTGGGTGATGAAGACCGTCGTCTTGTTCAGCTCCGCCGAGAGCGCCATGAACTGTTCCTGGAGCTGGCGCCGGATCAGCGGGTCGAGCGCGGAGAACGGCTCGTCCATCAGGAGCACTTCGGGGTCCGAGGCGAGCGCCCGCGCGAGCCCGACCCGTTGCTGCATGCCGCCCGACAGCTCGCTCGGGAAGCGGTCCTCGTACCCGTCGAGGTTCACGAGGCTCAGGCAGCGCTGGGAGACCTCCCATCGCCTCGACTTCGGCTGGCCCTGCACCTGCAGCGGAAAGGCGACGTTGTCGCGCACCGTGCGATGCGGAAAGAGCGCCATGTGCTGAAACACCATGCCGATGTGGGCCGCGCGCAACTTCCTGAGGTCGCCTTCGCCGAGCGCCATGACGTCCCTTCCCAGCACCTCGATGCGCCCGGAGGTCGGCTCGATCAGCCGGTTGACGTGGCGCACCATGGTCGACTTGCCCGACCCCGACAGCCCCATGACGCAGAAGATCTCCCCGCGCGGGACCTCGAACGAGCAGTCCGCGATGCCCACCACGCATCCGAACCGCTCCAGCACCTCCGGCTTGCCGAGCCCCTCCTCGGCAATCGCCCGCATCGCCTCGTCGACCCGATCTCCGAAGATCTTGCATACACCGTGCAGCCTGATGACGCGTTCACTCACTTG
>MKWU01004501.1_pt1 | contig 16383 bp, 8 predicted proteins | sample 809101 | NCBI WGS metagenome assembly MKWU01 (sample SAMN05860141, study PRJNA318959) | sponge metagenome | host: Aplysina aerophoba | place: Slovenia: Piran, Adriatic Sea, Gulf of Piran | collected 2013-05-07 | reverse complement strand
CACCGTTATTTTTGATAGAGAAAGGACAACAAATGTCTACTGCTACCGGCACTGTAAAATGGTTTAACGACGACAAAGGTTATGGCTTCATCGCTCAGGACAACGGTCCTGACGTGTTTGCCCACTTTCGTCAGATCAAGAGCGAGGGCTTCCGTTCCCTTACTGAAGGCCAGCAAGTTCGCTTCGCTGTGACCCAAGGTCAGAAAGGTCCTCAGGCTGAAGATATCGAAGTGATCTAAGACGACAGTCTTTCGTTACTTTTTTCACCTCCCGATGAATAAAAGGGGGTGAGCGAAAAGGCAGCTCCTTCGGGGGCTGCCTTTTTTTTGGCGAATAACCGCATCTTTGTCTCCTGGCAGGACCTGCAACCGACCTGCCGTACATTTCTGCCCATCCACCAGCAAATCACAAGCAAAGACTCCACTCACGGCAGCTATCTGTGCCTGACACATCCCTCCTGTAGCCCATCCTGTAAACGGGTTTGTTATAGATAGTTGTCAGGTCCCGAACGATTACGCAGACCTGGAATGAATAATTCAGGCTTTCTCCCTGCCTGCTGCACACAAGGAAAAAAGGACATGCGCTTCGACTCCACCAACGGTCTCTGGCTCCCCCGGCGTGCCGCAAGAGGCATCAATGCGCTCTTTTGACATCCTTGTCAGCATGAACGGCAGACATATCCGCAGAACTCACAAGTGAGCGCTGCTCATTGTTTGTCAAAACGCCCGAACTTGCAGCAAGCGCCAGCCGGTCTGCCAGTCCAGCCGCCATGACATAGAAGCCGCGCATCAGGAAAAACAGAGGGAACTTTCCATTCCGGCTTCCCAGTGTCTCACCCTCCGCTTCGGTAAAGTGCTCTCCGTAGCGACAGTTCAGAGCAGGGTGGCCGGGGTAGAGTTCCCCCGAGGGACGCCCGTTGTCGGCAAAGTGCTGGGCGAAGCAATCCTTGTTTTCCTGCGGATTTTGACGGGCAGTCCAGTAGACGATTTCACGGGCGGTGAGGGGCAACCATTGTTCATAGGTCTTTGCATCCGGAAACAGGGATTGCAGCCGGGTACCATCGCACAACAGGCCATGCAGCAAACTATCGAAACTGTCCGCAACAAGCCGCGCCATAGCCTTCACCGCCGGCGGGTTACGGTAGTGGTAGCCAGGTTGCTCGCGGTGCAATCGGATGCCGTGCAACAGACCGCCCAGAAGGTTATGGGCCAGCGCATTCACGAACGAAGCTCGCTGGCCATAGCCGGGCAGGGTCCAGTGCCCCTCTCCCGACTCGACATAGCAGCGGATATAGGGATAGAACTCCAGATCACCCAGATCACGCAGGCCGGACCAGCCCCAGTCGGATGCCTCAATGGCTTTGGTGTTCCACAGGTGCAGGGCACCGGGGTAGGTCTTCTCGGAATTGAAAAAGGCGCTCAGCACCAGTTCCGGACGCGCCTCCCTGTCCCCGTAAAAATGATGGTACAAGCGAATCGTGGAGGTGTGCATCGCCCCCAGACTGCTCCAGACCCCCAGGTCATGAAAGGCTCGCATCAGCCCTTCCCGCGCCTTGTCATATCCACCCGCACTGTCCGCCTGCCAGGCCAGGGTATCGTAGCTGTGATCCCTGGTGCTGAAACAAAAGGCCAGGCAGCCGGGACACCGCTGGTCGTTCCGGATTTCCAGTGGATCAGAAAAATTCCGGGCTGCCGCTGGCAGGGCCTCCAGCGGAACGAAAACAATCCCCTCCGGTTCGGGAATCTCACTTCTCAAGCCCAGCGTTTTCTGGTGGGCCAGAGCAAAGCGCTGCACAGCTTCCTCGGCCGCAAACACAGCCAGTGACTCTCCTTGGCGCTGGAACTTCAGGTGGCCACAGCGTCCGTGCTCGGCATCATCCCGCACCAAAGTCCGTCCTCCTCTGACTTGCCAGTCCCCAGCCGTGCCAGGCCGGGAAATCTTCAGTGTGTGCCATACGACTTGCCGGGCTACGGCCAGAGTCTGCTGATCCATCTGGTCCCGCAGATTCATGCCGTCCTGCTGCCGGGGCAGTCTGAAGTGGTGGCAGAAAGCCAGCTTCTTGCAGACCTGGCCTGGCAACCAAGCCGCCCGCCGACTGCAGTGGGCTTCCTGCATGGGGTCCAGAAGGGCTTGAGGATCCATGTGGAAGTCTGGTACGCGCAGCGCCTCGGCCAGTCCCTCGCTACCAGCATTGTCCAAAATCATTGCCCGCTGCTTTTCGCTCAGGCAGAAAACCTGATTCCGCTTCGGCACCAATATCAATGCCCAGGGTGGCAAGTCCTCTTTCAATACTGGCGGCACACAACACAGCGGATTTCTCCTGACAATGCCCCTGTAGACACGCTCATACAAATCCTCAACACCGCCCCACTGACGGGGCAGAGCAGGGGAATCATGGTCATCCATGCGCTGGTAGACATCCATCTGCCAGAAGGCTTTTATCCACTCCGGATGCCGCCGCTCCACGAAGGAAAGGGGCACCCCATGCAGACTGCACGGATCGCGCGCAATGGACTCGGCATAGAGTTCATCCGTACGCTCATTTTCCTCAATGCGGCTCAGCCAGTCCGTCTGGGTTTTGAAGGCGTCCCACAACCCCCACTCACTGAGAAACTCGGTTGAGGGTGGGTAATGGTAGGGAGAAGAGTCATTGCGCAAGGCTTTATCAAGCCGCTCATGGGTGTACAGCTGGGGGGGAATACAGTCAATGGCAGGTGGCTTCCTGTGTGCCAGGGCGCGATCCACCCGGGCTGGCGTACGGAATCGGGTCGCTATGTGGCCCAGTGTCTCGCCCGACTGCTCCAGCACCAGATCACACAGCTGTTGGTACTCCGGCTCCTCTACCTCCTGGCGGAAACGACGAAGGAACCAGGGATACAAAGAGACCGCCAGGCGGCGCAGCTCAGGCGTCACCTGATCGTCAGGCATTTCATCAAAGGCGAAAGGACTGCGTCTGATCCGTTCCTCCAGTGTTTCCGACTCCCTGTCCAGCGGAATTTTTTCCTCTTTTGCCTGATATATCAGCTCGCTTGTATTGACTTCATTCATGCCTTCGAGCAAAGGCTTCAACCGGGCGAGGTTTTTCATTTCTTTGGGCATATACGAAAACCACCGGGGACGGTGGCGCACAATCACCGCTGCCGTCTCCGGACAGCGCATCAGACCCGGCGCCCGCGTTTCGGGAAGCGTGCGGACCAGAGCCGATACCAGCCGCGTTGTTCCCGTCGCCAGCAGTCTTTTCAGATGCTTGTTACTGACCTGGAGCCATTGAGATCCATTGTCCGAGTCCAGACCGCGGTAGAGCATGTGCTCAAGCAGGCCCGGATCCGTGACAGGTGCACGATCGTAGATGTGCGCCACTATCTGTCGGTCCCAGTGCGCGATCTTCCGGTGACGCTCTGCCAGCAAGGGGCCCGCCAGCCGCTTGACCGCCTCGCTGGTGCCACCAACCTCCCGCTTTGACACGGGGCTCGACACCGCCAGGGCACTGCCAGGCTTTGGAGCACCAGCGTCACGACTGCGACAGGATGACAACGAAAGGCACTGTGTCATGGCTTCTGGCAGCCGTTCAGCGCCTCCCGGCTGTGATTCTTGTGAAGCCCCGGTGCGCGGCTGTGCGCACCACCTGGACGTGGAGGAGAGTGGGAGCATGGATACCTTGGCCTCTTGTTCTCGTTCTGTTCTGTGTTCCCTGCTCTGTTGCTGGATTACACCGCCAAGAGAGCCGGGTGGGTATTGGACCTGCATCCCTGCCACAAGTTTCCACACAAAAATCTGAACGCGACACAAAGACTCGCCCTCGCCCCACAGGCGAGAACTTTCCTCCGCTCCGGCACGGCCCCCCGGCACCACTCCTGTCCTGGGAGGCCATGAACGCAGCGGCCGGCCACCGCCCCTCCGCCAACAGCCGCTCAGGATTTCTCCTGCTCCTGCTGCGCCTGTTCTGGAGTCCCCAACCGGTCCGCCAGCCCACCAGCCATGACATAGAGGCCGCGCACCAGGTAGAACAGAGGGAACTTGCCGTTATTGGTGCCCAGTGTTTCCCCCTCTTCTTCGGTAAAGTGCTCACCGTAACGGCAGCTCAGGGCGGGATGGCCAGGGTAAAGCTCAGCCGAAGGCCGTCCGTTCTCCTCAAAGTGGCAGGCAAAACAATCCTTGTTCTCCTGCGGGTTCTGTTGGGCAGTCCAATACACGATTTCCCGGGCTGTGAGGGGTAACCACTTTCCATAGGTCTCTTCATCCGGAAACAGGGTTTTGAGTCGGGTGCCGTCACGCAGCAGGCCATGCAGCACATTGTCAAAAGCGTCCTCAACACACCGGGCCATGGTCTCCACCGCCTCCGGATTGCGATAGTGGTAAGCCGGTTGCTCACGTTGCTGCCGCATGAAGTGCAACAGACCACCCAGCAGGTTATGGGCCAGGGCATTGACGAAAGAAGCGCGCTGCGCATAGCCCGGCGGAGCCCATTGCGCCTCGCCCGACTCGACATAACAGCTGATGAAGGGATAGAACTCCAGATCGCCCAGATCACGCAAACCGGACCAGCCCCAGTCAGACCGCTCGATGGCCTTTGTATTCCACAGGTGCAGGGCGCCAGGATACGCCTGCTCGGCACTGAACAGTGCTCTGAGCACCAGCTCGGGGCGCAGGTCGTCCTCACTGTAGAAGTGGTGGTACAGGCGAATGGTCGAGGTGTGCATGACACCCAGGCTGCTCCAGACCCCCAGGTCGTGAAAAGCACGCATCAGACCTTCGCGGGCTCTTCCGCCGTCAGCCTGCTCACCATCGGCCTGCCAGGCCAGGGTGTCATAGTCATGGTCTTTGGTGCTGAAGCAGAAAACCAGATAGCCACCGGGGCCTGGCGGATCGTCCATGACGTCCAGTGGATCAGCGAACTCTCTGGCCGCCGTCGGCAAATTCTCTGGTCGGACCCAAAATATCCCCCGGGGCTCGGGAATCTCACTTCTCAATCCCAATATTTTTTGGTGAGCCAGAGCGAAACGCTGCACAGCCTCTTCAGCGGCAAACGTAGCCAGCGACTCCCCCCTGCGCTTGAACTTCATGTGAACACAGCGTCCGTTTTCTTCCCTCACCAGGGTGCGCCCACCCCGAACCTGCCAGCCTGCCGCCCTGTCTGGTCGCAAGCTCAGCAGCGTCCGGGATACAACTTGCCCCGCAATGGCCAGCCTGTGCTGATCCATCTGGTCGCGCAGCGCCATTCCCGCCTCGCGGTGAGGAAGCCTGAATCTGTGACAGAAAAAAAGCTTCTTGCATATCTGAGCCGGCAGCCAGGCGCTCCGGCGCGTGCAATGCGTCTCCTGCATGGGATCAAGCAGGGCCTCCTTTTCCAGATGAAAGGGAGCTGCCCCCAGCGTCTCGCCCAGCCCTTCGCCACCACCATTTTTCAGGATCATCTCCTTGTAGGTTTCGCCCAGACAACAGAGCTGATCCCTCCAGGGAGCCAGCATCACCGCCCAGGCCGGCAGTTCTTTCAGTAGAGCTGGCGGCACCTGACAGAGCGGGTTGGCTACCACAAAGTGTTTGTAAACAAGAGATTCCAGCTCCGGGGCTTCACGCCGCTGGCAGGGCAGGGCTGGCCAGTTGTGCTCGTCCATGCGCAGATACACATCCGTCCGGAACAAGGCGCTCAGCCACTGAGGATCCCACCGCTTCATAAAAGAAAGAGGCACCGTGGCCAGCCTGGCAGGGTAGTCAGTGACAAACGCTGCGTAGCGTTCATCGGTGCGCTCGCTTTTCTTGATGCGGCTCAGCCAGTCGGTCTGGGTTCTGAAAGCATCCCATAACCCCCAGTCACTGAGAAATTGGCACGAAGGGGCTTCATGGTACGGAAAGGAGTCGTTCAGCAGGGCTTTTTCAAGTCGCTCCCGGGTATGCAAATGCACGGGTATGGCGGTGATTTCAGGCGGCTTCTTGTGTGCCAGTGCCCGGTCCACCCGGGCGGCAGTACGCAACGGGGGCGCTATGTAACGCAGAGCCTCGCCCGAATTCTCCAGTGCCAGATCACACAGCTGTTCGTATTCGTGCGTGTCTACCAGCTTGCACAGACGCGACAGGAAACAGGGTTCCTGCGCTATAGCCAGGCGGCACAACCGGGGTGTGAGCGCTTCATCGGGCACGTACGCAAAAGATGCCGGGTTGCGCCTGACTCGTTCCTCCAGCGTTTCCAGCTCCCTCGCCATATGAGGATTGTCTTTTGTTGCTTCCCATATCAGTTCGTCCTTTTTGCGCTCCTTGATGGTCTCCAGTATGGGTTTCAAACGCTCAGCAGTTTTCATGGCTGCTGGCATCCAGGTAAAGAACCGGGGACAGTGGCACAGAATTACCTCAGCGACGCCCGGCAGACGCATCAGGTATGGCACCCGGCCGCACGGAAGACTGCGGACCAGGAACTCGACCAGACGCCCTTTTGCCGTCGTCAGAAGCATCGCCAGTTGCTCGTTACTGACTCTCAGAGGATCGGCCCGATGATCAAAGCCCAGGTTGCGGCAGGCCATATGTTCCAGAAGCCCGGTCTCCGTGACAAGCGCACCACCGTAGATATGCTCCAGCGTTTGCTGCTCATAGCGCGCGATGCGCTGGTGCTGTTCGGCCAGCGAGGGACCTGCCAGCCGGATAGCAGCCGCGTGCCTGTCGGCCGCCTCGGGTGTCAGCACGGGAGCGGACATTGCCGGCACCATGACGCGCTCGCGAACCGCCGTTCCGGGGCCGCAGCAGGATGGCTGCAAGGGGGAGCTGGCTATTGAGACCGATGGTCGCCCGGTGACTTTGGGCCGAGACCCTTGTGGCGATCCGGCGCACGGCTGCGCGCCCCGGGGTTCAGTGCAGAGGAGAGGAGTCATGAGTACTTTCGCCTGTTTTGCTTGCTCGCTTCTTTTCCCGTTTACTGCGAACAGAAAAAGAGACAGGCCATTGACTCTACCTCTTGCATCAAGTTCCCACGCCGGTTGCCAAAGGAACAGACAGACAACCCTTTGCCATCCCCGCTGGCTTCAAACACCTGCGGCACCCGTCTGTCCGGGGAGCCTTGCTTCCCGTCCATCCGGAACCCATGCCCCCAGAGCCAGGAGCCGGAGATGCAGCAGCCCACGACTGGCACCACCTGGCACCACTCAGGACGCCGCTGACTTGTGCTGTGGCTGTTGCTGATCCGCCAACCGGTCCGCCACGCCGGCAGCCATGACATAGAGCCCACGCACCAGGTAAAACAGAGGAAACTTGCCGTTGTTGCCCCCCAGATTTTCACCTCCCTCTTCGGTAAAGTGCTTGCCGTAGCGGCAGCTCCGGGCAGGATGGCCCGGGTAAAGATCCGCCGCAGGCCGTCCGTTCTCCTCAAAGTGACAGGCAAAACAATCCCTGTTTTGCTGCGGGTTTTGTTGCGCTGTCCAGTAGACTATCTCCCGCGCTGTGAGCGGCAGCCATTGTTCATAGGTTTGTTCATCTGGAAACAGGGTTTTGAGTCGGGTGCCATCACGCAGCAAGCCGTGCAGCAAATTGTCACAAGCATCCTCAACACACCGGGCCATGGCCTCGACCGCCTGTTGCTTGCGGTAGTGATAGCCGGGTTGCTCGCGTTGCTGCCGCATAAAGTGCAACAGACCACCCAGCAGGTTCTGGGCCAGACCATTGACGAAAGAGGCGCGCTGCGCATAGTCAGGCAGAGTCCATATCGCCTCACCCGATTCGATGTAGCAGCGGATAAAGGGATAGAGCTCCAGATCGCCCAGATCACGCAATCCGGACCTGCCCCAGTCTGACTGCTCGATGGCTTTGCTGTTCCACAGGTGCAGGGTGCCAGGATAGGTCTGCGTCAGATCAAAGAGCGCGCTCAGCAAGAGCTGTGGGCGTGAGTGGCTGTCTTGCCCGAAATCATGGTACAGGCGAATCGTGGAAGTATGCACAGCCCCCAGACTGCTCCAGACCCCAAGATCATGAAAGGCACACATCAGCCCGTCCCGGCCATTTGCGCCACCGCCCTGCGCATCATCGGCCTGCCATGCCAGGGTGTCGTAGTTGTGGTCTTTGGTGCTGAAACAGAAGGCCAGACAGCCGGGGCACTGCTGGTCGGTGCGAATTTCCAGTGGATCAGTGCAGTCCCGGGCCGCCGCCGGCAACGCCTCGAGCGGGACGAAAACGATTCCCTCTGGCTCGGGAATCTCACTTCGCAAACCCAGGGTTTTTTTATGGGCAAGGGCAAAGCGTTGCACCGCCTCTTCGGCAGCAAACTCAGCCAGTGGCTCCCCTTTGCGCTGGAGCTTCATGTGGACATGGCGCCCCTGATGTTCCCGCACCAGAGTCCGCCCTCCCTTGACATGCCAGTCGCCGCCATCTGTGTCAGCGCGCCAGGTCGGCAGCGTCCGGAGAACAATTTGCCAGGCGAGTGAAAGACTGTGTTGATCCATCTGGTCCCGCAGATTCATGCCGTCCTGCTGCCGGGGCAATCTGAAGTTGTCACAGAAAGCCAGTTTCTTGCACACCTCGGCTGGCAACCAGGCAGCCCGTCGGCTGCAGTGGTGTTCCTGTATGGGATCGAGCAAGGCTTCGGGATCTATGTGAAAGGGAGTTACCCCCAGTGCCTCAGCCAGCCCTGCGGCACCACCGTTTTCCAGAATCACCGCCATCTGCTCTCGACTCAGGTAGCGCCGCTGCTCCCACGAGGGCGCCAACATCAAGGCCCAGGCTGGCACTTCCACCTCATTCTGCAGTGCCGCACGCATCCCGGTGAGGGGACTCCTCTTGATCAGGTGCCGGTAGGCAAGGTTTTCCAGGTGCTCCATGCAGTCCTGCTGGTAGGGCAGTGCCAGGCTGTTGTGCTCATCCAGACTCTGGTACAGGTCCATTCGCCAGAATCTGTGCATCCATTGCGGATCCAGGCGCTCCGCAACAGCCAAAGGTACCTCAAACAGCCGGCCCGGGTGCTGGGCGATATAGTCAGCGTAAAGTGCATCCGTGCGTTCAGTCGTTTTTATGCCACTCAACCAGTCGGTTTGCGTTTTGAACGCATCCCACAGCCCCCATTCATCAAGAAGCTGGCAGGACGGGGCCTCGTTGTAGGGCATCGAATCCTTGAACAGGGCTGTCGCCAGTCGCTCATAGCTATGCAAGTGCGCGGGAATCGCGGCGATTGCCGGTGGCTTCGCGTGCCTCAGCGCCCGGTCCACCCGCTCTGGCGTGCGAAACCTGATGTCAATGTGGGCCAGTGCCTCCCCGGATTCTTGCAGCGCAAGATCGCACAGTTGCTCGTATTCCTGCCGGTCTACCTTCTCCTGGAAACAAGGGAGCCAGAAGGGATTGATTGATATAACCAAACGGCGCAGCTCGGGAGTGACCTGATCGTCAGGCATATCCTTGAAGGCTATTGATCTGCGCCTGATTTTTTCCTCCGGGGTTTCCAGCTCACCCGCCAACTTCGGATTGTTTGCTGTTACCGCTCTTATCAATTCGCATCTGTCGTATGACGTCATAGAGGGAAACAGGGATTTCAACCAGGCAGCAGTTCGCATTTCTTTTGGCAGATACGAAAAGTACCCGGGACTATGGCACAGGATCACCATGGCCATATCAGGAAGGCGCATCAGGTCCGCCACCCGGTTTACAGGAAGACTGCGAACCAGCAAAGATTGCAGCCGCCCTGTTGCTCCGGTCAGAAGTTCCTGTAGCTGCCCGTTGCTGACCTTCAGCAAATCGGGCCTGTGACGAAAATCCAGATGCCGGCAGGCCATGTGCTTGAACAGATCCGGCGCCGTGACGGGCTCATCGGCATATAGATACGCCAGCGTGCGCTGATCGCACCAGGCGATGCGCTGATGGCGCTCGGCCAGCAAGGGGCCAGTCAGCCGGGCAACCGCCGCGCGAGCCTCCGCTGTCACTGGAGCCAGTACGGGCCTGGATGCCACCAGGGTTGTGGCGCGCTTGAAGAGCGAAATATCAGGGGTACTGGCTGATGGTTTCAAGGCGGGGAGAGTGATGGGTGCCAGCAGCTGTCCGCTGTTTCCTTGATGCGTTTGTTGTTGCGACCAGATGCAGGGCTCTGCGATTTGTGCTCCTGTGCCGGATACTGGGATCATGGGCTCTTCTCCTCTATTGTTTTTTCCTTTTTCTGGGCCTGTCCTTGCCTGCTACGAAAACAACAGGGCAACACTTTGGACCGCTCCGGGTCCCCCAGGTTCCCATGCACGATTCTGGAGTGACCAGCAAGAGAAGAGACTCCTGGCATCCCTGCCCGCCAGGAGCCGGGAGCTTTATGCCGTACTCACGCAGACCATTTCAGACTCCCTGTGAAAGGGGTGAGCTATCAGGAGTGGCCAGCCGGTCTGCCAGCCCGGCGGCCATGACATAAAGGCCGCGCACCAGATAAAGCAGAGGGAGCTTGCTGTTGTTGGCCCCCAGATTTTCGCCATCGGCTTCGGTAAAGTGCGGGCCGTAACGGCAGCTCCGGGCAGGGTGGCCGGGGTAGAGTTGTGCACAAGGGCGTGCATTGTCCTTGAAGTGCTGGGCGAAGCAGTCGTCGTTTTCTTCCGGATTCTGTCTGGCGGTCCAGTAGATCATTTCACGGGCGGTCAGGGTCAACCATTCCTTATAGGTTTTTTGATCCGGAAACAGAGCCTCCAGCCGCACGCCATCCCCCAGCAGGCCACCCAAAACGGCATCGAAGCCCTCTTCCACAACCCCGGCCATAGTGGCCAGTGCCCGTTCATCGCGATAGTGGTAGCCTGGTTGATCCTGGTGCAGGCGCATGCTGTGCAAAAAACCACCCAGAATGTTCTGGGCCAGCGCATTGACAAAAGAGGCCCGCTGGGCATAGTCAGGTGCTGTCCAATGGGCATCAGATGACTCTGTATAGCTGGTCATAAAAGGGTAAAGCTCCACGTCTCCCAGATCACGCAAGCCGGAGTACCCCCAGTCCGAGGCTGCAGTGGCCTTGGTGTTCCACAGCTGCAGGCTACCAGGATAGCCTTCTTCTGGATCAAAGAGTCCGGTCAGCAGCAGCTCCGGCCGCGACTCCCCAGCCGCCAGAAAGTGGTGGTACAAGGCGATGGTGGACGTATGCATGACACCCATGCTGCTCCAGACACCCAGGTCGTGGAAGGCATGCATCAGCCCTTGCCGGGCCTGGTCGCTGTCGCCCGACTCGCCGTTTCCGGCCTTCCAGGCCAGGGTGTCATAGCTGTGGTCTTTGGTACTGAAGCAGAACGCCAGACAGCCCGGACGTCCCTGGTCATCCCGGATTTCCAGTGCGTCTGCGAAGCCTCTGGTTGCCTCGGGCAGTGCCTCCAGTGGCACAAAAAAGATGCCCTCGGGCTCGGGTATCTCACTCCTGAGACCCAGCGTTTCCCGGTGGGAAAGGGCAAAGCCTTGTACCGCCTCTTCGGCAGCAAAGGTCGCCAGGGACTCGTCCTTGCGTTGGAACTTCATATGGATACAGCGTCCATCGCTATCGCGTACCAGAGTGCGCCCTCCTCTGACTTGCCAGTCGTCACTGGCGCCAGGCTCCCGTGTTTCCAGCTGCCTGGACGTCACTTTCCGGTATATGGACCGCGTGTTCTGATCCATAGCCTTGCGCAGTTGCTGCCCGTATTGCGCACGCGGTAGCTGGAAATCGTCACAGAACGTCAGTTTCTTGCGCACCTCGGCGGGAATGGATGCTGCCCTGCTGGTGCAGTCATTCTCTTGTATGGGATCGAGTAAGGCTTCAGGATCTACCGCAAAGGGCGGTGCCCCAAAGGCAGCGGCCAGCCCTTTGGTGCCAGCGTTGCGCAGGATGCATTGCCGGTCTTCATGGGAAAGAAACCTCATCTGTTTATCCTGACTGGCCAGAGCCAGTGCCCAGGCTGGCATGGCCTGCAGCCGGGTTTCGGGCAGGAGCGCCATACACTCGCTGTTTCTTGTGACAAACGCAGCCAGGCATTCATCACTTCGTAGCTGCGGGAGGGGAACATATCTGTGTTTGTCCAGGGGGGCCCTTATAGTGTCGCTCCAGGTGAGCTCCGACCATTCCGGATGCTGATAGAGCACAACACGCGGTACAAATTCCAGTCCATGAGGAAAGCGAACCATGTACTCATGGCACAGGGACTCGGTCCGCTCTTCCTCCGGGAGAAAGGCCAGCCAGTTTTCCTTTTCTTTAAAGGTGTCCCACAACTGCCATTGGTCCAGAAATGCCCGGGGAATTTTTTCCTCGTACGCATGTGAGGAGGGTGCACACCTGTCCAGAGCTATTTTGAGACGGCTGTGCGTGCGCAGGGATGCCGGAATGGCCAGGACATGAGGGGGGGCAGGATGTGCCAACGCCTGATCTACCCGGGTTGCGGTACGGTATTCTTCAGCGATGTACTTGAGGGCACTGCCCGAGTGCTTGAGCGCAAGGTCACACAGGGTCTCGTACTCCTGATCGTTCACATGGGTTCGGCACCAAGGCAGAAGAGCTGGGCTGCGCGATACAGCTCGCTGACAGAGTGAGAAGCTCAGCTGCTCTACAGGGATCGTCGTGATGGATTCAGGATCCCTGCTGATTTGCCGCTCCAGTGTTTCCAGCGAACGCAGCAGTTGCGGATTCTCCATGCTGATCACCTGCAACAGCGCGCACCGCTGAGAGGAAGGCAGCGTCTTCAGCAGTGATGACAGAGAATCCTTTGTTTTCATCTCCTCTGGCAGCTGATTGAACCACCAGGGGCGGTGGCCGATGAGCACCCGCGCCAGGTTCGGGTCTTTCATCTGGCGCAGCAGCAGGCTGCCCGGCAAACAGCGTACCGCGTAGCCTGCCAGCCGGCTTCCTCCTCTGGTCAACATCTCATTGAGCTGCTGGTCGCTGACCTGAATCAGCTCAGGTCGCTTCGACAAGTCAACCCGACGGCGCAGGAGATGAGCGAGCAGCTCACAGCAGGTGACCGGCTCGCCACCGTAGACACACCGCAAAGCCTGCTGCTCCCGTTGGTGGTACACCTGATGACGCTTTTCCAGCAGGAGGTCTTCCAGCAGCTGATCAGCGGGGTGCGGCGCTGCCGGCTGTTGTGCCGCAACCGGGGTGACAACACGGTCAGCGATGGCAGGGAGAGAACCCGATGGCTGCTGCGAGTCCGCCCCTGGCATGCGTGCAGGGACGTCGACCGCCGGCTCAGGGGTCTGCTCTACGGACGCCATAGGCTCGGCTTCTGCGGGACCGAACTCTGCGCTACGCTGCCTGGCCTTGAAGGAAGATGATAATGGATCCATGCCTGACCTCCCTGTGGCAAGTTCTTTGCTCCTCCCTTCACATTACCCTGTTACGCCTGGTGAGCGCGACGGACAAGTTCCCGTCATTGTTTGACTGTCAGAAAAGGTGTGAACATGCGGTTTGCCTCAGTACTGAGGCTGGGTTCCAAGCTGGTGCCTGTCCGAAGACCAGTGGAAATTCACCAGCAACCACATCCATAACCTGGTCATGTCAGGTGCCTGGCACTGCCTGGCCGAAGGTGACAGTAGCTCCACGCAGAGAAGAAAACCTGTGCGGCTAGTTACTGCTGTACCTGGCAGACCGACAATGCCGCGCCGCCGCGCCGGGGCTGCCCCCGCCCATTGCGCCAGCGGCACGACCGTCTATACACGGACGGGCCGAGGAAGACCGCCTGCTCAGCGCCATCGCCTTCGACAACCGACAACGACACCGCAGCTCTACCAGTAATCAGCAGCCTCTCCCCACTCGCCCGTGATGCATGAGTGTTCAGGCGTTGAGCAACATGGGGTTTTTGTCACCAATTGAAAAACCCATGCCTTAACCTGCCTTTTTTCCATTCGGCATTCTGTAGCTGTCAGGTCCCGGATGAGTTTCTATTCATCACGCGTCGTGCATTATTTGTGGGGTGTGCCGCAATGAGTGATCTCATAGACGCACTCTGGAGTTAATCAGAATCAACATGCAACTGCACAAACGCGCCACGACTACTCCGCACCGTCGTACCTATATCCAGTCTTCTCCTTTGCCCATTTCGCCCCTGGCAACTGAACCGGGTGCCCCAAAAGATACGATGCGCCGCTGGAAGAAGCGCAATACGGTGGAAGATCACTCGCATACTGCTCACCATCTGCAAACCACACTGACACCCGCTCAGAAAGTAATGGTCACCGCCCTGTACTCAACCCTTTGGCTTCTCTTGAATGAGCTGTTGGTAGTCGGAGTTCATTAACGAGGAGGCCTCAGGCTCCTCTCTACACCGTCTGCTTCGGCGCAAGAGGGTTTCTTGCGTGCCTCGCCAGTCCGAAGGCCGGTCAGGTTACAAACCGCTCAAGTCCCATGAGCCGGGATTCCTGCACGTTGATGTCAAATGCCTACCAAAGATGGCTGGTGAAAAAAGACATCGCTATCTTCTCGTTTCCTCGTTTTCTCGTTTTTCCGTTGCCTTTCCATTGATCGTGCCACTCGCTGGGTATTCGTCCAGGTCAGACAGAACAAAACGGCCTTATCCGCCAAAGCTTTCCTGGCAGCCTTACGCAAGGCCTGCCCGATCAAGACAGGCTGTTGATCGACAATGGCAAGGAGTTCACTGATTGCCTGTTCGGCCCGCGAGAGAAGTCTTCCAGTGAGCTCACCAGTTTTATCAACTCTGCCACGCCTTGAGCATCAAGCACCGCCTGACCAAGCCGCACCGCCCTCAAATCAATGGCATGGCAGAACGCTTCAATGGCCGGATCGCAGTCGTTCTAACAACCCATCGTTTCGATGGTGCCCAGGACATGAAAACCACCCTGCTGCGCTACGCCTGGCTCTGTAATCACCACTTGCCCCAGAAGGCCCCTGGACTCGCCACACCGGTCGATACCACGAAAAAGTGGTAGACCGAAGTGCCTGGATTATTCGCTTCAATTCCACGCAACCATACGGGGCCTGCCGCCTGCCCCACCCAAGGAGTAATTGACTGAATAGGATGTGGAGTCACAAGGGATAGCCTCTTATCTTTTCAGTCTTCTCTTGCACGTAGGTTTTTTTCCTATCGGTCTTGGATGCAAAGTAGAATTCGTTAACCGCAAAATAAATTAGATCCTCTGAAAAGGCTTCCATCAGAAAGAAGACAAACCTCTTTAATTCTCTGAGATCGTCCATACTCAGATCAAATTCAGAATCAGATTTCTCTATCTTATTGCCATGGGCAACTTTGTTTCTGGTTTTCAACAATTTATCATCAACAAACTTGCTTTTGGTGTCGATGCTATCAATAATCAATTCCAATGATACGCAATATTGACTTGAATACATGTAAGTTTAGATTGTCTTTTGTGTTAATTATGGATTTGTCTTTTTCGCTTGAAAAACTCCCTTTTTTCACAGAAAACACCTTGGTTCCAAATTCACCAGCCGCCTCCAAAAAATTTAGTTCGTTAGTAAGGGTTAGTGTGTCGCTTGATTTGTACATCTCTTGAATTAAGCCTTTTAATGCTATGGCTTTGAAGTTTTCGGTCAAATCTTTGAGGCTGATTTTCTTGTTCGAGACGTGTTCAAGATACGCCTTACATGCATTTTTCACAAACCCTTCCCAATGGGAATAGAGAAGGAGCAATGTCGCCTTTATGATCAGAAGCTGATTGTCGTTTGTTTCAAGTAGAAGCATATTGGAGATCTCTTTCTTTCTCCACGCCAAATCAGCTTGAAATTTCTCCATCAGCTCATTTGATTGCCCCATGATCACCGAAAATACTCTCTTGAAAAAGCTGTTAAGTCCTTGAAACGTTTGATTGGCTTGATGCCTCGACCCAAAGAAGCCTGCACTTTTTTCTGCGAGTAAATCTCCTTTATTTTTCTCTTAAGACTATCATCATCTTCTTTTTCGATTGCATCAATATTGGCAGCTACGCCAGACGCAACCATTTCAAAAGCGCTTACATTGAACGCCCCGGAAAATTCTCTTCGCTCAATATCGTATTTTTTGAAAGCAGATTCACCAAGAGTCGATTCTATCTTGCCAAAAGTTCTTTTGAAGATTTTTTCAAAATTATTAAGATCGAATTCTTTCATTAGTCTTATTGTTTCTTTGTCAATAAAGTCACTAACTACAGTAGTACTTATCGGCTCGTACTTGCTAAAATCAGTGTTGCCTTCCAAACCAATCATCAACCTCAACACAAGCTCCATGTGGAACTCTTTTTCAATTTGATGTTCCTTTAATGAATCTATGCAGTTCAAAAAACTTGCGTCTTCTTTAAGAGCGTTAACTTTTTCGTAAAAATCAGGTCGTATCATTAGCATCAGGCAGTTTCTAACCTCTTGGTCAGATAGCTCGGTGCCTCCTGTATTAAGCCGTTGGAACAGTTCATATTGAGCTTCATCACTGTTTTCAGTCAGCATTATATTTACTTTTATTTTCGCTTTCCTGAACTCTCGTTGAGTGGTTATTG
>MKWU01004499.1_pt1 | contig 16391 bp, 12 predicted proteins | sample 809101 | NCBI WGS metagenome assembly MKWU01 (sample SAMN05860141, study PRJNA318959) | sponge metagenome | host: Aplysina aerophoba | place: Slovenia: Piran, Adriatic Sea, Gulf of Piran | collected 2013-05-07 | reverse complement strand
CGGGAGGTTCCACCTCGCCTGCGGCATAGCGGCCGAGCAGGACGTCGAGCTGGCGCTGCGTCGAGTCGAGCTGTTGCCGCCGCTGGTCGAGCAGCGCCTCGGCGTTGGCGAGGTTCAGCAGCGCGAGCCGCAGGTCGAGGGCCGGTCGGATGCCCGACTCGAACCGCTCCCGCACGAGGTCGGCCGATCCGCGGAAGCTGTCGACCGACGTCTCGGACAGCAGCACCTGCTGCTGGGCCTCCGCGATGGCGAACCACACCTTGACGGTCTGCCCGGCCAGCGAGAGCTGCGCGCCGCGCAGGTCGGCGGCCGACGTCTGCAGATCCGCCAGCGCAGCCTGGGCGTCCGCCCGCAGGCGGCGCCACAGGTCGATCTCCCACGAGAGGTCGAGCGACGTGCCGTGGTTCGTGAAGACCGTGCTGAGGACCCTTCCCTCGGCGCCCGGGATCGGGAAGCCGACGAAGTTCTGCTTCCGGCGCAGGCCGTTGTAGGTCGCCTGCACCGTCGGCCGGAGGCCGGCCGCGGCCGTGCGGGCGTCGGCCGCCGCCTGCTCCAGCCGGGCCGCGGCCGCCTGCAGGTCGTAGTTGCTCTCGAGGGCGGTCGCGACCGCGTCGGACAGCCCGGGGTCGTCGAACTCGGTCCACCAGTCGGCCGCCACCTCGTCGGGGAGGGGGCCGGCCACGGCGGTCCAGGTGTCCGGAACGTCGGCTGCGAGCCGCGGCGCGTCGACGGGCGGGGCGGATGCGCATCCTGCCGCAACGGCGGCGAGCACGAGTACGAGGCGCGTGTTCACGACAGATGTCCCTTCTGAGTGCACCAATCGTCTCTACCGACCGCGAGCGGCAGGCGCTTCTTCCCCGACGAGACCCGGCCTGTCCGGCCGGCCAGCGACGACGGGCACGCGGGCCCGAGACGGGGCCGCAACTCCGGCCGCCGCGAAGCAGAGCAGCGCGTCGAGAACCTCGTCCGGGTCGCGAGGCGGCGGACCGCCCGTCCGCGGCGTGAGGCCTTCGACCATCGCGAACGCCATCGATCCCATCAGGAACATCATGCGCCAGTGCACGTCGGTTGCCTCGAGATGCGGCAGCGCGCGGTGCAGCGCCGCGGTGAACCGCCGGCGGACCTCCTCGAAGTGACGGAGGTAGGTGGCCCGGTGCTCGTCGTTCGTCTCCGCGTGGAGCCGGCCGACGAGCCGCAGGAAGGTCCGGCCGCTCGCCCCCCATTTCTGCTGCATCTCGAACGGCGGGGCCAGGAATGCGCGCAGCACTTCCTCGACCGCCGGCCGGCCCGCGCCGACCTCCACCTCGATCTCGTCGAGCAGCTCCAGGCGGCGCCGGTTGAGCGGCGCGAAGCGGCGTTCCAGCAGCGCGGCCAGGAGGGACTCCTTGGCGCCGAAGTGGTAGTTCACCGACGCCAGGTTCACGCCCGCCTCCGCCGTGATGTCCCGGAGCGAGGTGGCGGGGTAGCCACGGTCGGCGAAGAGCCTCTCCGCCACGTCCAGGATGCGGTCCTTGGTCTCGCTGGCCATCGCGCTCGATCCTCATGCCGCCGGGGGGAGTCGGCGCCGGAGTCAAACGTTCGTTTCAATCATACGTATGATATGTCGGCGATGTTCCCGGGGGGAAGACGAAATCCATCGGCGACGGCGCGATGCGTGCAGGGCGCTCTCACGCTCGTCGCTCTAGCCCTGTCTGCCGTGCTTGCAGTGGGGACGCCCGCGGCTCGGAGCGACCTGACGCTGGCCGGAAAGGCCGAGTTGTTCGACGCCGACCTCGCCGAGCGCTTCATCCCGTTCAGCGATGGTCAGGTGGTGGCGCGCCGCTGGCTACCGACGGCCGGGCGCCCCTACGTCACGTACAACATGTCCGACAGCGCGTACCTCACCGGCATCCACTGCGCCACCCAGACCTGGCGGTACCGGGCGACGGGCGAGCCCGACGCGGCGCGGCTGGCCGGTGCCGCGTGCGCGGCGTTGGACCACCTGGCCACCGTGAGCGGCCGGCCGGGGCTGCTGGCCCGAGGGGCGTCGCCCGTGGCCGTGCCCTGGTTCGACGACGGGGTCTGGCGAACAAGTCCCGACGGGCGGTACCGCTGGCGCGGCAACGTCAGCTCGGACCAGGTCGACGGCCTGATGTTCGGCGTGTTCGTGCACTTCTCCGAGACGGACGGCCCCGGCGTGCGGGCCCGCATGGCTCCCTTCGTGAGCGCCATCGTAGATGCGATTCTCGGTGGCGGCCGGCGCATCGTCGGATACGACGGCACGCCGACGACGTGGGGGCACTACGAGATCGATTACGTCCGCGACCGCGAGCCGATGAACGCGCTGCTGCTCCTCCAGATGGTCAAGGTGGCGCACGCCGTCACGGGCGAGCTGCGCTACGAGCGGGCGTACCGGCAGTTGATCGCCGAAGGCTACGCGCGCATCGGCGAGCGTGCGCGCCTCGACGAGCCGCCGCTGGCGGCGAACCACTCGGACGATGTCCTGATCGCGCTGGCGTTGTACCCGCTGCTGGAACTGGAGCGCGATCCCTCGATTCGCGCCCACTATCTGGAGGCGGCGCGGCGGTGGTACCGAGGCGGCTTGCATCCCGGCGTCGGCGTCGAGGCGAACCCGCTCGCGGGTTTCTTCTGGCGCCACTGGACCGGGGAGGGCGGCGGCGTGGCGCCCGGCGTCGAGACGCTGCGGCGCATGCCGCTCGACATGAAGTGGAACCGGGCCACGATCGACGCCTACGCCGAGCGCTTCGGCTTCACGTTCGATCCGGGGCCGCCGGCCCTCGAGGCGGCCCCCGGCGGCCCGCTCCCGATCGAGCGGCGCGGCCGGACCTGGAGCTTCCTGGTGCAGAACCCGTATCGCCCGGGCGCCGACCGCGCCCCGCCGGCGCCGTTCGAGACCAACGGGCTCGACTACCTCCTCAGCTACTGGTTCGGCCGGGCTCACGGCCTGATCGGGTCCGCCGAATAGCCCCGAGAAATGGTTGCTTGCGTTTCGCCGATCCGTGTTAGACTCCCGGTTTCGAGGAGCGGTATTCTCCCCTCAGGAGTCCAAGCGCGCCGGATCGCGCTACGAGGAGGTCGTCTCATGGGAGACGTGGAGCACATCCAGACGGCGGAGCAGCAGGGAGTCTCACGGCGGAGCTTCATCAAGGGAGTCATCGCCACCGGCGCGAGCGTATCCGCGTCGAACTACGTATTGCGGGGCGGCCACGGCGTCGCGCTTGCGCAGGCCCCCGGGTCGGTCGAGCGGCTGGTCACGCTGACGGTGAACGGCCAGCAGCGGCGCGTCGACGTCATGCCGCAGGAGACGCTGGCGACGACGCTGCGCTACAAGCTCGGCCTGACCGGGACGAAGATCGGGTGCGACCGGGCTGAGTGCGGCGCATGTACCGTGCTCGTCGACGGCGTCTCCCACTACTCCTGCTCCACCCTCACGCACCAGGTTCGTGGGCGCGAGGTGATGACCATCGAGGGGCTCGAGGGCGCGGACGGGTCGCTGCACCCGGTGCAGCAGGCCGTCGTCGACCTGCAGGGCTTCCAGTGCGCGTTCTGCATGTCGGGCTTCGTCATGAACATGGTCGAGCTGACCAACGAGAACCCCGACGCCACCCGCGCCGAGGCCGCGCAGCACCTGTCCGGCAACCTCTGCCGGTGCGTCGACTACAACCGGATCCTCAACGTCGCCGAGAAGGCGTGCGAGCTGACGCGTAACGGGATGAGGAGCTGACGATGGCTGACTACAAGCTGATCGGCAAGAACTACACGACGCCCGACATCCTCGCGAAAGTCACGGGTCGGTCGAAGTATGCCGAGGACTTTCGCGCCGAGGGCATGGTCTTCGCGAAGCTGCTCCTCAGCCCCATGCCTCACGCGCGCGTCCGCCGCATGGACGCCAGCGCCGCGCTCGCCATGCCGGGCGTGGAGGGCATCCTGACCGCCGACGACATCCCGGAGACGGAGGCGCCGAACGAGGCCAGTCTCACCAACGAGCCCCACTACGAGGGCGAGCCGATCCTCGCCATCGCGGCGATCGACGAGGAGACGGCGGCGGCTGCGGTCGAGGCCGTGGACATCGAGTTCGAGCCGCTTCCCTTCGTGCTCGATCCGATGGAGAGCCTCCGTCCCGGCGGTCCCAACGCCCGCAGCCAGGGCAACACGATGGCGGGGCGCGACCTGTCGACCATCAAGTGGGACAGCGTCGATTGGAACGAGTACGACCGCGGCACGATGCCGCTCGGCGGAGAGGTGACGGACGAATGGGAGGTCGGTGACGTCGAGGCCGGGTTCGCGGAGGCGGATCTCGTCCTCGACGAGACGGTCTTCTCCGCGTCGCTGTCGCACCAGCCGCTCGAGACGCGCACGTCGATGGCCTACTGGCAGAACGGCAAGTGCTACATGCACGCCTCGACGCAGAGCACCGCGCGGACGGAGGGCGGCACGGCGCGCGCGCTCGGCATCGACCCGACGGACCTCGTTCTCATCGCCGAGTACTGCGGCGGCGGGTTCGGCAGCAAGATCGCCGGCTGCCCGCAGGACCAGATCTCCGGCCTCCTTTCGCGTAAGGTCGGGAAGCCCGTCATGCTGCGGGTGACGCGCCAGGAGGAGAACTTCTTCGGCAAGGCGCGGCCGGGCATCCAGGCGCGGGCCAAGTTCGGGTTCCGGAGCGACGGCCGCGTCGTCGCGCTCGACCTCATGATGGTCCAGGACGGCGGCCCCTACGGGCGCTCGGGCGACTACATGTCGTGCGCCGACCAGGCGTCGCTCATGTATCAGCCGGAGCACATGCGCGTCCGCGGCCTGACCATCTACACCAACACGCCGCCGCGTGCCGCGCAGCGGGCGCCGGGCGGGGTGCAGGCGGTCGCGATGTTCGCGCCGATCGTGGACTCGGCGGCCAAGCAGCTCGGTATCGACCGGCTCGAGATCATCCGCGTGAACGCTCCCGAGGGGCAGGCGGTGTTCGGACGCCCGCGCCAGGGCGTGCAGGGGAACGTCTCGAGCGCCTTCGTCAAGGAGGCGGTCGACAAGGCGCGCGACGAGTTCGACTGGGCCGGGATGCAGGCGCGCAGCAAGCAGCGCAACGGCACGAAGGTCACGGGCATCGGCGTCGCCCTCAGCTCGTACTCCGCGGGCGCTTCGGGCGTCGACGGCCTGCTGGTCATCCGTCCGGACGGCAAGGTGGAGATTCACAACGGCGCCGGCAACCTCGGCACCGAGTCGTTCTCCGATACCTCGCGCGCCGCGATGGAAGCGCTCGACACGCCGTGGGAGCAGGCGGAGATCGTCTGGGGCGACACCAGCAAGCATCTGCCCTGGTCGGCCGTCCAGGCCGGCAGCATGACGACCCACGCCCACACCCGCTCCAACTGGGCGGCCGGGCTGCAGGCGAAGCAGTTCCTGCAGGAGATTGCGGCAGCGCAGCTCGGCGGGTCGCCTGCCGACTTCACCGTCTCCAACGGCCGGGTCTACCGGAGCGGCAGCCCGTCGCAGGGGCTCAGCTTCGGGCGCGCGGCGGAGCTGGCCATCCGTGCGGGCGGCAAGTTCGACGGGCACGAGCTGCCCGAGGACATCAACGAGATGACAACCCGTGCGGCCACCGGGCTGGCGGGTCGCGGTCTCGTTTCCGCCGCCAAGGACAACTTCGAGACCGGCGGCCGCAACATGTCCTACGCCATCGGGTTCGCCGAGGTCGAGGTCGACATCGAGACCGGTGCGGTCCAGTTGAAGGACTACAAGGTGGCCTCGGATGCCGGGACGATCCTGCATCCGCAGAACTTCGGCGCGCAGCTTCACGGCGGCGGCATTCAGGGCTTCGGCGTTGCTCTGGGCCAGAAGTGGGTCATGGATCCGCAGTGGGGCCTGCACGTCGCCAAGCGGTTCTACTCCAACCGCCCGCCGACCATCCTGGATGTGCCGACGGAGCGGGAGATGGCGTGGACCGCGGCGGATCTGCCGGATCCGTTCAACCCGGTCGGCTGCAAGGGAATCGGCGAGGCCCCGGTCGGCGCCGGCGCCGGCGCCGTCCTGAACGCCATCGCCGACGCGCTGGGCGACGACGTCCACTTCAACCGTTCACCCATCATGCGGGACATGATTCTGACCAAGCTCAACCCCGAGGTGCCAGAGGCTCACAACCTGCTGACGACGCACGTCTAGCGCCAACAGGGAAGGTAGAGGAGAGAACCAATGGCCGTGATTCGCGACAAGATGCCGGCATTCCAGCTCTTCCAGCCTGCCAGCACGGGGGAGGCGCTCGGAGTGCTCGATCAGTACGGCGCCGACGCTTGGGTGCTCGCCGGCGGGCTCGACAGTTGGGACTGGTTCAAGGACCGCGTGAAGAAGCCGGCGGCCGTCGTCGACCTCGGTGGCATCGAGTCACTGCGGTCGATTCGGTCGTTCGGCGGCACCGTCGAGATCGGTGCGATGGCGACGCTCCGCGAGGTGGTCCGAAACCCCGACGTGGTCAGCCAGTTCAGCCTGCTCGTGGAGGCGTCCGAGCTCGCCGCCTCGCCGCAGATTCGGAACCAGGGCACCATCGGCGGCAACATCGGGCAGGACACCCGGTGCTGGTACTACCGGGACGGGTGGAGCTGCTACCGCGCAGGCGGGAACATCTGCTACGCCGATACGCCGACCGCGATGAATCGCGAGCATGCGATTCTGGGCGCGAGCCGGTGTGTGGCCGTCAACCCGTCCGACACCGCGCCGGCGCTCGTTGCGCTCGATGCGGAGATGGTCGTGGAGAACAGCGGCGGGCAGCGCGTGATTCCGGCGCAGGACTTCTTCATCGGTCCGGCGATCGACATCATGCGGATGACCGTCCTGCAGCCGGGCGACATCCTGACTTCCATCCGGATCCCGTCGACTTGGGCGGGGCAGCGGTTCTACTTCGAGAAGAGCCGCGACCGGGCGGTGTGGGACTTCCCGCTTGCCAACGTGGCGTCGGCCGCCAGGATCACCAACGGGGTGATCGAGGACATTCGAATCGTCGCCAACGGCGTGGCGCCGTACCCCGTGCGGTTCACCGCTGCCGAGGATGCGGTGCGCGGCGAGGCGGTCAGCGACGAGACGGCGGAGCGGGCGGGGGAGATCGCCATTCGCGGCGTTCGGCCCCTCGCGCACAATGGCTACAAGGTGGCGTTGCTGCGCAACCTCGTGAAGCGGTCCGTTCGCGGCGCCGAGGCATAGATGGACATCTTTCAGTGGGATACGAACCCCTGGGGCCAGGAGACCCTGATCAGGATCTCCTGGGACCTTCTCTACCTCTTCTTCTGGGCCGGCATAGCCTTCATCGTCTTCCACGTCCTCTACGCGGCCGTGTGGCTGCCTAGGTTGGCGCGCGAGGCGGCGAACGGGGGTGGCGGCGAGGCGGCGGCGGGCATTCCGGAGAAGATCGAGCGGCACACGCTCGCCGCGCGGCTCTTCCACTGGGTCATGGCCGCGGCGATGCTCGCGTTGCTGGTGACCGGGTTCTTCCCGATCATCGGCATCCAGTTCGCCTGGGTGACGATCCACTGGATTGCCGGCGTCGTTCTCACCATCTCGATCATCTACCACGTCATTCACGCGTCGTTCTATCTCGACTTCTGGTCGATCTGGCTACTGCCGGCGGACCTGGCGGAAGCGGCGCAACGCGTGAAGCGACAGCTCGGGGGTAGCGGCGGCGGCGTCCAGCGTCACGCCAAGTACCCGCTCGACCACAAGCTGTACCACACGGCGGTCATGCTGGCGGGGCTGGCGGTGATCGGGACGGGCCTCGTCATGATGTTCCGGATCGAGAATCCTCTGGTCACCAGGAACGCGTACCTGCTGGCCGAGGAGACCTGGGGCCTGATGTACGCGCTGCACGGCCTCGGTGCGGTCCTGTTCGTCATGTTGACGCTCACGCACATCTACTTCGCGGTCCGGCCGGACAAGTTCTGGTTGACCAAGTCGATGATCTTCGGCTCGGTCGACCGCGAGCAGTACCTGGCGCACCACGATCCGTCGCGGTGGGTGGTGTCCGAGAAGCCTGCGGCTTCGCAGGAACCCGCGAAGAACTGATCCGGAGCGGGGCGCGCCGTCCACGGAGGTCGGCACGCCCCGCTCTCGTTTCTCTACCAATCCTCCCTGCCACTCGGAACGCGGCCCGGCCGCCCCCATTCGACGTGTCCAAATCTGCTGCGCAGGAATTGAAGGCCCGCGTCGATGTCGTCGAGGAGACCTACGAGTACTGCCTCGCCTACGCAGCCAAGGGAGTGGCCATGCAGATGGCCGCATCCACCGACACCCCGTTGCGGGAGCGGCTGCAGAGCCTCGCCACTGCGCTTCCGGAGCTTCCGCAGTGCTTTCTGGAGCTCGTGGAGGAGAGCGGCGGCCCGTCGCGCGAGCACTACCAGGCGTTCATCGACGTCCTGCGGCGGGATGCGGACACCGCGCTGGCGGCCGTCCGGCTCGTGCTCGCCCAGCCCGGCATCACGTCGCAGATGGTCGACAACCTGAACGGCATGATCCACCTGCGGGCCCTGCTGACCGACGTCTTCCTGGTCGACGAGATGCTCCGGCCGGACGCCGACCACCCACTGCACGCGCCACCCGACGACGCGGATAGCCCCCCGGCAACTTCCTGAGTCGCGGCACCCGCCGCTCGCGCCCCGCTGCCGTGGACCCGGGTAGACCGCGCAACGGCGATGGCGGCCGAAGGTCATGGATCTCAGCGGCAAGGTGGCGCTAGTGGCCGGCGGTGCGCGGATGGGGGAGGCCCTGAGCGCCCGGCTGGCCGCACGCGGGACCGGCGTGGCGGTTTCCTACCGCCGCTCGCGGGAGGCGGCGGAGCGGGCCGCGCAGGCGGCTCGCGCCCGAGGTGGCTCCGCGGTGGTCCTGCGCGCGAACCTTACGAACGCCGGCGAGGTGGGCACCCTGGTCGAGGGCGCGGTCGCCCAACTGGGGCGCCTCGACTTCGTGGTCAACCTGGCATCGACCTATCGGCGCACACCGTTCGACGCACTTACCGACGAAGCGTGGACTGCTGCGCTCGACGTCGATCTGTCGGCCGCGTTCCGTCTGGCCCGCGCCGCAGTTCCCCACCTGCGCGCCGCGGGCGGGGGCCGAATCGTCCACTTCGCGGACTGGACGGCCGCCTCGGGCCGCCCGCGCTACTCCGGCTACCTGCCCTACTACGTGGCGAAGCGGGCGCTGATCGGCCTGACGGAAGCCCTCGCCCTGGAGCTGGCGCCCGATGGCATCCTGGTCAACGCCGTCGCGCCGGGCCCGATCGTTCCGCCGCCGGGTCTCGACGCCGCGGCGTCGGCGGCGGTGGAGCGGGAGACGCCGCTTGGCCGGTGGGGGGGAGCCGACGCCGTGGCGGACGTGGTGATCACGCTGCTGGAGACGGACTTCGTGACGGGAGAGACGATCCGCGTCGACGGCGGCCGGCACGTGAAGTAGCCTTGTGACGTGAGTTGGGACGGCTCTACATCGAGGAGGCGGCGAGCCGGGTGGAGCTGGTCCGCCTGACCGCCGAGCGCGAGCTCTGGCCCACCGTTCCAGACCCGCCGCCGCTTCCTCCGTGAGGAAGGCCCGCTCCCCCTGGTCGGTCCGGGTACGCCTGCCATGAGGCGAACTGCGGCATGGAGGCATCATGGCAGGCGCGCGGGCCGACGAGCGGGCGTGGCCGGGATCGTCGCCGGTTCCGGTCCGCGCCACGTCGCGGGGCCGGGCATCACTGCCCGGCCTGCTCGGTTGTGCCGACGCCGCGCGTCGGCCGCAGGTGCTCGATCACGAAGTCGAGCATCATCGCCCGGCGGTGGTGCTCGAGGTCCGGGCTGCCGAGCCGGTGCCGCGACTTCGGGTAGATCATCATGTCGAACGGCTTGCCGGCCTGCTGCAGGGCGTAGGCGAACTGCAGCGTATTCTGCATGTGGACGTTCTCGTCCATCGACCCGTGCACGAGCAGCAGCGCGCCGTGGAGATCGGGGGCCCGGAAGCGGGGGGAGCTCCGGCGGTAGCCTTCGGAGTTGTTCTGCGGCTTCCGCATGTAGCGCTCAGTGTAGATCGTGTCGTAGTCGCGCCAGTCCGTCACCGAGCCGCCGGCAATGCCCATCGACCAGCGGCGACTGTGCGTCAGCGCGTAGCTCACCATGAACCCGCCGTAGCTCCAGCCCTCGATGCCGATGCGCTCGGCGTCGACGTAGGGCTGCGCGGTGAGCCAGTCGAGCCCGTCCTCCAGATCGCGCAGCTCCAGCTCGCCGAAGCGCTGGTAGACCGGCCAGGTCGAGACCGCGCCCTTGCCGCTCGCCGTGCTGTTGTCGAGCACCCAGACGAGGACGCCGTGCTGCGCCAGAAGCTGCCAGTAGAGCGTCTCCGTGCTCCAGGCGTTCCGCACGCGCTGCACGTGGGGCCCCCCGTAGATGTGCTGGTAGACGGGATAGCGGTGCGTCGGGTCGAAGTCGGGAGGCCTGATCAGGAGCGCCTCCATCTCGAACCCGTCCCGGTTCGGCACCTGCAGGAACTCCGGTCGCGGCAGCTCGTAGCGCTCCAGGGCGGGTACCGCGTTTGCAGCCGCCACCCGCACCTCGGACCCGTCCGCCGCAGCGTGAACGCGGACCTGGGGCGGCGTCGAGACGTCGCTCCAGCGGTCGAGGTAGTGCGTCAGGCCGGGGTTGAACCGTGCTGAGTGGGTGCCCTCGCGCTCCGACAGCCGGCGCAGACCGGTGCCGTCGAGACCGACGCGGTACACGTCGAGGCCGATCGGGCTCCGCTCCGTGCCCGAAAAGTAGACGACACCGGCGTCCTCGTCGACGCCGTGCAGGGCGCGGACCTCCCACTCGCCGCCCGTCACGGCGGCGAGCACGCTCCCGGCGCGGTCGACGTGGTACACGTGCTGCCACCCGGTGCGCTCGCTCAGGATCAGCATCGTCCCGTCGCGCAGCCAGGTCGGCGGGCCGGTCACGTTCACCCATGCCTCGGTCGTCTCGCGAAGCACCGTGTCCGCCTCGCCGGTCCGCGGGTCGGCCAGGTTGAGGTCGAGCCAGGTCTGCTCGCGGTTCTGCACCTGGAACACCACCCGGCCGCTGTCGGGGGTCCAGCCGACGTCGACGACGAGCGGTTCCTCGGCGGTGTACGCCGCGAGGTCGACCCAGGACGTCGGAGCGCCCGCATCCTGCGCGCCGACCACGCCGAGGCGCACCACCGGGTTCGCGTCCCCCGCCTTCGGGTAGTCCCAGGTTTCGACCTCGGGACGGTAGGGGATGTGGTCGAGGACGGTGAACGACGGGACGTCGCGGTCGTCGAGCTGCAGGTAGGCGATGCGGGTGGAGTCGGGGCTCCACCAGTAGGCCCGGAAGTTGCCCCGCCCGTAGATCTCTTCCTGGTAGACCCAGTCGAGCTGGCCGTTGCGGATGCGCCCGCCGCCGTCGTCGGTGAGCTCGTGCTCGCGGAAGCCGCCCGTGTCGGTGACCACGAGGTTGCCGTCGCGCACGAACGCGACGAAGCGCCCGTCGGGGCTGAAGGACACCTCGGTCTCGGCGGCCGGCGACTCCGTCAGCCGGGCGATGCGCTCGGCCTCGATGTCGTAGTGGTAGAGGTCGTCCTCCAGTGCGAACACGAGGGCGGAGTAGTCGTGGTTGAAGACGTGCTCTGCCTGCCGTGCAACGCGCCCCGCCTCGCCGGCGGCGACGCCCGGGAACGCCGCGATCGCCGCCTCCAGGCGACCGAGATCGACGAGCGGCGCCCGCTCGCCGGTCGTCACCTCCACGCGCATGGGCGGCCCGCCGGCGCGCCGCTCCACGTAGTGGCGGTCGTCCAGCCAGGTCAGGCCGCCCGGGACGCGCCCGGAGAAGCTGATGCGCCGGCCCGGGTCGTACAGGTCGGCGATGGTCAGCGCCCGCTGCTGCGCGGACCCGACCTGCGCGAGCGCAAGGAAGAGCAGACTGGCGGCGGCGATGGCGACGCGCGGGAGCCGTCGGCTGGACCTCATGGTGGGAACCTCCCGGCCGGTATAATCGGAGCGGCCATCATTCTACTTCGGCTGTTCCGTGGTTTCGGTCGTCCCTGAGCCGGTCGTCACTGGGGCCGGTCGTGCTCGGGCCGCTGTCGCACACCGGCCGCGACCCGGAGGCGGTCGCCTCCCCGGGGGAGTGTTCCATGTTGCGCTTCATCACCGTCGCCCTGCTGAGTGTCGTCGTGCACGTCGCCGCGTCGGCCGCGCCGGCTGCGAGTCCCGCTGCGGCGCCGGCGGAGGGCCTCGCTGCGGCGCCGCCTGCCCGTCAGCCTGAGGCGCGCGAGTACCTTCTCGAGCGCATCGGCGACGCCGCCATCGCGCAACTCTACGCCGACGGCTTCGAGGCGCTCGACCTGCGCGAGAAGGTGCTGATCTGGCATCTGTCGAACGCGGCCCTGGCCGGGCGCGACATCTTCTACGACCAGCGCTACGTGCACGGCCTGGAGATGCGCGAGGTGCTCGAGGAGATCCTCACGCACGCCGACGGCGTCGACCCGGCGGCGCTGGAGGCGATCCACAGCTACACGAAGCTCTTCTGGATCAACAACGGGCCGTTCAACAACCTGACGGCCCGCAAGTTCGTCCCCGAGGTCACGCCGGAGGCGTTTCGCGCCGCCGTGCACGCCGCTGCGGCGGCGGGCGCGGAGTTCCCGACGCGCGACGGCGAGACGCTCGACGCGTTGCTCACGCGTCTCGAGCCGGTCTTCTTCGACCCGGACGTCGATCCGATCCTGACCAACAAGTCGCCCCGCCCCGGCCAGGACATGCTGCTCGCCAGCGCCAACAACCTGTATGACGGGGTCTCGATGGCCGACCTCGAGGGTTTCGACGAGGAGCACGCGCTGAATTCGCGACTCGTCAAGCGTGACGGGTCCCTGCACGAGGAGGTCTACCGCATCGAGGGGAACGGCCGCTACGCCGACGATCTCCGCGAAGTCGTCCGGCACCTGGAGGCGGCCATCCCGTACGCCACGGAGCCGATGGCGGAGGCGCTCGAGGCGCTGATCACCTGGTACCGCACCGGGCATCCCCGGGATCGGCGCGCCTACGACATCGCCTGGGTGGCCGACCAGGACTCACCGGTGGACACCATCAACGGATTCACCGAGGTCTACATGGACGCGCGCGGCGCCAAGGGTGCCTGGGAAGCGCTCGTCTACTACGTCAACCCGGAGAAGACCGAGGCGATCCGGACGCTGGCGGAGCACGCGCAGTGGTTCGAGGACCGCATGCCGTGGAATCCGCGCTACCGCAAGGCCGGCGTGCGCGGGATCACGGCGAACGCCATCGACGTCGTGATCGAGATCGGCGACGCCGGGCCGGTCACGCCGATAGGCATCAACCTGCCGAACGATCAGTCGGTCCGCGAGCAATACGGCAGCAAGTCGATCTCGCTGTCGAACGTCATCGAGGCCTACGACCTCTCGCGGCCCCCCGCCTACCGGTCCGAGTTCACCTGGGACGAGGCGGAGGACGCGCGCGCCGAGAAGTGGGCCGGACGGGCCGGCGACATGACGACGAACATGCACGAAGTGATCGGGCACGCGTCGGGGCAGCTCGCCGAGCGGCTCGGCGGCAACGCGCAGCCGTTCCTGCGGGAGCAGTACTCGGCGCTCGAGGAGGCCCGCGCGGACCTCATCGCGCTCTACTTCATCGCCGACCCGAAGCTGGTCGAGATCGGCATCTTCGACCCCGCCGATCAGCCGGACATCGTCCGCGCCGAGTACGAGGCCTACGCGCGCAATGCAATCCTGCAGCTTCGGCGGGTCCGGGAGGGCAACCAGCTCGAGCAGGACCACATGCGCAACCGGCAGATGGTGGTCCACTGGCTCATCGACAACACCGACGCGATCGAGGTGCGCCGGCGCGACGGCAAGACCTACAACGTCGTGACCGACGTGGACGGGTTCCGGGCCGGGGTCGCCACGCTCCTCGCGGAGGTGCAGCGGATCAAGTCCGAGGGCGACTACGACGCGGCCCGTGCGCTCTTCGAGGAGTACGGCATCCGCTTCGATCCGGCTCTGCGCGACGAGGTGCTGGAGCGCGTCGCGGCGGTCGACCTGCCCTCCTATACCGGGTTCGTCATGCCGAAGCTGGAGGCGGTCACCGGGCCCGACGGCGAGATCACCGACGTCCGGATCTCGTATCCGCGCGACTTCACGCAGCAGATGTTGGAGTATTCCGGCAAGCGGTAGCCGGACCATCGGCTGCGGCCCTCAGGCTGGCCCAGGGGGAGCCGTTCCGGGGTTGTGGGGAGACCCGCCCGGGCCGCTGGCCCAGCGGGGGACTCGTTCCCGGGGTTGTGGGGAAGCCCGCCCGGGCCGTGGGCCGAACCCTCGTCAGCGCGCTCCGGCTTGCCGCAGCCACCCGGGCGGCACGCCGGAGCGGCGCGCCTCCTCTTCGATATCCCGGACGTCCTGCTCCAGGCGGTCCCGATCCGCCCGCATCCCCTCGAGAGCGCCGAGCGCCTCCATGCGCTGGCGCTCGACGGCGCCGCGCTGAACCGGGTCGTCGATGGCCGTGAACTGGGCCCACAACCCGTCTGCCCGGTTCTGAAGCGCTTCCGCGAGCAGGGCGGCCTGTGCCCGGGCGTCCCGCGCGGCGGCCATCCGGGTGCGCCAGTACTCCTCGTCCTGCACTGCCCCGGTCTCCGGCGCGCCCGCATCCTGCGCGACGGGCTCGGGGACGGCCACGGCGGGTCCCGCCGGGCCGTCGGCCAACGGTGCCGGCGCGGCCGCCGCCGGCAGGGAACCGACCGTCAGGCCGCCGCGGTCCCGCAGGTCTTCGTTCGTGTAGACGCGCGCCTTCTGGTCCGGGGGGATAGCGGCGCGCCGTGCCCGTTCCCGACGGGCGGCGTCGACGAGCGGCGTCTGCCCCGACGCCTCCGCCGCGAGCAGCAGCGCGGTGGCGGCGACCGGGAGCGCCAGCACGAGGCGATGCAGGTTGGTCATCGGGAGTCTCGGTTGCGGCCCGCGGCCGGGGTGAACCTCTGCACGCGGCGTCCGTCGAGCGTCTCTCCCACGTAGAGATTGCCGCGCGAGTCGACGGCGAGGCTGTGCGGCGACTCGAAATGGCCGGCCCACCGCCCCCGGCGCCCCATGGTGGCGACCACCTCGAGCGTGTCCCGCCGCAGCGTGTGCACGGCGTGGCGCCTGCCGTCGGCGACGAAGATCAGCCCCTGGTCCGGATCCCGCGAGAACGCCAGGTCCCACGGCGTCCCGCCGACCGATCCGTCGCGCAGCGGGGCGGCAATCAGCGACTCGGCTACGAACGTGCCGTCCGGGCGAAACACCTGCAGCCGCTCGTTGCCCCGGTCGCAGACGTAGACGAGGCCGTCGCCCGACAGGCCGACGCAGTGCGGGGTGTCGAACTGGCGACCGAGCGGCGGCGTCCGCGTGAACGCGGGGAGCGATGCGTCGTCAGGCGCATCGCCGTACGCACCCCAGTGCCGGCGGAACTCGCCCGTGGTCGCGTCGAAGACGATCACGCGCCGGTTCGTGTAGCCGTCACTGATGTACACCTCGTCGGCGGCGGGGTCGACGAAGACGTCGGTCGGCTGCCCGAGGAACTGCGTGCTCCCGCTGCCCGCCGTGCCTTCCCCGAAGTCGCCGATCTGGAGCAGGAACTCGCCCTCCGGCGTGAACTTGAGCACGTGGGCGTTGTCGGTCGTGGCCCGCGAAGTGAGGTCGTAGGGGAGCCCGCCGCCGAAGCCGACCCAGACGTGGTCCCGGTGGTCGACGTGGATGCCGTGCGTCTGCGTGCCCCAGTCGTATCCCTCGGCGGGTCCGCCCCACGCCTGGACCACCCGGCCGTCCTGGGCGAAGGCGATGACCGGTGGCGTGCCCTCCGCCCCTCGCTGGCTGTTCGGCCGGTGGATGATCCAGACGTTGTCCTGCGAGTCCGTGGCCACGCCGACGACGTTGCCGAGCAGCCAGTCCCCGGGCAACTCCTGCGGCCAGTAGGGATCGACCTCGTAGGAAGGCGCCGCAGGTGCCAGTGCCTGGCCGGCCTGCGTGCGGGGAGCCGCCGCGAGGAGCAACGCACCGGCAAGCAGGAGTGCGGCAAGCCGTCGGGTCATGAGGCCGGTCCTGCCAACGTCACTACGACTTCGGGATCCGGGGGCGACCGGCTCCCCAAGGTGTCTCGCGTCCGCCGGAAACAGCCCCCATGCTCGCGCGATCGACCGCCAAGTGTCTCGCGTCCGCCGGAGGGCCGCCCCCATGCTCGCGCGATCGGCCGGCGCTGGCGCTGCCGGCCGATCGCCGCGTGATGGAACTCCGCCTGGTGACGGTTCCGACTTGCCGGGAGCCCGGCCCGCCGGCGACGCTGCTAGTCGTCGTTGTTCGTCGTGCGGGCGGCGGCGCGCTCCACCGTGATCTGCTCGTAGTCCTCGTCGGTGAGGTACACCACGTTG
>MKWU01004498.1_pt1 | contig 16398 bp, 16 predicted proteins | sample 809101 | NCBI WGS metagenome assembly MKWU01 (sample SAMN05860141, study PRJNA318959) | sponge metagenome | host: Aplysina aerophoba | place: Slovenia: Piran, Adriatic Sea, Gulf of Piran | collected 2013-05-07 | reverse complement strand
ATTTTGACAGTACTGATGTTGCGCATTCCAACCACTGCAATCTAAATACTCGACGTCACTACTGACATTTAAAGCAGTAGCTATAAGCATCTACCACATCAAAGCTACTTTGGCAGTCTAATTCACACTGCCAAACATAATTATAATATTACAAAACAATGACTTTGCAGCCACAAGACCACTAGCACAATGACTACATACCTACAACATTACACCGTGACATCAAAGGCTAGAATCGACGTAGGACCTGCCCATTTTTGTACACTACTAGGAAACCAGTCGCCTAAGGTTACCACAAACTACCTTACTCAGTGCTGAGGAATGTCACTGACAGCAGTTGTGGAAAACCTTGAAGTGATAATGGCATTCCAGGCCACAAACAAAATTCTATTATGAAGCACACTAAGAGTAGGACCTCCCTGAGTTCAGGTTCAAGGAACTGCAGAGCTTCCCAAGAATGCAACAATTAAAGAAACAGGTTTCATGAAGCATCTCTGAACTTTAGTGGTATCTACAATTGCCCACAAGCAGCCAACACACAACTCACCTTCACCAGTGCCCAATGCTGTCTTGTTACCGATTGAAAAGAGGGAGAGAATTGTAACAACCTTCTCCTGGAGCTCATCAGCAGCTTGTGACATCACTCGTGTGATGGGTGAGACACAAAACACCATGTGCACTGAAAGCAAAGCCTTGACAAGGGTGCAATCCAAGTACTGTGGGCCAGAAGGACAAGCACAACAACATGCAGCACCATGCACAAGGTCACATACGTAGACTCCACACACACAGCTTTGCCCGCCGCTCAACAAATGGCATTATGAATGGCAGCAGTCCTATCACCCGACCACAGTGGCACACACACTAGCACATCTGCTATCAGGCACAAGGGCAAGTGATCAGGAGTACAACAGCCACAGAAACCACTCACACTTAGATTATTCACTATCTGATCTGACACTTTCCAATAACACGTCTCTGAATGTGAGTACTTACTAAGCAACTAGAGTAGCTGTCTACACATTGAGTGATCACTGCATGTTTCTGTGATGACTTCAGTCAGGTGTAATATTATCAGTCGGGTGTAATATTGCCAAATTAATCACAGGCGAAGAAGTCTTTCAAGACAAAGCCTACTGTCTTTCAAGACAAAGCCTACTGCCCTATGCACCTACCCTAGTAAACCAATCAGATAATTGCCACTTGTCCCAAAGTGAAGTGGTTGAAGTTTCATGTGTTACGTACATCATTATGGACAAGACGTGATAACAAAACTTGCACTAAGCTTACACAAAAGGTCTGCTTCTCTTTCAGTTCAACAAGCACAGCTTCAATGATGTTGAGAGCCAATGTAACGACAGCCACCAGATACCGCTGAATAGATACATTGGGGATTTGCCTTTGCTTCCAAAAGGGCATGAGAGCATCGGCCACTTTCTAGTGAGAACGGCAAAATGCAGCACGTCTCAGCACAGTCACACCCAACATACCTTCACACGCCTCTAAAGACAAGGTCCACCACAAATGATCCCTCAAACATATTCAGGACTAACAGCTTCCGTGAAGAATGCAACAACAGCAACGTCACAGGCTTCATGGAGCACACCCTTTACTTCAGTATCTTTAGTATCTTCCATTAGCACCTACCCATCACAGCATGCCTTTAGACAGACCACACCTGCAGACAAATCTGCACACCCTCAGCCCAGATCACACCCAACACATCACACCCTCAGCATATTCTTGAATGATAAATGGCTCAATGTCACTGCTATACAACCACTTCCTCCCAGTACATGCACACCACACAGTGGCTCACACACTCACACTAGCTAATAGCTACAGGAAGACACACACACACGTATTGAATGTAGTCTTGTATCCACCCTATCCAGCTGCCACGGGACTGGACGATGGTCTGGCATCTTTAGTCCAAATGCTTTGCACCCCCAAATGTTTCGTGACAATGACGCCAAACTATGTATGCACAGAACAGCTACTGCACAAAGTACCAAAATGTCTCTCTGTTCGGCCACTTGTTGAAGGAAACCTGCTTAGAACCCCATATTATGAAGCATGAAAATTTCCCAACCTCCATGACAACCTCCTCCAATAGTGATGTGTCATTTCTGACAATCTGATTGGACAAAATGCTACTGTTCTGCAGTGCCAAGCTTATTGAATAAACACACCAGACCTAATTGAGCCAACAATGTGGCAGCTGAAAGTGGGTAGTGAGCAAGACTACACTGCATGTACATACCTGAAGAAGGGTAGTGAGCTGTTCAAGTCCACCGCAGGATATAAGCTCAAGGACAGCTTGCATTCGCTTCAAATTTCTGAATGCTGCATTGATGAAGAAAGTTCGCTTGAACTAATGTTCTCCCTCAGTCATTGGTCTAATCTAGTCACATGACTACATACCATATCTCAAGGTAATGACAACAATCTCAAAAATGGATACATTTACACACTACCTTCTTTAGGTCTAACAGGTGAGCAGACAGAGAACCACACTAGTCGAAGTGCTGTGAGCACAGGCTGGACTCCTTTGGAGGAGCGAAGGCAGCCTTGCTTCGATGATTCACTGCAGGATGGCAGAAGCATGTACGTAAGACAAACAGCAGACTGCATGCATGAATGCATTACTCCAAATTGAAAACTCCTGATGCCTTAACAAGACAGGCCTGCACACAATAATAATTACAAGTACTGCATGCTGGATACAAACAGTGGCCTTAGGGTCAGTGTTCAGGCATGTGTAGAGAGAGAACACCACACACATCGATCACACTGACCCTGCGATGAGTTCCATCAGAGGCCCCACAGCCATGTGTGGGGTGACCAGGTGTGGTAGCAAGGTGCGCAGGGGGAGGGTCCATGTGTGAACACTGGACAGCAGGGAGCTGGAGTTGTCTGTGATGTAGATACAAGTGTCGTACATCAAGGACTGTAACTGTAGATTCAAAAGTATTCCTCTACTATGTTGGACTAATTCAGTACAGATAGTTTAGCAGATATAAAAACATTGTAGATCAAAATTTAAGACAAAAATGTAGATGAGGATTACATACATACGTACCAGCACACATGCAAGTGTACATGTTGCATGTTAATCTGTGGTTATGTTATACTCAAGCAGGCTACATACTGCAGATTATAAAGCTTCTAATGTGTACAAAAAGTTGTAAAGGTGAGTGGGTGTGTACAAAGAATATACAACATATGTACATACAAACTTTAGCAGGATGCACATTCTGTGACTTGGGTACAGCAGCACACATCCAACACATCCAAAACCAAACACCCTAAGCGTGTTACTGTAACTTCTACTTGAAGACGTTGCAATAGAATCGAATGAGCTATGCATGTTCACCTACAGGCAATGTACACCAAGCCAATTGCAACGGGGGAGAGGCTCAGTAATACAGGGAACACGCCTGTGCTGACTAGAGATAGGCCAACAGGCTCAGTAGGAAGATTAGGCAGAGACCTGCAAACACAGCTACCCATGGGATTGATGGAAGGAGTAACTCTGCTGGCATCAACGCTGTCTTCAGTCACCTCAGTACAACACTAAACCACTAATCAGCCGCCCAGGTGCAGACTTTTTGTGTGTGCATAAGGAATCATTTGTAAAATATGCAGGCAATGACTTTGCAAAAAACATAACTGTCAATGCGTATGCATGAGGCCTTCCTGCAGATACGTATACTGTACAACCTGTGATGTTATGTACACATGTACGTAATACAGTAATGGAGGAGGTGTAAGAGCAAATAAATACATTATATAAACACCACACTAAGGTGCATGGTCAATGCCTGGTGGAAGTGAAGCAAGGAAAGCAACAGAAGCATTTATGTGAGTTATTCTCCTACACCATATGGCAACATAACTCACACTAGCCTTTCGTGGTTTATTCAACCCCAAGCAGGACGGACATGATGGAGATATAGCTCCATCTCAAGCAATAGAGGAAGGCATTAAGGTACCAAATAAGATTGTTCCTCAGAAACAAGACATATTCTGTCAGTTTTGGGGTATCCCAAGTGCAATCCTACGCACGTATCTGGCCTATCTACGAATCCAACAGGTCACTGCTGAGTGTACACAACAGGCCTCATACTGAAAGTGGTTCCACCCAAAGAACAGTCAGTGAGTGAGATAGGGAGTCAGCTGGTTGTCCACAACTATTCAAACTCTTTCCAATAAGGAAAGCATGACCACGAATCACCGAATCACCCGTGGTCAGAGATACCACTTCATCTGACTACCGCTTAACTGCTGTACTCCTGAACCACACCCGTACACAATGACTTCCATGTAGGGTCCCGCAGACACAAAGAGAGGCCTGACAATGTGTATACAACAAGAGCATATACGTACATGCATACTTACCTTGCATAGACTATCTTATATAATACAATACAAAACAGTGCATACCCTTGAAGAAGTCAGCAACAGCTATGAGTCTTGCACAGTGTCCCACCATGAAACGCAGGCTGTCCGGCTCTAAAAGAACAACAAAGAAACTCTCTGAAGAGCTGAAATCTGGCACACCAGAACACACACAAGCACGTGAAATCTGGCACACCAAAACACACACAAGCACGTTCACCTGTGTGAACAATCCCATGCAGCATGGCCAGTCACATCTGAGTAAACACACAGTACCTTGCAATAGTTGTAAGAGCAACAGAATGACATAGCGTGTAGCAATACACTGCTTCTTCATGCGGCCGTCCTGAGTACGGTCGCCTGGGAGACAAACATGCAGATAACCGCATTAAAGCACACACCTGTGTGATAGGTGCGAGGATGGAGGTACCTTTAGTCTCCACAAAAGGCAGTAGGATAGTGAGGTTGTTCATCATAGAGAGCACTGAAGCAAAAGAATGTCTCCCTATGCAAACAAAGAACACCCCATCATGTTACGTATATAAAATTGAGATATATTCCTAACTTCTGTAAAAACACACACTACCCACGCAGTACGTATGTGGTGTATGTACGTATCTCAACAACTATGTAGCATGTAACTGTACACGTGTGTTTAGAAGCTGACCACACCTGCTGGGGTCAGTGTCATGGAATACACAGTATGCAGAGAGGCCAAGCATTTTGCGTCATCCAGGTCTTCCACATTCTGTTTTGGAAGCTGCTTAAGGTCATCCAAAGCCTTCATCACCTGAAAGAGGAGGAGCAGGGCAGGGTGGAGCTTGGAGGGAGGGTGGCGTTGAGATAGAAGATAAAATTTGATCAGCTTTGCAGCTGGTCAACAAAGTGTTCCTGTGACATCGCAACACTGTCTGATGGCTGGAAGGATGGAGGTTTCATGACTCACCTGAAGGTGGTATACCAATAGTATGCCCAAGTGATGTGGGGCACAGTTTTTGCTGCCTTCTTTCAATAACTCCTGTGCACATAGCCATGAGTAGGAGGGCCTACAGCAGTGCAATCATCAATAGGTCATAGGCAAAACAAAACAAACTCACTGAAAGAGAAGGAGCCGCATTATAGGGCACATCCTCTTCGACCTATAGCAAGGAGATGCAAATGTGGCCCATAAAATGATTACAGGTACAATGCAAGAACTGTTTATATAAAACCGGTCGTAGTCCATTTAGTGAATGATTTCACTGACCGCCTGCTTGCAGAGGTGTTCAATCATAGTACTGATCACATCTACATTGCTTGCCAGGAAACCTAGACCTGCAGGAGTAGGCACAGGCAAAGTAGCAGAGATGTAAGTAGACATATTCATACCATGGTAGGCCGCTAGAACACAATGCACAGGTCGCTGCGGGGACAATGTACATACACATTAATGCAGCACTCCTCCAGTACCAGTACCAGTTCTTACCAGCTGGAAAAGTCATGAATTCCATCAAGATGTTGGCCACTGCAGCAAATATGTCAGGCTGACTGCCAACGGCTGGGTGAGTCAGTATGACTAGCAAACTCTCCAGGAAACACCTGCATACACACACACACACAGACATAAAAGAAATTGCACAATTACAGCACAGACCAACCATCAGGCATTGACATTGCTACATTGTCATTTGCCTGCTGCAACATCATCACAGCTTTCAGCTATGCCCCAGAAAAGTGTGAGCTAACCTGGCCTGTAGCCATTTTGAAATGGAAGCAAATGTTTTACAGTTGCTTTGTGAAATCTGCTCAAGACTTGCAAAGGTTGGGACAGTAGTTGGAAAGTTCCCAGTCTGTGACACAGGGGAAGAGACAATCACTACACATCAGTACACCTACAGTTCTCTATAATGTCATGCGAACATACACTACAGAATATGTACTGTATATAAGTATATAGTTGCTTGAGTCAGTGAACTATTGGTGCTATTGAGTGGATGACAAGGCACCACCAGCGCACATAGTCCATTTACAGCTTTGTCAGTGGGTCCTTGAAATGTGTGATCTGCTTTTGCCAATCTACTTTTGCCAATCCAAAGAAAGCACATACACACAGAAGAAGGCAACTGCTGTAATCCAACCAACACATCCTACTTTCAAAGCATCTTTTGGTTGGTTTGCAAATTTCATTTCTTCATTCAGGCATTCTTTAATGCTGTGCTATCAAACTTCCATCCAGCAGAATGCACAGTTGGAAGCAAAGCTAGCCAAGTTCCTTAATGGCACAAAAGCGATTTGGGAGCAGCACAAATTCCCACCTGAGCTTATCATTAACATGGAAGAAACACCCATGTGTTTTGGCATGGCTTCACAAACACCAATAGTGATGCCCAGGGGAAGAAAAAGGTACGTAATCATTCAAGGTAGAGTCCCACAAATACTGTTTTTCAATGACCCTAACTTGTACTGCTTCAGGTCAGATGCAACATCCTTTTGTGACATTAAGGTGAAAACAGAGCCTATCCTGTAAATGACTTTCGCAGAAAATGATGTCATCATCACAACACAGGCCAATGGATGGATGTATTGCAAAGTCATGATGCAATGGATCCACAATGTACTCCTGGAATACACAAAAGAGTGTCATTATGGTTTTTATACTTAACACATTTAGTATTTGATAATCCCAGGTGGCTGCATCAATAAAATCAAACAGCTACTCTTCTGCTTGAACCTACCGTTCAAAGTTTAGCTACGGGGAGCTTGAAAGGAATAGTGAACCACACAAGACAAAACACTGATGCTTCATCCATATCAAAGGCCTCAAAAACTGAAACAATACAGTGGGCGGAGGCGGCAAATAATAGCCTCAATTCATGGAAGGACAAGATCAGAAAGTCTTATCTTGTATCTGGAATCTCTAACAACCATGGTAGTGCGAATCACACGGTCAGAGTTCTCGATAGAACAATAGACAGTTATTAAACATTACACACAGCCACCTTCGCAGGGTATACGCTCATCGATAGTGGTATCTACCTACTATCATCCTGTTCGACAGTTACACAATCTGCCAAGCTGAGCTCCCAGGTCTCATTGCACACATGGTGCCCTCTAATAGTTGCAACAACTCCTAGACTAAAAGCAGCCTTTCATTTCTCTTATTTAATCAGATATGTCCCAAGTAGTCCCAAGTATCTGTTGCCGCTTTCTACTTATTCGTCAGATTGGCCTTCACCACACTTTTCATTTCTAAGGGATGTTGTATTTTTGAACACTGACCCTGAAATTGGAGCATATATGGTATCATGTTTCTGAACAAACAATAAAATGCAATGTTCAAGGCTCTCTGACAGCCTCCACTTCTAAACTTACTGCTGTGTCACCTTCACGCAAAAACTTTGTCAACTCTTCCAAATACAGAACAATGCTGTTGATAATGTCACTCAAGCTGGTTGCTGAGTCTGGCAGCAGCACCCTCCACTGCACACCCTGCGGCTCCTCCTCTTCCTCAGTCGTCCCATCAGGACCTTCCTTAGCTGTGGGTACACCCACTACAGGCTCTGCACCATTGCCTGGACCATCACGCTGAACATGTTTGGTGCCATCCAACAACCTACACATGCACCCAAAGGATACACTGGATGACCATGAATGTACCAATGCAGTGCAATGAACTTAGGACTGCATGAACAAATGAATTTACAAAGAACAGAACATATATCACCTGTACAGATCATGCATTGTCCCACTCACCAATTCACGGTCTGCTCAAGGGCGGCAACTACCTCGCAGGCATGCACTGTGCGAAGTAAAATCTTCAGTGCTGCCACAACCCTTGCAGGCTGCAGAAAACCCAACATCACAGAACACACCATATTTACCATTCCATAACTAAACATACACACATACATAATTTAAGTATGTACATGAGTATCCATTTTAAATAAGCACTGTGCACAAAATGGTCATAGTACACATCACACGCAAAGTACAACTCACTTGCCGAATATCGAACTTGATCAGCCTTTGGTATGCAGTGGATGAAGATGACTTCTGCACACAAACAATTAATATTTGCTAATGGTGGCCTTAGAAAATTTAATGAAGATTCTTGGCTCACTTCCAAGCCAGATCCAAGGAACCGCTTCAGCCCTGCTGGCTGCTCTACCAGTGCATGGATAGCTGGGCAGACAAATGACACATACGTACAAACACATGCATGCACATGAACATACAAATGCACATACATACGTAGATGAACGTACAATCCTACACATGTGCACAGATACCTTCTATTGCCAGTAGCTTCAGTGATGTCACACTGTGACCACACAGTATGTCCAATAATTGATCCATTACTCCACAGTCCTAAGTAATATGCGAAGCACTCTAAAAACCACATCTAACACAGTAGTGCACAACACACTCCTACACTCCTACTGTAGATTTACCAGAAGAGTCATCACAGAGGAGCCTCCAAATTTACTGATCACTGCCACAGTCTTGCAAGCTGCTTTAATTAGCCTAACATTCACAGCTGGAGGGGCCTGACTTGGTAGCTCAAGACTGAGGATTCTGCACACCCACGACACAAGTTTCTGTACAACAGCTAAAGGAGTAGGAGGAAGAATATATCCATCCACACACCTGCAAAAACACGCACAGCTAAATACACCTACAAAAGCACAGGAGAAACAAGTACGTAACTGCACATTATGTACGTATGTACATCTGTCTATGCTTGTGCTACATGTATCTCTACAGAGTATTATGCAAGTTGCCTTTCTAACCGGCTGGTGTTTCACAGTAATGGTCAAAGACTCATCCTTGGAATACTATTACTTAGCAATGGCCCAACTACGTACATATCACTGTACAGAAAAAGGGCGCCTGTGTGCACAACTTAAAGCCTACACAGGACACACGCACCGGTCATATCTGTGTTAGAAGACACTTCCAACTGGGTCTGTACACAGAGGCAAGAAAAGCCAGTGTGATGAAATTGACCATGTACTTACAGAGCATGTTTCAGTGTAGACACAAACCAGAGAAGAGACAAGCACACTCTCAGCAGCTTCCAGTATTTCTAAAGCCCTACAAAAGATATATATAAGTAACTGCAAACAGGTAAAGATAATATACATAATACAACAACGCCTGAAATTATATTTGATTACTTCATGGAAGTTGCCTCTGAGGTCTTTAGCACTGCATCTCTGAGATGGCAAGCCTGGGCAATGTGTGAAAAACTCAGTTAGCCAAACTGGCATCACTTCACACGTCATCATTTACAGCACGTAGTACCATATTCATTGTTGCATGCAGCTGTAAAGAACACGTACTACAAAGACCACAGTGTCCATTAAACAGTGATATACAGTAAATAGTATGGTAGTCGGCATTTTATCCACTAAACAAGCCTTGGACAGATGTACGTACGTAAGCATGCACATGTATGCAAGTGGCAGTGGTATGTCTGATCAGCTTGCACTGTACCCGTGGACTCCCAGAAGGGGTGGGTGGAGTTTGTCCCTCGGTCCAGTACAGAAGGTCCTGTACAAAAAGATGTTGCAAAAGTGGCTAACTGTACAGTGCTGGTCAACATGTCATTATCGATCGACCAAAGAAATAGGTACAGGCCAAACACAATGTCAAGTCTCACTAGCCATGCATGCATAAATCTAGATCAGTGTTAGTCTATACACACTATGCAATTCCAATAAGACTTTCTGTTAACACAGCAGACAGGTGACCTACCTTCAGAGGCGACAGTTGGCACTGGTATGGATTAAAGTTCACTGAACTAGTGAACCAGAGATCCATATCATCACCATACATCTCCAAGTCACCCTGATGGAAGGCAAGAGCCATCATAAGTAACACAGTAGGTAGGCCAGTTTAATGGCTGCATAGTCCACTACTATTACAGAAACAAAGTGTGTACAGACAGTATTGAATACACACCTCCTGGTCAAAGTCATCATCGCCAAAAGTAATTTCTTCATCAGAAAACTCCTCATACCCTGATGCATTAGGCTGAAAAGGGATGGAGGTCACACATGCCAACATGATTGCTCCTATACCTGTACATACACACATATTTATCAAGGTAAAATACGTACGCGTTTGGGCAGAGGAGGGGCCAAGTCATCATCAAAAATGTCAAACATGGATGGTGAGTGGTCCGGCGAGAAGGGTTCAAACAGCTCATCCCCCAACATTGCCTCCGCTGCTTTCTCCTGCAGACACACACACACAAACACAGCATGTTCCATGATCTCCAATGGCTTAGGTGTTAGGCGCACCCATTGACACTAGGATTAATACATACTAATGAGCTGAAAAGCCATTACCGATTACCCTAATGCTATTACCATATGTAAAACTGTAGTAAACCTTTCTATTTATGCATATTCTAGCGACCTCCTGCATAGGAGAAGAGCGTATTGAATGATTGATTGATTGATTGATACAATTATTATTACGGGTCACCCAAAGGTCCTCAGGACTGAAACAGCATTGCCTTGCTGGATGGCCACTGACACCTGCTGCAGAATTACCACGCGATTGTGCTTCATTGGGCACTGCTCTGATTTGGCTGCCAATGTCAGCAAAGAAATCCAGGGCATCGCTCTATCCATGGCACCAGCTGTCTCTACAGCACCTGCAACAAAGTGGTGCATCCAGGCCAAGTCAATGTACAGTGCTTTCTTCACCTTCTCGGCCATTGCAGCAGCAGCAGCTCCTGCCTCCCTCGCGGCCCGGGCCAGATGCGACAAGGCTACTGTACCTGTGCATGTGGCATTCCAGACAAGGGTGCGGCCAGGGGATGACTGTAACCCCATCCCACCTGTACACTCCAGCATTGAGGGGATCTGTGCCATTCGCCAAGGAGCGCTTAATGATCTTGTTAAGGGCTGCATGATGGGAATTGCGACCCTCACTTTGTAGCAGCTGAGACTGTGGGTTGCCCACTTGCTGTCCACTAAGGCACCACAACGGTGGCATGTGTGTGTGTGTCACAGTGGAACACCCAGGCGGTCCATGCCTTGTCGGTAACCAGGTCAACATGGAGGATGGCAGTGAGACAGGAGCGAAGCTCCAGGTCAAAGGACTTGAGGAGCGCAGACTAGAAACATGGGGCAGTCCTTAGCAAATACAGTACCCTTGGGATGGCTATGGAGTGGTGCAGCAGGGTGATGGCATTGTGATTGGAAAATATTTATTTATTAAGATTTTTTCTGTCCTAGCGAAAGAAGCAGCATAAACCAATATAATTGTATATACTGGACTCAAGTGTCAACTTTCTACAATGCTACCTGTGCAAATTAAGCATTTATTTCGCTTGTCAGAACGAACCCCATGCAACAAGCACAGTTGTGTATGCTGATTCATCCTCCACCAGTGTACCCCTCCTCACATCATCCCCATCGTCAGCCCATTTCTTTGCCAAGACACCTTCTCCACTCTCCTCCTGTCCAGGGTCCCTACAAACAACAATAGAGTTGTACAGTAGACGGCATAAAAACCTAACGACAACTGTCAACAGACATTTAACAATAATTGACTAACTGAAATAAATTGAATAGCTGAAATAAATTCTGAACTCTGGTGGCCTATTTGGACGTACACACATTGAAAGCTCGCAGGGCATACATAGCTACGTATATAATATTATATACATAAACACATATACAGCAATCGGTGCCAGACAACCCACTAATCCGGGCTTGTTCAGGCTCGCCCAAATATATTCAAAATATAGCACCATAATGGGTGAGCGTTAACAGTTATCCACACAACAGTCAACCAATAACCATTAATACCTCATGGTTAACTGCTGTGTGGATTTCAGCTACTACTTAGCGTTACATTTTTATGATGCTTACAGTATGGTCATGTCACAGGTAACTTTACAAAATCTGCGGATTCACCACATGGGTAATCCGCAGTTTATCCGTAGAATCGTCAATGGGTATCCGCAGAATTGTCAAAGGGTATCCACAAATTTGTAGAAGGGCATCAGCATAATCTCAGAATTGTCAAAGGTATCTGCAGGATCGCATAAAATGATAACCATGGAATCGTCGTACTGTATTCCTAGAATAGTCGAAGGGTAGTCGGCTTGTAGTAGTCGAAAGGGTGGAATCGTTGTAGCGGTACTGTACGTAGCTGTGGATTATTGAAGGCAGCATGCGGAGAGTGTATACTTACGTACTTACACGGATTGTGGGGTCAGTCCTGCTAAGCATGCTGGCAGGACTGAGGACTAGCTCCGACCAAGAAGGAGGACAGGTAGGGACCACGTTAGTGCCTCGATCTTTACTACAGTAGTGTAGTGTACGTAATACAGCTGCATATGTACCTACCGTGGTCATACTGTCACCGGTAGATGAAGGCTGAAATAGACTGCATAGTGTATAATGTACGTACGTAGCTACCAGTGTGAAGCTTGTGCGCCACATTCGTATATAGTAAAGACATTCCACGAAGAATGAAGATGTTAGCTAGGTAGGGACAAATCCGCGGAGAGCGAAGTATCATTCCATGGAAATAGGAGACACACTCTGCAGTAGTAGGACTGCAATTACTGAAGTAGTACTGGAAGCTTTACGGAATCTGCATGAAATCCGTGCAGTATTTCCACGGAATTCGCCGGATTTCATAAAGTTTCTTGTGACATGTACTGTACAAATGTGTTTACAACTTTAATGTCCGTAGCCACACACACAGCTAGCAACCAAAGTACCTCTACACTCACTGAAGAGATGCCTGAACAGGTGGATTCTTGGACTGTCCATACAGGCACAGTGTGAGGGCTTTGTAGTTACCCCGGACCAAAAGCACATCAGACCACAGCTGGAGGACACATCACATGTGCAGCAATTTACACGAAAGAGACATTAAAGATTAGAGAATCTAATATACAGCACAAAGACATACGTACAGTACGTATGTATGCAAGCACCATGCATAAAGAGCACTGGTAACAATGATACACTGCTTAATGTTTTTACAGTGCCCAAAGGGCTTCAACAGAAATTCAGACATTCCTCCAGCTACATAAGTACGTATATTATATGTACCTTTGTCCATCCTTGTCTGACAAATATGGTACACACATGACTATGACAATGACATCACCAACAGCACTAATACAGCACACTGCACAGCAAGCATACAACAACAATCGTTCAGCACAGTTACTACTCACTTTGCCCTGAAATTGTACAGCAAAGTGATCCACGGCATACTGTAACCTGTGGTATGGACAACCCATTCCAATATGTACCTCAATATTTCTATATTCACCTGCTAACTTACGATTCTACTCTCTCAAACGTTGTGGCTAGGATATTGTCCGTATTGCTTACAAAGAAGTCAAGCGTCATGCTATCCGGTGTTGTCAATCTGAAAAATATGTTAAAGCGAGGATGCGCATGGAATAGTCAATGCATGAATGGGCACTACAATACATGCAATGCACTGCAATGAACAAAAGCACACTAAATACAGACACTTATCGTGAAGCAGGCGGCTATGTATGTAGATCGATGATGGGGAGTACAATCACAGCTGTGAAAGCCTGGTTGATGGCCAGGACTTCAATAATCTCATTGTGTACGTTGGCATGATTAAAGACAAATCTTGCCAAGACTGCCAGTAGACCGTTGAAAGTGCAAAAGAAAGGTGATGCTGTTCCCTACATGGCAAAGCTAGCAGGTATTTTAGTACAGCAGTCTACACATTCACCCTTAGAGCAACATCAGTGTAGTTGATAGGTTGTTCCTGTAATAACACAAGCTGGGAATCAATTGGACTGATGCCAGTAGTAAAATTCAAGACTTTCAAGCCCAGTCCAGGGCCCTCTTCACAAGTTTAAATGATCTACAACACATAGCATTAAATTGTACATACGCAATAGTGAGAGAGTGGGTTGGACATTTTTAAGTGCAATAGGAAATGCAAGAGAGATAGCAATCGTCCAAGAATGCAAATAAAGAGTATTAGCTTTGTGCAATAATCTGGTAGAGGCTAATGCTACGTTCTAAATGAACAGCAAAATCGTTCACGAGCAACACATGTAGCAATAATTATTGTAAGTATTGCAGCTTTGTGCAAGTTGCATTACCAATACATGTACTGTATGTATAATAGAAACAACAGCAGGTTTTCATAGGGCCGACATGGATATTGGATTAGTGGGTCATACACAGATGGTTGTGGGACTCCATCTCTGTTCATTGTGTACAGATCTGTCCTGGTGTGCCTCCAGGGCACACCTCCGGTGACAGTCCACAACCTCAGCCTCCCATCCAATGTCATGCATCATATTTGAGGCATGTTCTGTCACTGTTGACTGCAGTACATGACATCTGGCAGGCTATCCAATACTTCCTGCCCACCACCATAATTGCGCAGGGCGGTAAAGTAGGGTCTAGCAGCAAATGTAAATGCCACACCTTGTCTCGACCAATCTGCTTATGACTACCAATTTCACTCTAGTAAATGGGTGCTTAATTGGGGATGCCAGTGGTTTAAGTCACCTCACTATGAGTGGAAGTTGATTTTGCTGTCTTTGGAAGATGTAGCTACACGTGTGTCTATGGTTGTCATGATGCAAGCTCTCCTCCTCAGGGAGGTGCTGCCGGATGTTACAGAAATTTACCTACTAGTGGTAGTGATAAGAGACAGGCTGGTGAGAGGCAGGCTGAAACTCCAGCAAATAAAAATGTGCTTGTCACTGTAGAAGAGCAGTTATGACAAGAACACTTGTTTACCAGCTTTTACTTGTTGCCACCAAATAACTTCTGCTTGAGTTGAAGCTCTGTCATCTTGCACAAGATACCTATGGCTATCCAAGTACTCTAATATACTGTATTCTTACTCATACTGTATTTTCTGGCACTTCTTTCAGATGCAAGTACCAAGACACTTCAGCTTAAAGCATCATCAAACTGCCGAAATACCCTAGTCTTGCATAATCAGACTGTTGGCGATCTGTATGCATAACATACCACAAACGCTTACCGTAAAGGTGTGGCATTCACATTTTCTGCTAGACCCTACTTCCTCACTCCCGCACAATCATTGTGGCGGGCAGGAATTAGGGGATAGATAGCAGGTCAGTCTAGACGCAGACATCTAGGGATGAAATGTCTTAGTAAAAGTCTGCATTTATATTTACCCTAAAAATATCTTCCTATTCCAGTTTCTCCTTTGTTTCAAACCTTTAGTCATTATTCATAGGCCTACAAACATAATTGCAGACTAAAGGGTAACAATCTGACTTAGTCAAATTATTATCAGTCCTCGAACTAGAATACCAGGTGATGACCATGGACGCCCGCCTATGATTATGCTAAGACTTGCCTTCTGATAGATACTACTGCTTTTCTAAAGTCTCCAGTGCACAGTTATCAAGTACAGTCAGTACCTTACCCAATTTTATCTGGCTCAGTCAGTTTGGGATGTATCCTGCAACATTTGGGAATTACTCTGGCTTCTTTCAAACAAACTGGCTGTGAGAATTTCACCATGTCCACACGCAGCTCATTCTACAAGTAAATGGAAACATGTATAAATAGATAGATGCATGTGTAGATGCAAGGAATGATATTGCAAACATTAGTCAGTGCCATTGTTAGGCGACTGATCGAGAGAGGATACACCTTGGTAAACCTATTATAGCATCTCAGTCTGGAAAGCATGACCCTCGATGCGGGTGAACATTGGTCACCAACTCAACATAGCAATTCCCTCTGTACTACAGCAAGTATAATGTGCAGGTATATACTTCATATAATAGAACAATCATGTATTGTCTCCATGGCTGTTTAACCTGTTCATGGATACCATAGTGAGAGACGCAAGGGAGAAGTCTGTTGGGGGAGTGAAGATGGAAGAAACAACAATGCAACTGCTCTTATTTTCTGTCAATGTGATGGTTGTGATGGAGAAGGATGAGGATTTGGAGAGGAACCTCAGCATGCTCGATGAATTGAAGAAAAAATGGAC
>MKWU01004497.1_pt1 | contig 16403 bp, 11 predicted proteins | sample 809101 | NCBI WGS metagenome assembly MKWU01 (sample SAMN05860141, study PRJNA318959) | sponge metagenome | host: Aplysina aerophoba | place: Slovenia: Piran, Adriatic Sea, Gulf of Piran | collected 2013-05-07 | reverse complement strand
TCGTCCAGGTCGGGGGCGGTCAAACCGGTCTGCTGCGTTACCTGGGACAAGGCAGAGCCGCCCAGGCGGTTTTTCCCCATCCCCAGGTCGACCAGTAACAGGGTGGAATCTTCCAGTCTCTGCAACTGCGGCGTCAGGGTCTTGCGGATATCGGCAACCGGGGCAAACGCGGTGACGTTCAACGATACCGGGGCCGTTGTCCGCCGTTCCAGGCCTTGCCGTGTCCACGCCACGCTCATCGACATCGAATCCTTGCCTACCGGGATCGGGATACGCAACTGCTGCGCCAGCGTTGAAACGGCTTCGACGGTAGCATACAGGGCGGCCTGCTGATCCGGGTCGGCGGCGGCCGCCATCCAGTTTGCGGACAGCGCCACGTCGTCCAGGCGCAGGATACGGCTGGAACAGATATTTGTCAGGGCCTCGGCAACAGCCAGCCGTCCGGATGCCGGCGCGTTGCTGACGGCTACGGGTGGGCGTTCGCCAAGGGCCATGGCCTCTCCGGTCAAGGCGCCGTACGAGGAAGCGGTCACCGCGCAGTCCGCTACCGGGGTTTGCCAGGGTCCCACCATCTGGTCGCGCACCACCAGGCCGGAAACACTACGGTCGCCGATGGTTATCAGGAAGCGCTTGTCGGCTACGGACGGAACCTGCAACACCCTGGAAATGAGTTCGTCCAGGCTGAGATCAGGAGGTTCACGCGTTTCCATGGCAGGCGTGTAGTCCTTTGCCTGTATGGACAGCCCGGGGGTTTTGCCGAGTATCAGGTCCAGGGGCAGGTCTATGGGGTCCGCACCGGTCCGGCTGTCGGTCACGGTCAGCCGTCCGCTGCCGTTGGTCTCGCCGATGGCTGCATAGGGCGCCCGTTCCCGCTCACACAGGTCGCCGAACTGTTTCAACCCGTCTGCGGCGATGGCCAGGACGTACCTTTCCTGGGCTTCGTTACACCATAATTCCATCGGCGACATGCCCTGGTCCGCGCTGTGGACTGCGCGCAGTTCAAACACGGCGCCGCTGCGGTGAACCAGTTCAGGTAGCGCATTGGACAGGCCGCCGGCGCCTACGTCATGGATGGACAGGATCGGGTTTGCCGCGCCCAGCGCCCAGCACTGGTCGATGACTTCCTGGCAACGCCGCTGCATTTCCGCGTTATCACGCTGTACCGATGCAAAGTCCAGTTCCCGGTCGCTGGCGCCCGCGGTCATCGAGGACGCGGCGCCGCCGCCGAGACCGATCAACATCGCCGGGCCGCCCAGGACGACGATCCTGCTGCCCGCGGGAAGTTCGTTCTTGTTGACGTGACCGGGGCGGACCACACCGAAACCGCCGGCAAGCATGATGGGCTTGTGGTAGCCCCAGCTGTTGCCTGGCGCCTTGTCTGCCTGTTCAAACGTGCGGAAATAACCGGCGAGGGCGGGGCGGCCGAATTCATTGTTGTATGATGCCGCGCCTATCGGCCCCTCCAGCATGATATCCAGGGGGGAGGCAAGATGATCGGGCTTCTCTGCAGCCTGTTCCCAGGGTTGCGGCAGCGCCGGTATGTTCAGGTTGGAAACGCTGAAACCCGTGAGGCCGGCCCTGGGCTTCGCCCCGCATCCGGTCGCAGCCTCATCTCGAATTTCACCGCCGGACCCGGTGGCTGCGCCGGGAAACGGTGAGATGGCCGTAGGGTGGTTGTGGGTTTCCACTTTCATAAGTATATGTACATCTTCATGTACATATTGATAGCTGCGATCCAGGGGCGATGCGAAGAAGCGCGCGGCCCGCTGGCCGCGCATGACCGCGGCATTGTCAGAATAGGCGGACAAGACCCTGCCGGGATGCGCGGCATGAGTATCCCTGATGAGGTCGAACAGGCTTTTAGCCCTGGCTTCTCCCCCGATAGTCCAGCGCGCATTGAATGTCTTGTGGCGGCAGTGTTCCGAGTTGACCTGGGCAAACGTCATCAGTTCCACGTCCGTGGGGTCGCGCCCAAGCCCGCCGAATGCAGCGTACAGGTAATTTATTTCCTCATCCGATAATGCCAGCCCCATCAATATGTTAGCTTCCTGTAGCGCGGCTTTGCCGCCAGTGCCCAGGGGGATATGCGCCAATCCGTCCGCGGCACGGACAGCAAACAGGCGTGCGGCCTCGTTGATGTCCTCCACTACCACCTGGGTCATCCGGTCATGCAGGCAGCGCCTGACCGCGTCCGTCAGCCCCTGGCCGGGGTGCCGGCCGTCTGCGTATTCCAGGTACCAGCAGGTGCCGCGCTCTATGCGTTTCACCGCCGTCAGGCCGCAATGGTGCAGGATATCCGTGGCTTTGCTGGACCAGGGCGAGATCATGCCGGGTCTCGGGATCACGATACAGGCTGGTTTTGCGCGGTCAGGGATATCCGCAGCCGGGCCGTAAGCGAGCAACTCGCCCAGCCGCGCTTGCTCGTGCCCGCCCAGGGGGGCGTCAAGATCCAGGATATGTACGAACCGGGTCCGTATATTGTGCAGGCCCGGCAGGAACGTTGCCAGTTCGGCCAGCTTCTTGTCGATACGGAACTGTGAGGCGGCGGCCGGGCCGGGGACGATGAGCATTATTGCCGCCAATCCTGCAGGTCGCTCAGCCTTTGCCCTCTTTCCAACCGGCAATAATCTGCCCGGTTTGTTCTACGGCATTGCCGATGTAATCCCGGGGGGCCAGGTCCGACAAGGTGGCTTTAACGTCAGCCGGCAGGTCGAGTCCGGCAGTGAATTTCCGCAGGGCTTCCCGGTCAAGCCGTTGTCCCCGGGTCAGTTCCCTGAGTTGTTCATAGGACCCCTCGATACCGTGCCGGCGCATCGCGGTCTGTATCGCCTCGGCCAGGACTTCGGGGTTGTCATCCAGGTCGGCGTTGATGCGGTCCGCGTTCGCCTCCAGTTTGCCCAGGCCTTTCAGGCATGACTGGTAGGCGATGAGGCAGTGGGCGATGGCCGAACCCGTGTTCCGGTTGACGGTAGAATCGGTGAGATCCCGCTGCCAGCGGGACACGGGCAGTTTTTCCGCCAGGAAGCCGAGCAGGGCATTGGCGACTCCCAGGTTGCCTTCCGCGTTCTCGAAGTCGATGGGATTCACCTTGTGCGGCATGGTTGACGAGCCTGTTTCGCCGGCAACGGCTTTCAGCCGGAAGTAATCCAGGGCGATATAACCCCAGGTATCGCGGCACAGGTCAACCAGGATCGTGTTGATGCGGCCGAGCGCCTGGAAGTATTCGGCCTGGTAGTCATGGGCTTCTACCTGGGTGGTATGCGGGTTGTGCGAAAGACCCAGCGATTCGACGAAGTTGCGGGAAAACTCCATCCAGTCAACGCCGGGACAGGCAACGAGGTGCGCATTGAAATTTCCCACAGCACCGTTCATCTTGCCCAGAATTTCAACTTGCCTGAACAGGTCGATCTGCCGCTGTAACCGGTGTACGAATACGGCCAGTTCCTTGCCCAGGGTGGTGGGGGAGGCGGGCTGTCCGTGGGTTCTGGACAACATGGGCTGTGCGGCCCAGCGTTCCGCGAGATCACTCAACTCATCCAGGAGCGAGGACAAGGCTGCGCACAGGTGTTTTTCCCGGGCTTCCGCCAGTTGCAGGCCCTGGCTCAGGTTGTTGATGTCTTCCGAGGTACAGGCAAAGTGTATGAATTCGGACAGGGATCGCAGTTCGTCATCGCCGCTGATTTTTTCCCGGATGAAGTATTCCACCGCTTTCACGTCATGGTTTGTGGTTTTTTCGAGCTGCTTGATCCTGGCGGCATCAGCCTGTGAGAAATCGCGGATGATCGCGTCGAGTGCCTGTACGGCCGCCGGGCTTAATCCGTCCGGCCCGGTAATGCCGGGATGATTTGCCAGGGCTTGCAGCCAGCGTATCTCGACTTCCAGCCGCTTGTGAAACAGGCCGTATTCGCTGAACAGGTTGCGCAGTTCTGCTGTCCTTGACCCGTAACGGCCGTCTATTGGCGATATTGCGGTAAGGTGGCTTAATTCCATCTGTCAGGTCCCGTGTTCATGGGCTGGGATTGGGTTGTGAGCGGTGGATTTCATCGATCCGTTTCATCGTGGTCTTGTCCAGTTCAAGATCGACACTGGCTATATTGGCGGCAAGCTGTTCCATGGAGGTGGCGCCGATTATCGTGCTGGTGACGAACGGCCGCCGGTTGACGAAGGCCAGGGCCATCTGCGCCGGGTCCAGACCGTTTTCATCGGCGATTGCCGCGTATTGCCGTGTGCACTGCGCGGCCGCCTTGTTGTTATAGCGTTTGTATGTTTCACCGAATAAGGTCAGGCGCGCCCCTTCAGGTTGGTTTCCATTCAGGTATTTACCCGATAATACACCGAATCCCAGTGGTGAATAAGCCAACAGGCCGACTTTTTCCCGGTGCGCGATTTCTGCAAGGCCGATATCAAAGCTCCGGTTAAGCAAACTGTACGGGTTTTGTATGGAAACGACCCGCGGCAGGTTTAATTCCCGCGACAAACGGAGGTATTCGCACAGTCCCCAGGGGGTTTCATTGGAAACACCGGCGTAGCGGATTTTCCCTGCCCTGATCTGTTCATCCAGGGCTTCGAGCGTTTCCGCTAACGGTACCCCGTCCTTGACGGGGGCATGGTAGTAATCAAGCTGGCCGAAATAATTCGCATCCCGTTCCGGCCAGTGTACCTGGTACAGGTCGATATAGTCCGTCTGCAGGCGTTTGAGACTGGCGTCGACAGCCATCTGCATGTTTTTCCTGTCCAGCCGGTTATCTCCGCCGCGCAGGTACTTGATGTGGGCTGCCGCAGGACAGATCTTCGTGGCAATGATCAGCCGCTCCCGGTCCGGGCGTTGTTTCAGCCATGTGCCCAGGTATTCTTCCGTCCTGCCCTGGGTCCCGGCCCGGATCGGCATGGGATAGAGTTCCGCGGTGTCGATGAAGTTGATACCTTGTGCTACGGCAAAATCGAGCTGCCGGCGGGCTTCTGCCGGCGTGTTCTGTTCGCCCCAGGTCATGCTGCCAAGGCAGATTACACTGACGTCGATATCGGTGTGTCCCAGTTTCCGGTATTGCATGTGACGGAATGATATACTAGTTTTGGTTCTTAGTGGATATTTGGGGTCAGAGTAAAAATACCTGAAGACAGATATCTGCCATATGCCAACTCAACGGTATTTTTACTCTGACCCCAAATAGCTGAAAACTGAAAGCTGTGGATACGATCACACTGATTAAGCCTGATGATTTCCACCTGCACCTGCGTGACGGGGCGGAAATGGCCAGCGTTGTACATGACAGTGCCAGGCGCTTCGCCAGGGCGGTAATCATGCCGAACCTGGTTCCGCCGATCGTATCCGTCGAACAGGCCCTGGACTATCGCCGGAGAATACTCGCACACCTGCCGCAAGACCCGGGGTTCAATCCATTGATGACCCTGTACCTGACCGATGACACCGGCAGGGATGAAGTGGACCGTGTGGCGGAAAACGAGCAGGTCTGTGCGTTCAAGTATTACCCGGCCGGCGCCACGACCAATTCTGCTTCCGGCGTAACCGCTATCGGCAAAGTGATGCCGTTGCTGGAATACATGGCGCAAAGAGACGTGCCGCTGCTGGTCCATGGAGAGGTGACGGATGCCGGCGTCGATGTGTTTGACCGGGAAAAGGTATTCATCGAACAGGTTCTGTCTCCACTGGTCGAGGATATCGGTTCGCTGCGCATCGTTTTTGAGCATGCCACCACCAGGGATGCGGTACAGTTCGTAACCGGCGCACCGGCAAAGGTCGCGGCCACGATTACCCCGCACCACCTGATGTTAAACCGGAATGCCATGCTCTCCGGCGGTATCAATCCACACCATTATTGCCTGCCCATCCTGAAAAGAGAGATACACCGGCAGGCCCTGGTAGACGCGGCGACCAGCGGCAACCCGAAGTTTTTCCTCGGCACCGACAGCGCTCCCCATCCCGTACGGTCGAAGGAAAAGCCACCCTGCTGCGCAGGCATCTACAACGCTTATGCAGCCATTGAGTTGTATGCATCCGTATTCGATTCCATGGACAGCCTGGATACCCTGGAAAACTTTGCCAGCAGGAACGGCGCCCGGTTTTACGGGTTGCCGCTGAACACACAGACAATCACCATGCGCCGTGAACGATGGCGTATTCCCGATACGATAAGTTTCGCGGGCAACATGCTCGTGCCGTTCAGGGCAGGAGAGTCCTGCCAATGGAAATTACTTTATGAACGATGACGTGGAAAATTTGATCGCCGGCCGCTTCAGGAGCTACTATCCCGTAGTCGTCGACGTGGAAACGGCGGGGTTTGACCCCGTGAAGGATGCCTTGCTGGAGGTTGCAGTAGTTTTCCTGGAGGTAAACAAGGACGGCATGTGGTCCCCAATGGAGACCATTTCAAAGCATATACAACCCTTTCCGGGAGCCAACCTGGACAAGGCCGCGCTGGAATTTACCGGTATCGACCCTGATCATCCTTTCCGCAAGGAGATTGCCGTATCCGAGAAAGAGGCATTGCGTGAAATTTTTCAGACCGTGAAGAGGATGATGAAGCAGAACGGATGCACCCGCGCCATCCTGGTGGGGCACAACCCGGCCTTTGACCTGAGCTTCATTAATGCCGCCGCCGGCCGCTCCGGCCTGACGCGCAACCCGTTTCACCCCTTCAGCACTTTTGATACGGCTACGCTCGGCGGCCTGGCATACGGCCAGACAGTATTGTCCCGGGCGGTGAAGGCGGCGGGACTGGATTGGGAAGAGGAAGAAGCACATTCGGCCCTCTACGATGCGGAACGCACGGCCGAGTTATTCTGCAGTATCGTCAATCTCTGGCCACTTCGTTAGACTTCACAGCTGTCCGCCATTCCTGCGCAGGAATGACGATTTAATGACAGTTTTATCTGTCGTTACCCATCTGATTGTGGTAAAATTTCCGCTTTTACATCTAACTCCATTTCAAGTGGGAAACAGCAGGGAATAAACCTGTCAAGTGCCTGATTAGAGAAACATGACTAACAATGAGATTGCCCGGTCTGTTTTACCGGTAACCATAGAAGATGAGATGCGTCAATCCTACATGGATTACGCAATGAGTGTCATCGTCGGCAGGGCCTTGCCGGACGTTCGTGACGGACTGAAGCCCGTGCACAGGCGCGTGCTGTATGCCATGAACGAAATGGGCAATGATTACAATAAACCGTACAAGAAATCTGCCCGCATCGTTGGTGATGTCATCGGTAAATACCACCCTCATGGAGATTCTGCGGTCTATGACACCATAGTGCGTATGGCGCAGAATTTTTCACTGCGCTATGTGCTGGTGGACGGGCAAGGCAATTTCGGATCGGTAGACGGTGATGCGCCTGCCGCGATGCGCTATACCGAAATACGCATGAGCAGGATCGCCCATGAGTTATTGGAGGATATCGACAAGGAAACCGTCGATTACATACCCAATTATGACGGCACGGAACGGGAGCCCGCGGTTCTGCCCGCGCGCCTGCCCAACCTCCTGGTGAACGGTTCCAGCGGTATTGCTGTCGGTATGGCCACCAATATCCCGCCGCATAATCTGACGGAAGTCATTAATGCCTGTATCGCCCTCCTGGAGAATGAGGACCTCAGCGTAGATAAACTGATCGAGTATATACCGGGACCGGATTTTCCCACTGCCGCCATCATCAACGGTTCCCAGGGCATTCAGGAAGCCTACCGTACCGGACGCGGACGTATCTACCTGCGCGCCCGTTCACATATCGAATCTGATGACAAGTCCGGGGACAACACCATTGTCATTACCGAATTGCCCTACCAGGTGAACAAGGCCCGGCTCCAGGAAAAGATTGCCGAACTGGTCAAGGAGAAAAAGCTGACCGGCATTCGCGAACTGCGCGATGAGTCCGACAAGGACGGCATGCGCCTGGTAATCGAGTTGCGCCGCGGCGAGGTGCCGGAGGTCATCCTGAACAACCTGTACCAGTTCACCGCGATACAGAGCGTGTTCGGCATCAACCTGGTCGCGCTGGATGACGGCCAGCCGCGCCTGATGACGCTGAAAGGCATGCTCGATGCGTTTATCAGGCACCGCCGCGAAGTGGTAGTCCGGCGCACCCTGTTCGAGTTGCGCAAGGCGCGTGCCCGTGCGCATATCCTCGAGGGGTTGGCGGCAGCCCTGGCCAACATCGACCCGATCATCGCCCTCATCAAAGGGTCCTCGACGCCGGCCGAGGCAAAACACGCCCTGCTGGCGGAGTCCTGGCAACCCGGGGTGGTGGTGGCGCTGCTGGAACGGGTGAACGCGGATATTTCCCGGCCCGATGACCTGCCGCCGGAGTTGGGACTGGGTGCGGACGGGTATCGCCTGTCTGAGGTTCAGGCCCAGGCCATTCTGGAAATGCGCCTGCAGAAACTGACCGGACTGGAACAGGAAAAGATTGTCAGCGAATACGAGGAGATACTTGAGAGAATTATTGACCTTCTTGACGTGCTGTCGCGACCGCAACGGCTGATAGAGGTAATCAGGGTTGAACTGGAAGAGATCCGGGAGCAGTACGGCGATGAGCGCCGCACCGAGATTAACGAAGACCGGTTGAACCTGACCATGGAAGACCTGATTACCGAGCAGGATGTGGTAGTTACCCTGTCCCATGCAGGGTATGCGAAAACGCAACCCCCCGATGTGTACCGGTTGCAGCGGCGCGGCGGCAGGGGTAAGTCGGCTACGGCCGTGAAGAATGAGGACTTTATCGACAAGTTATTCATCGCCAGCACCCACGATACCCTGCTGTGCTTTTCCAGCCTGGGCCGGTTGTACTGGCTGAAGGTGTATGAACTGCCCCAGGCAAGCCGCTTGGCCAAGGGTAAACCCATCGTCAACCTGTTGCCCTTGAGTGAGGGTGAGCGCATCAATGCAATCCTGCCCATACGTGAGTTCGGCGAAGACCTGTACGTATTCATGGCCACCGCGAACGGTACTGTGAAAAAGACCTCACTGAAGAGTTTTTCCCGCGCCCGGCCCAGCGGGATCAGGGCCATCGAACTTACCGACGGGAATCAACTGGTCAATGTTGAACTGACGGACGGAGAGCACGAAGTCATGCTGTTCAGTGATGCCGGCAAGGTAGTCCGTTTCAGGGAATCCGACGTGCGCCCGATGGGGCGCACGGCAAGAGGTGTCAGAGGCATTAAACTGGGTCCGGATGACAAGGTCATATCACTGATCATCGTCAAGGAAGGGATGGCGGTACTGACCGCGACCGAGAATGGCTTTGGCAAGCGCACTTCCCTGGAGGATTACCGGCTGACGTCCCGCGGCGTTCAGGGCGTGATATCCATCCAGACCAACGAGCGCAATGGCAGGGTCATCGGCGCGCTGATGGTCGATGAAGACGATGAGATCATGTTGATAAGTGACCAGGGCACCCTGATCCGTATGCCGGTCAGCGATGTTTCAGTTGTCGGCCGCGCAACAATGGGTGTGACACTGGTTAACCTGAATGATGGCGAGACGCTTGCCGGACTTGAGCGGATCATTGACTACGGTGACGTCGACAGTGAAGCAGCCCCGGATACCCCGGACGAGGGCTGAACGTGACGGCAAACCCGGTCTATAACTTCAGCCCCGGTCCCGCGCAGTTACCCGGCGCGGTGATGGCGAGGGTCCAGGAAGAATTTCTCGACTGGCACGGTCACGGCGTCTCCATCGTTGAAATGAGTCACCGAAGCCGGGCTTTCACGGGTATCGCCGAGCAATCCGTCCGGGATTTATCTGCATTGCTCGACATACCGGATAATTACAAAATTCTGTTCCTGCAGGGCGGCGCCACCCATATGATGAGCATGGCGCCGTTGAACCTGTGTAACGGCAGCGGCACCGCCGATTACCTGGTTACCGGCAACTGGTCGAAAAAGGCCGCCGGAGAGGCTGCCCGTCTGACCGGCATGAACGTTGCGGCTACGTCTGCAGCAACGAATTTCACCGCCATTCCCGACCCTGCCGAATGGCGGCTGAGCGAGCAGCCGTCATACCTGTACTTTTGTGACAATGAGACGATCGCAGGCGTGGAATTCCAGTCTGCACCTGAATTGCCGGACGGTTACGAAGATACCGTGCTGGTCAGCGACATGACGTCGAACTTTTTGTCCCGTCCCGTGCCGGTGGCGCGCTACGGGCTTATATTTGCCGGCGCACAAAAGAATATCGCGCCGGCCGGGTTGACCATCGTCCTGGTCCGGGAAGACCTGCTCGGCCGGGCGCGCCCGGACGTGCCTTTTTTGTACGATCTCAAGTTACTGGCCGAGCATGGTTCCATGTTCAATACGCCGCCTGTCTTTAACTGGTACATGGCGGGTTTGACGTTTGCCTGGGTCAGGGAACAGGGGGGAGTAGAACAGATGCACAGGAATGCGCTGCTGCGTTCGGGCAAACTGTACGAGTTTATCGATAATAACGATTTTTACAGTAATCCCGTAGCCGCAACCTGCCGCTCGAGGATGAACGTGTCGTTCATACTTGCGGACTCGAGCCTGGACGGTAGATTTCTTGCTGAAGCCGCGCACAACGGCTTGATAGAATTGAAAGGCCACCGCAGCGTGGGCGGGATGCGCGCCAGCATGTACAACGGGATGCCGGAAACAGGCGCGCACACCCTGGTTGATTTCATGGCAGATTTTGCCGCCCGTTACGGCTGAACTGAAGCACCGATCATGAACAACTCGAAGCTGGAACAAATCCGGCATGAAATAGATGCCGTCGATGAGCAACTGGTAGCGTTGCTCAACCGGCGCGCGCGGCTGGCGCTGGATGTCGCTGAAGTGAAGAAACTGGTAGATGATGTGCTCCCGTTGTACCGGCCTGAACGGGAAGCCTGGGTGCTGGACAGGGTAAAAAGTCTTAATACCGGGCCCTTGTCGGATGACGAGGTCGGCAGGCTGGTGCGGGAAGTGATGTCAGCCTGCCTGGCCCTGGAAGCCCCGCTTGATATTGCCTGCCTGGGACCGGAAGGAACATTTTCGCAGTCCGCGGCGTTGAAACACTTCGGACAAACCGTGGGATTGTCCCTGCTGGGCAGTATTGACCAGGTATTCCGGGAAGTCGAGGCCGGTGTCTGCCAGTACGGGGTAGTCGCGGTGGAGAATTCAACCGAAGGCACGGTGAACCAGACCCTGGATATGCTGGTGGAATCCGACCTGAAGCTTTGCGGTGAGGTGGAGTTGCGCATCCATCAACACCTGCTCAGCCACGCAGAAAGCCTGGCAGATATCGAGATCGTGTATTCCCACGACCAGTCACTGGCGCAATGCCGCCGCTGGCTCGACGAAAACCTGGCGCAGGCGCGGCGCGTGCCCGTGCCGAGCAACGCGGAAGCAGCATTGAATGCCGGCAAGGACAGGAGAAGAGCGGCCGTGGCCGGTGAGCGCGCGGCACAGGTTTACCAGTTACCCATTCTCAGCAAAAACATCGAGAATGACCCGGACAATACCACCCGTTTCCTGGTTCTCGGCAAGGAGACTGTTGCCCCCAGCGGCAACGACAAGACTTCGGTATTATTCGCCATGCCGAGCACACCCGGCGCCTTGATGAACATGCTTGCATGTTTTGCCGACCATGAGGTGAACATGACGAAGATAGAATCGAGACCGTCGCGCCAGGGAATATGGGAATACGTGTTTTTCGTGGACATTGCCGGCCATGCAGAGGATGCTGCGGTTGCAAAAGCCCTGTCCGACCTGGACAGCAAGGCTGCCATGGTGAAATTACTGGGTTCCTACCCCGCAGCCGGCAATTAGTTTTCAGTACCAGTAACCGGACACCGGGCAATGACAACAAACCTGACCAGACTGGCGGCGCCGGGTATAGCATCCTTACCTGCTTACAAGCCCGGTAAATCCGCTGAGGAAGTACAGCGCGAACTGGGTTTGACCAATGTAATCAAGCTGGCTTCAAACGAAAACTCCCTGGGGCCCAGCAAAAAGGTGCAGGAGGCGCTGGCATCCGGCGGCTTTGACCTGTGCCGTTACCCGGACGGTTCGGGGATTTCCCTGAAGCGCGCCCTGGGGGAATACCACGGTGTCGGTATTGAGCAGATTACCCTGGGCAACGGCTCCAACGACGTGCTGGAACTGATCGCCCGCAGTATCGTCACCAGCGCTCACGAAGTCATTTATTCGGAAAATGCATTCATTGTTTACCACCTGGCGACACATTCGATAGGCGCCACTCCTGTCGTCATTCCGACCAGGGACCACAAGCATGACCTGGCGGCGATGCTGGATGCGGTCACCGGGCGTACGCGACTGATCTTTCTCGATAACCCGGGAAACCCGACCGGCGGCTGGATCGACAAGAACCGGTTGCTTTCGTTTCTGGCTGCCGTGCCTGAAGACGTGGTCGTCGTTGTCGACGAGGCCTATTATGAATATGCCGCTTCCCTGTGTGCCGACTATCCGAATTCAATCGGCTTCCTGGCGGATTTTCCCAACCTGGTCACTACCCGTACCTTTTCCAAAGCCTACGGCCTGGCCGGGCTCCGGGTCGGCTATGCCGTAAGCCACCCCGACCTGGCCGATTTAATGAACCGGGTAAGACAGCCTTTCAACGTGAATTCCCTGGCCCTGCTTGCTGCGGAGGTGGCGCTGGAAGACCAGGAGCACCTGCGCCGCTGTGTGGCAATGAATGACCAGGGCATGCAGACCCTGACCGCAGCGTTTGCCGGGCTGGGAATGGAATGGTTCGAATCCATAGCCAACTTCGTCAGCTTCGACCTGGAACGGCCCGCGGACCCGGTTTACCAGGCCATAATGCGCGAGGGCGTCGTTGTCAGGTCGATAGCCGAATACGGATTGCCCAATCACCTGCGGGTGACCATCGGCCAGGAACATGAGAACGCCGCGTTCCTGGATGCCCTGAACAAGGTTCTGGCTGCAGGCTGATCCCTGTGTCCCCGGTGGCAGAAACACATGCTGGCTGAAAACGTAAGTATTATCGGGTTGGGGCTGATTGGGGGATCGCTGGCGCGCGGCCTGAAACGGGCCGGCCTGTGCAACACGGTCAGGGGTTATGGCCGGCGTGAGGCGGCACTGCAACAAGCCGTGGAAGACGGGGTTATCGATGATTACAGCCTGGACCTTCGGGAGGCGGTTGCCGGCGCCGATCTTGTTGTGCTGGCAACACCGTTGTCAACCACCGAAGCCCTGATGCGCGAGATCTCCGACGTGTTGAAACCGGAATGTATCATCACCGACGTCGGTAGCGCCAAGGGTGTGGTAGTGGCAGCGGCGCGCAAAGCCCTTGCCGGCCGGCTCGCGTATTTTGTCCCCGCGCACCCCATTGCCGGAACGGAGAAAAGCGGGGTGGAGGCGTCTTTTGCCGAGTTGTTCGAAAATCATATCGTCATCATTACGCCGCTCACCGAGACGGACCGCGGCGCCAGGGATACGGTTGCCGCACTGTGGCGCGGCGTCGGTGCTACAGTTGTCGACCTGGATGTCGAACACCACGATGAGGTGCTGGCGGCAACCAGCCACCTGCCCCATGTGCTGGTGTATACCTTGATCGATTGCCTGGCGCAGATGCAGGACAGGAATGAAATATTTACTTACGCAGCCGGGGGGTTTGCAGACTTCACCCGGGTAGCTTCCAGCAGCCCGGAAATGTGGCGCGACATCTGTATAGCCAACAAGGCTTCGTTACTGGCCGTCCTGGACCGGTTTGAAAAGCACCTGCATGGAGCAAGGGAGGCGATAGCCGCGGGTGACGGCGGCAGGTTAATGGACGTTTTTTCCCGGGCCAAGCAGGCCAGGGACGCGTTTGCCAGGAACACGGGGCGTTAACCCCGCTGACGTCGGCATAATGAGCAACAGCAGCGCCGGCGCCGGTTCGAGAGTCGATTACCTTGTCAATCCGGTGGATAGACCGTTACAGGGCAGGATACGCGTCCCGGGGGACAAATCCATCTCGCACAGGGTAGTGATACTCGCGTCGCTGGCTGAAGGAGTGAGTGGTTGCAGCGGCTTCCTGGACAGTGCCGATACCCGTGCGACAGTGTCTGCCATGCGCCGGATGGGAGTGCAGATCATACAGGAGGATAACTACCTGTCCATACATGGGGCAGGTCTGCACGGCTTGTCGGCGCCGCCGGATATACTGGACCTGGGTAACTCCGGCACGTCTGCGCGCCTGCTGCTGGGAGCGCTGGCCCGGCAGCGTTTTGCGTCCACCCTGAGCGGAGACGAATCGCTGGTGCGCAGGCCGATGCGGCGCGTTGCCGACCCGCTCAATGCAATGAACGCTGAGGTGCGGATAACTCCGCAAGGGACCCTGCCCGCGCAGATAACGGGCAACAGGCGTCTGCGCGCGATTGACTACGAATTACCCGTTGCCAGCGCCCAGCTGAAATCAGCGTTGCTGCTGGCAGGTTTGTATGCCGAGGGCAGGACCGTGATAACCGAACCCGCGCCTACCCGTGATCATACGGAAAGGTTACTGGCGCATTTTGCCTGCCCGGTCAAGCGCTCCGGTAAACGGATAACGATTGACAGCGGGGTGTTGCAGGCGAACGATATACATATCCCCGGCGATATTTCTTCTGCGGCGTTTTTCCTGGTCGCGGGCTGCATCGTTCCCGGCTCGGACCTGCTCATAGAAGGAGTCGGACTTAATCCGACCCGGCGTGCGGTGCTGGATATTCTCAAGCTGATGGGGGCGGATATCACTACCTCCAACATTGTCGAGGCAGCGGGGGAACCACTCGCGGACCTGCGGGTGAAATACCGGCCGCTGCAGGGGATTTCAATACCCGTCGACCTGGTGCCGGGGGCCATTGATGAATTTCCGGCGATCATGGTGGCGGCCTGTTATGCAGCAGGCGAAACCGTGCTCAGGGGAGCGCAGGAACTGCGTGTGAAGGAAAGCGACCGCATCCAGGCCCTCGCGCACGGGTTGGAAAGAACAGGTATCGGCGCGGAAACCCGCCCGGACGGACTGAGCGTGACCGGAGGACGGCCCGGTGCAGCTACGGTGGACAGTTACGGAGACCACCGTATCGCCATGGCCTTCTCCCTGGCCGGCCTGGGCGCGGCAGGACCGATCACCGTCCGGAACTGTAAAAACGTCGATACTTCCTTCCCCGGCTTCACCGGTTGCGCCGCAGAAGTCGGCTGGGAGATAAAGGCCGCTCATGCAGGCTGACATTCCGGTCGTTACCATAGATGGACCGAGCGGGACCGGCAAGGGCACGCTTTGCAGCCGTATCAGCCGCTGGTTGGACTGGAACCTGCTGGACAGCGGCGCGCTGTACCGTATCCTGGCCCTGCTGGCGCAACAGCAACAGGTCCCTGTAGCCGATGCTGCCGGTGTGGCGGCCCTGGCGCGCGACCTCAATGTCCGGTTTATGGCTGCTGACGACGAACCGGTGAAAGTCATACTGGATGGAAAAGATGTCGGTTCCCGGATCCGGCAGGAGGATTGCGGCAATGCGGCCTCAAGCCTGGCTGAGCACGGTATTGTACGCGCTGCCATACTGGGATGGCAGCGGAGTTTTCAGCAACCCCCCGGCCTTGTGGCTGATGGACGTGATATGGGTACCGTGGTTTTTCCAGGCGCAGGATTAAAGGTCTTTTTGACGGCGAATCCGCAGGTGCGCGCGAAAAGACGATATAAACAGTTGAATGTTAAAGGGATTAATGTTAAATTCGCCGATCTTGTAGGGTCGATCGCTGAACGGGACAAACGGGACAAGCAACGTATTCACTCTCCTTTGAAGCCGGCAGACGGCGCAGTCGTAGTCGATACCTCTGACAGCGGTATAGATGATGTATTCACACAGGTGGCGGCAATTATTGAGAAACGCTTCGACCTGTCGGCTATACGCAGTTGATATTGAACATTAATATATAGAGATAACTTATTGTATGAGCGAGAGTTTTGCGGAACTATTTGAGCAAAGTCAAGTAGAGGCAAAAATGCGCCTGGGCGCTATTTTGCACGGGGTCGTCGTTGACGTTTACCAGGATAATGTCATAGTCAGCGCCGGTTTGAAATCGGAATCATGGATACCCATCGACCAGTTTTTCGATGAAAACGGTGAACTTGAAGTTGCCGTAGGTGATCAGGTCGAAGTGGCCCTGGATGCGGTCGAAGACGGTTACGGCGAGACCCGGTTGTCCAGGGAGAAAGCAAAACGGTTGCTGGCGTGGAACAGCCTGGAACAGGCCCACGAAACGGATAAAACCGTACACGGCGTGATAACGGAACGGGTCAAGGGGGGATTTACCGTTGACGTTGAAGGTATCAGGGCATTTTTGCCGGGGTCGCTTGTCGATGTGCGGCCTGTCAAGGATACGATCTACCTCGAAGGCAAGCCGCTCGATTTCAAGGTTATCAAGATCGACCGGAAGCGGAGTAACGTTGTGG
>MKWU01004496.1_pt1 | contig 16409 bp, 15 predicted proteins | sample 809101 | NCBI WGS metagenome assembly MKWU01 (sample SAMN05860141, study PRJNA318959) | sponge metagenome | host: Aplysina aerophoba | place: Slovenia: Piran, Adriatic Sea, Gulf of Piran | collected 2013-05-07 | reverse complement strand
TGCGGGAGGGTCGCAAGTTTCTGCACTACTACTACGACAACCCGGAAATCCAAGGTGACGAGGATACTGGCTCCCCCAAGTTCGGATATGCCGTTAGTTTCAACGCACCGAACTCTGACCAGAAGCTCGTCATCGGCTCGGGCATTTACCCTCAGGCTGCCGAGTAGGGGCGATTGGGCGCAAAGCGCGACAGGCGCATCAGACTGTTGATCGGCGCACAGGTTGGATGCCGATCGGCGCGGTAAGTCATTGAGATAACTTGATCCAGCGGGGCCCAGATTGCGCGCCGAACAACAAAGCTACCGAGGTTGGAATGTCTCCGGTGGCCGAACTGTGGAACGCAGTGAACGGAAAGCCGGCGCACGGATCGACGAGAGCTAGTCCCGCGGAATTTCGATGTCGTCTCCGGATCCGGGCCATGCGACGGTAAGTCCGGCGTGTTGAGCGATGCGGGGACCGTCGCCTCGGATTGCCCCATTTGGATCCGCAAGGTCGTCCTCGTAGATTGCGCGTGGGTTGAGTGAAATCGTCCTGACATATCGTCCTGACAAGGACGCCAGGGCCAGGTACATGTTGAGATCGCGCACTCGATGGACCCATTCGAGATCGGCAGGCTCGCGCAGCGGGACGATGCCGATCGGCCCCAGCGCTGCGGAGAAGCCCGCTTCGATGGGTTGGCCCCCGACAAGAAGGGGCAGCTCCGCGGCAATCGGTGCGGAGGCGTCGAGGCGTTCGGCGGCGTCGGGATGTCCGAGACCGGTGAGAATGTCGCTTGTGTCGCTCTGGTGAAGAAGTTTGGCGAGGTCCCGGTAATCGGCTTCGTCGAGCGGTTCCTCCTCCGGATCCCAGGCGAGAAGCGTGGGTTCGAAGCGGTTCTGTTCGTTTCCCCACCTTGATGCGACGGCCCAGCGTTTGGCTGGCAAAGGCGTGGTCGCCGAAGATCGAAATACGTTGGTTCTTTGGGTTTGTTCGATGGCTCTGTGCAGGATTTGCGGAATGGATGTTGGCCCCGACCATGTCGTGGTGCCCTTGTCGGACGAGCCTTTTGCTTCGGCGATGATGAGGTGACGGTCGTCGAGGCCGATCCAATCCGCTTCGAGTCCGGGTTCGCGTGGGGGGCTGTTCATGTGGAAACGGGAATTGCAAAGGGTGCGCCTCGCCGTGTCCACCGGCACGAGGAAGCGGACGCCTTCGTTGCCCGTGAGATATGCGCGGGCCATGTAGCGCCCGAGGAGGCTCGAGTAGGCCACGCGTGCGTCTCGTCCGGTACCGGGGCCACTCTCGCGCCATCGAAGCTCGTCCCCCGGTGCGAGCATGTTCTGGAATAGGTCGGTCCAGACACTCGCGAAGGGAAGGGTTGCGGTAAGAAAGGTCTCTCGAGCGGCGGCCACCCCGAGTGTGGGCAATGAGACGTAATGCAGGACGTTGGCCGGACACGCCGGGGGAGATCGGCGAAAACGGATCCGCCGTAGGGTTGTTCGCTGAATGGCGGATGTGGTGGCCACGAGCATGATCTGCAAAAGCCAAGTCTTGGTCTGACATCGCTGCCCTATTTGCCTTGGCGGGTGTCAGAGATGTGGCAGCTGTCGGTCGTCAAACTGCAGGTAGCAATTTCTCCCGTGCGAGATGTGCGGTGTCAAGGAAGGTCGCCAGACCTGATTTCACGCGCTCGCTGAGCAGGTCGCGCTCGAACTGCGCGATCCCGGCGAGCATCGTGGCCATCATCCGTCCGTGCGGCGTATCGAGCCTGTAGAGCGTGTCGATGAGGTCCTGCGTCGAACGTTCCCAGCGGGATACCTCGGTGACCAATATGGCGTCGATCATGCGCGCCTGTGCGAGTTCGAGGACCCGCTTTCGCCTGGCGCCCACCGGTCTCACCGCTCGCCTTCGTTCAGCACCGCAGCGCAGCGCGCCGCGCTGGCCATCAGCCCCGCCCGGTCGCAGGCGCTGGCAAGCCCGTCCATCGCCCGGCGCAGCCCGGGGTCGGCGTCGAGCATCTCGCTGGCACGGCGTTCCGAGTAGACCAGGGCGCTGTGATGGCGGTGTGAAAACTGCGCCGATATCTGCTCCTGCGAGAGGTGGGTCACGCGCCGCAGCAGGGACAGGGCATGGAGCCGGGCGAAATCCATCGGCCGGGTGCGCTCGCGCCCGCGCAGGTCACGCGCCGACACGCCGAACCACCGCGCCACGATCGCGAGAGCGGCGGCGACCGGCACAACCGTGCCGGGCGGCCGGGCCCGGAAGCTGCGCCGCCTCACGATCGACGGCGCGCCGGGCAGGCCATGCAGCGTCTCGTACAACATCTGCCGGTCAACGGGCCGCGATGGCGCCAGCCGGAACCTGTCATCGAGGAGCTCGATCAGGAGCAGGCGCTGGCGGCGCTCGACCTGGCTGCAGACATGCCCCAGCATGTGGCGCAGCGGATCTGCCGCGACCAGCACATCGCTCGCCGTGATCGGCCCATCGCTCGGCCGCAGCGCCAGCTTCCGGCCGAGGTTTTCCAAGTCCCAGGCGTGGCGCATGACGAGGCCCGGGTTCTCGACGAGACCCTCGGTAGATGGCCACGTAGAGGTCGTTTTTTCCTTGACTGACAGGCACTTACGTTGTACCCCCCCCCCCCCCCCCACACCCTCCGCCCCCTGACCAGCCACCGCGCCTCCCCCCCCCCCCCCCAGCATACGGCTCGAGCCTGAGCGCGAAGTCGGCCTCGGCCAGACCGAGGTGCCTTCCTGCGGCCTGTTTCAGCGCCGGCATGTGCTGCGCGCGCAGGTAGGCCGCGTGCACCGTGCGCGGCGTATGCACCGTCACCGTCCCGTTGACCGGTCCGGAGATCAGGAGCCGGCATCCCCCGAGGGTCGCCAGCACGAGTTCGGACACGCGGGCGTCGTCGATCCGGAACTCTTCCAGCTCACGTCGGATTCGAGCGGGCGGGTCGAAAGACTCGCACTGGTATCTGGGTTGGGACACGCTACTGCCCTCCCGATGTCCTGTCCTGCGCCTCCCCGATTTTCACGGTGGGCCCTGTAGAGTGTACCTGCATGACAGGCAGGCGGAAAACCCGGGGGGCATAGCGATGGATGCGGGCCGTTACACCGCCTTCGACGCGCGACTCGCGCAGATTTCCGGTACCCCGTGGAAACACGAGCGAGGTCCAGGCGCGACCCGCGAGCTCGTCAGCCGCTGCATGGCCGCCGTGCAGGCCCTGCCGCAGGCCGACGCCATTCCCGAGGACCGGGCAACGCGCTGGATCCTCAAGACCACCCAGGCCGAGGCGGGCCGTGTCCGCGGAACCGGTGGCGAAATCACCATGCCGGCGCTGCACGCGGCCGTGTCCTGGCACCTGCGCCGCGCGACCGGCATCGGAGGCTCCGACGCCGGCGCGGTCCTGGCCGAAAGCCGCGGCCAGGCGCCGACATTCACCACGGCGCGCAACCTCGCCGCCGAAAAGCTGCTGATCCTGCCGCCCCAGCCCGCCACCGGGCCCATGATGCGGGGCATCCGCGCCGAACCGTGGCTGCAAAGGATGTATCTCGAGCAGACCGGGCGCAGCTCCGCGAGCACCGGCCTCGGCGCGCTGCGCAACGCGCGCGATCCCGATGCCCCCTGGCGGATCGGGACCCCGGATGATTTCGTTCACCTGGTCCACGTGGAGGAGAGCCCCGACGGCGCCTGGCACATGATCGACTACAAGTGCCCGGGGCCCGATGTCTTTGCGGAGATGCGCAAGGACATCAGCCTCGACTACACCTGCCAGCTTCACCACTACCACGCCATCGCCCGGCGCGCCGGCGTCCGCGTCGACACCATGGCCATCGCCGCCTTCGATGCCGAGAACTTCCTGGTCGAGGAGTTTCCGGTGACCCACGATCCGGCGCTGGCGCGCGAACTCGAACAGGCCTGCGCCGGATTCTGGCAGCTGGTCGAGGCCGGCACCCTTCCCGAGCCGCGGTCGGGGCCAGGGCCGCTCGAGCCGTCGCCGGAGGCGACGGACACTCTCGCGCGCATCACCCTGATGCGCGCGGTCGCCGACGAGATCACCACCCGCGTCGCCGGGATCCGGGACCGGCTTGAACAGCAGTACCTGGACCAGCGCGGCGAGCTGCGCATTCCCGCAGCGGCCTGGACGATCGCCGACCGGTGGGACGAGGACCAGCTGCGAACCCTCGCCGATCTGGGCGAGGTTGACCCGGCCCGTCACGAGAAAGTGACACGCAAGCCGGACCCGGCCGCCTGCGTCGCCACCCTGAGCGAGATCTACGCCGCCCTCGAGGGGGGCGAGGATCCGGCGGACATCCTCGAGGCCCTGCGCGAGAGCGGCGTGCCGCTGTCGCGCACGCTGGATGCCGACTCGCTGGCCGCCGCCCTGGCAGACGAGGGGATCGACACCGCGGTGGCGCGGGGCGCGGTCACACGCCACCGGATCTCCACCCGCACCGCCGACCAGGAGGTCGTGCAGGCGGTGCGGGCGGAGGCCGCCGGCATGGTCGACGAGATCGAGGCGGTCTCGCTCGAGATCCTGGACGTCGCGCTGGCCCGGGAGCCGGATCATGATCACTCCGCCACGGAGGCGGCCGAGCCGGCGGAGGCTTTCGCCCCCGCGGCCTGATCGGCCTGCCGGCAGGACGGGGCCGGCCAGACCCGCGGGCGGACCAGGCCGAACAGGTCGCCCGCCGCCCGGCCCTCGCGCCGCGTGAACCAGCGCGCGAGATGACGCTTGGGCGCATCCCACGAATTGTGACAGAGCTGGCACACCGCGCGCAGGTTGACCTCGGTGTTGTGTGTCGGATCGTGGTCGAGGTGGCACACCGACAGCACCACCCGCGAGCCCGTCACCGGGTTGACGCTGCCATGCGCCACCCGGCACCAGGGACGCTGGGGCGTTCCCTCGCAGCGAAACCCGGCGCGGCGCAGAATGCGCGCGCGCAGGGCGCGCCAGGCGGGAGAGCGCAGGCTGCCGCCCGGGTAGAGACGCTGGATGTGGCGCGGAACGGGCATGCCCGACCTCCCGGCTCACGCGTGTACACCTGTACGCCAGTACCCCCGCACCGACGCAGGTGTTCAATAACGAACGCATGAACGACAGCACCTGTGCACGCGTTCACGTGTACACATGTGCATGAGCGCACGAAGAGTGTCAAGCCGGGCTCGGCAGAACCGTCGCCCGGAGCCGTTGGCAATGTCGTGCAGCCAGCCCGAATGGCAGGATGGCGGACCCCGGGCATTCAACCTGGCCCACCTCCCGCCGCGGCATTCTGGAATTTCACCTGCGCACCGTACGCTTGGAGACACCGGGCCCGCGAGGCCCTCCACCGGCAGGGGATCGACCGACATGAACGTCGATATCGGGGCGCTCTATGCGCAGGCCGCCGCCGAGGGGCGGCTCATCGAAGCAACTCTCACCCATCTCATGGAGCCGGAGGACGAGGACAGGGAGCCCGGGCCGCCGCGGCGTTCCGACGCGCAGGTGATCCTGCCGACCCGGGACATGCTCGAGAGAGCCCGGGTCCCCGATGGAGGTGATGGCGGCGTGGACGTCAGCCCTGGCCAGGCGGTCGTCGGCGGAACCGCCCCCGAAGGAGGCATGTGGTTCATCCCGGTCTCGCCGGCAGACGGGACCGGTGGCGCCGGTCTGGAAAACTGCGTCGTCTCCCTGCGCGACAGCGCCGGGCTGCGCCGGACTGGCTTCGGCGAGCCCGCCGACGTTCCGCTGTTCTCCACCGGCGCCGTTGCGGACACGAACGCCCGGCTGATGATCGAGGCGCACGCCTGGCTGCACACGCAGACCGCTCGCGACGCCCTCGATCCGGATGTCCGCGACCGCCTCGCCACGGCGCTCCACGACATGGCCGCAGAGGTCGGCGCTGCGCACCCCGGCAACATGGTCTGGCGCCAGGCACGGGCCCACATGAGAGTCACCACCGCCTATGCAGACGCACCGCTGCCTGACGGAATCGAGCGCTACACCGAAGCCCGCGCCATCGCCCACCGGATCGCGCGGTACGAGCCGGACCACGAGCTTGCGGCCGCGGATGTCACCGGCCACGGCGACATCCTCCGCGAGCGCGGCGCCGGTGACGTCAGCGCCGAGGCCGGCGCCTGGGTCCGCCGGAACACCGGCCTCGACCTGGCCGAAGCGGCGCGCATGGCACTGCGCGCCAACGACGCGCTCTGCCGCCAGGTCTTCGCGCCGCTCACCAGGACGCCGATCGAGGATCTCGGCGTCTCGCTGCTCTCGATCGAGGGTTGCACCAGGGCGGCGGAGACCTTCGCGGAGCGCGGCGAAAGCCTGTCCGGCGACTGGGTCGAGACGGCGCTGGGCCGGGTGCACGACGTGATCGCTCGCGCCATGCCGCCCGATTACGCCTACGATCTCGCCATGGTCAGCGCAAAGGGGCGCGACATTCTGCTGGTGCGGGAGCCCGGCGTGGTGCGCGGGCCCGGCGCCGCAGCCGGGCCGGACCGGGACTTTGCCTTCGGGTACGCCTATTCGTGGCCGACCGCGGACCGGCGCCCGATGCTCGAGCTCGAAGGCGAAGACCCGCTGGCCACCGTCAGTCCCGAGGAGATGCCGTCTGCCGAACGGCTGGTCGAGCTCCGCGCGGCCCTGACGGAAGTCCTCGAGCGCCACGAGGAGCTGGAGCTGGACCCGGATCCGGATCTCCCCGTCCCGGCACCCGGCTGAGCCCTGTCGAGCTCTGTCCACAGAAAACCGACAATCCGGCCTGCAGCACCCGCACTCCCCGGGCCATGATGGCCACCCCACAGACAGCGCCCGGGAGGCTCCGTGTCCAGGACCATCGTCATCTGCGAGAAGCCCTCCCAGGCGCGCGCCCTGTCAGCGGCGCTCGGGACCCGGTTCGGGCCCGTCCTGCCCGCCCGGGGCCATATCGTGACCCTCTGCGAGCCACAGGAGGTGCGCGAGGACTGGAAGGACTGGTCAGCCGGTCTGATGTGGACGGGCGCGTTCATCCCGAAACGGGCGGCGCAGGACGCGGACAAGCGTCGCAGGCTCGATGCGATCGCCAAGGCGGTGAAGACCGCCAGCGAGGTCATCATCGCGACCGACTGCGATCGGGAGGGCCAGCTGATCGGCGACGAGATCCTGGATTTCGTCGGATACCGGGGCCGGCGAACCCGCGCGATCTTCAACGCCGAGGACCCGGTGTCCCTGCGCAGCGCGTTCGATGCCTTGAGGAACAATGCCGAGTTCGCCGGCATGTACGCCGCCGGCCAGGCCCGCGAACAGGCAGACCAGGCCGCCAACCTCTCGCTGACGCGGACCGCCACGGTCACGCTGAAGGAGGGGAGGGGAGGGCCGGCGATCGGCATCGGACGGGTCAAGACACCGACCCTCGGCATCGTGTGCAGGCGCGAGCGAGAGATCGAGACCTTCGTGCCCCGGACTCTCTACGCGGTCGCGGCCACTGTCAGCGTCGCGGACCACACCATCACCCTGGTCTGCGATCGCATGGGCGATGAGGAGGCCGAAGACGGGGAGGGGGCCGAGGACGACGACGACAGCGATGCCGACGGGATCGAGGCCGTCGACCCGCTCGCGGGACGCATCCTTGATCCCGCCGTCGCGGACGACCTGGCTGCCCGCGCGATCGGCCACGAGGGGCCGATCGCCGGGAGCGCGGAACAGAAGCGCCGCGCTCCGCCCAGACTTCCCGATCTCACCGCCCTGCAGGCCGCCGCATCGGCGAAACTCGGCTGGGCCGCCGACAAGGTACTTCAAACCGCACAGGCCCTGTACGAGAAAACCCTGATCACCTATCCGCGCGCGGACGCCCAGCACCTGCCGGAAACACACATCGCCGACACGGGGCCGATGGTCCCCGCACTGCTCCGGCTGGCGGCATTCGCACCCCACGCCTCCCTGTTGGCGCAGCCCGTCATTCGCACCGGAAAGTCGGGCGCCTTCTGTGACCAGGCGCTCGCCGGCATGTCGCACCATGCAATCGTGCCGAACGTGAACACGGCCGCGACTTTCCCGGGCGCGGTTCCGGCGCTCCCCCCTGACGAGCTGGCGCTGTTCGAGCTCATCGCCGGACGCTATCTGGCGGCGCTCGCCCCGGACCACCGCTACATCCAGCGCGAGATCCGCATGCAGGTCCCGCTGGATGAGCACATATGGACCTTCCGCGCCCGCGGCCGCACGACCACCCATCCGGGCTGGACGGCGATCCTCGAAAGCCCCGCGTCCCGGAAACCACCCGACAGCGGAGAGGATCAAAAACTGCCCGACCTTCCCGACGGAACACGCGGCACCATCACCTCGACGGCGGTGCGCTCTTCCGTCACCCGGCCGCCGCCACGGTTCACCGACGGCACGCTGATGACCGCGATGAAGCAGGTCTGGCGCCTGGTCCCGCCGGACAGCGACCTGAACCGCAAGATCCGCGCCCGCCTGCGCGATGCCAGCGGCATCGGAACGCAGGCGACCAGGGCCGAGGTGGTCAAGGGGCTTGTCGCCCAGAAACAGCTGGTCCGCCACCGCAAGTTGCTGAAGCCGACCCCCGCCGGCATGCAGGTGTACGACACGCTTCTGCAGGCCTGTCCCGATCTGCTCGACCCGGGACGCACGGCCGTGTGGGAGATCCTGTTCACCCGCGTCGAGAAGGGCGAGATCTCGGCCGAGCAGGCGGTCGAGACAATCCTGGCCGACACGAAACGCTCGATCCAGGTCATCGCGCAGTCCGAGGTCAGGATCACGATGGGCGCGCCCGACAAGCCCAGCCCGGCCATGCGCGCAGCCGTCGAGGCCGCCGCGCGTTCCCACGGCGCCGACGTGCCGCCCGAGGCGCTGAAGGACCGCGCCGCCGCCAGGGCCTTCCTCGACGCGCACGGCCGCAAGGACGACGCCGGCGGCCCACGGCCGCCGAGCGAGAAGCAGCTCGCCTTCGCCCGCTCTCTGGCCCAGCGTACCGGTACCGAGATCCCCGGCGATGCGCTGAACAACGCGAAGGCGCTGTCAGCCTGGATCGATGCCGCCAGGACCGGGGCCCCGCCCAGCGAGAAACAGCTCACCCTTGCCCGCAGGCTCGCCACGGAACGCGAAATCGCGCTTCCCGATGAGGTCCTCGCCAGCGCGTCCAGGCTGTCGGCATGGATCGACACCCACCTGGGGGCCGGTACAGGCTCGCGGCGCGGCGACACGCGCCGCGCACACACGTCTTCGCCCACCAACACCAACAGGAGAAAATCCCCATGACCACGGTCGTTACTCACAGGCAGCTGGTCGCCAGGGCCGCCGCGGCCGCCGCTCTCGACGAGCGGTCCGTCGACATCGCGCTCCGGGCCATCACCACCGTGATCGGCGAGGAATGCCGCGACGAGGGCAAGGACGTCCGCGTCCACGGGTTCGGCCGCTTCCGGGCCCTGGACACACGGGCCAGGAAGGCCAGGAACCCCCGCACCGGCGAGATGGTCGACGTTCCCGCCCGGCGACGGATCGCCTTCAAGGCCTCGTCAGGCCTCGCCCGCGAGCTCTGACCGGGCGGCAAGGCCCGTGCACGGATGCGCGAGGGCGGCGGCGGCGGTGGCGGCGCTGATGCTGACAGCGCCGGCCGCCGCTTCCCTGCGCAGCGACTTCGCCGACCGGCTGTCGGTTGCGCTGGGTCCAGGGGCGGAGATCACCCTGGGCGAGTCCGTCTCGACCCTGCGCGGGGGGCAGCCGCGGCACGACGATGTCCGGATTGACCTGCCCCCGCTTGCCGCCGAGATCCGGACCCTGCTCGAAACCCGATCCGGCCTCCTCGACATGCGAGCGGTGACGATGACCGCACAGCCCGGCCGGTCCTGGTCCGCCAGGGCGGCACAGCTCGATTTCCCCTCGCTCCGCCACCTCCTTCCCGCCGTGCCGGGCGGCGTGTCGACGCTCGCAGCAGCTGCGTGTGCCGCCGCCGGGCAGGAGCTGCGCGTCGAGCTCGATGGGTACAGATCCGTCCCGGAAGCGGCCGGAGCGGGGGTCTCGGCCGCCCGGGTCGTGCTCAGCGCGACAGGGTTGCCCGCAACACCCCGGGAGGCAGCGCAGGCCGGAACGGGGTGCGCCCTCGTCCTGTCTCTCGACGTGAGCGGACTGGCGTGGGTGTCGGGCGCCGGCGACCGTCTCGACCTGCGCGGCCTGACCATTGCCGTGCGCCACGACCCGGGCGCCGCCCCGGACGGGGCGGCCTCCGTCGACCTGTCCGTGACCGACCTGGTGGTGACCCGTCGCGACGGCGCGCTGCGACCCGTCGCGATCTCCCGCATGACCGCTCAGGGTGCGGTCCCGGCCGCCCGGGTCGACGGGCTGATCGGTTTCTTCCTGCGCGGCTCCCGCCCGTCCGCGCCCGGCTGGGCGGACCTGTGGACGCCGGGACCGGCGTCCATCATCGGGCACGGGATCGCACTCCCGCCCGAAACCGTGTTCGGCTCCGCCCTCGCCGGGATCTGGCGAACCGCCACCGGTCGGACATCGGTCGATTTCAACCTGCAGGTCGCGCGCTCTCCAGCCGCCGGGGGCATCCGCCTCCACGCGACCATCGACTCCCGCGGCCTCGGTGCACTGGCGGCCGGCGCCGTCTTCAGCCCGCTGCGTGACGGGGCCGGGCCGGCAGTGCTGACGGCAGATCTGCTGGCACGCGACCACGGCCTTGCCGGCGTTCTGGCACGGCTGGAGGCGGGGACAGTTCAGGCGTTCCTGGCCGCCCGCATCCGCGCCACCGCGCCGGAATTCTTTGCCGCCGTCCAAGCGGACGGTCTGCTGCGTGCGATCGGGGAGGCCACGGACTGGATCTCGGCCTCGCAGGATCGCTGGATGCAGGTCGCGCTGCGGCCACCGGATCCGGTGGCCCTGGGCTCGATTCCGGCGAGCCTGGCGCGCCCGGCGCCGCAGCGCGCCCGGATCCTGGGTGTGCACCACGGTCCTGCGAGGCCGTAGGCCATGGCGGACGGTCCCCCGCGGCGTGGCGGCGCCCGCCGGTTCTTCCGATTGTCGCTGCCATGGAGAATCCGGGCGGACGCTGACTGGCAGCGCGATCTCGACCAGGCGCGCGCCTGGTCCGAGCGCACCTGGGATGTCCTGCGGCCGCGCACGGTCGACCGCGAGACCATGCGGGGCGCGCTCACCGGCGAGGGCAGGGCGGAGCGGCCGATCGGCCCGGATGAACGCGGCCGCCTCGAGGCGCGCCTGGTCGACATGCGCACTGTCGCCGGCACGGTGTTCGTGTGCCACCTGGTCCTGTGCGGCGCCCTCATTGCCGCCGCCGACAGCCTGTTTTCCCTGGCCGGCGCGTGGGCCGCCGCCAGTGCCAGTCCGGCGCTGCTTGCTCTCTGGCTGCGCCAGGACTGGGCACTCCAGCGCCTGAGAAGCGGCAAGCCGATCGGGCTGGCAGGGGTGATCGCGTCCGTCCCCGGGCGGCTCGCCGGCCTGCTGGGCCGGGAGCGGCGTCCCCCACACCTCGTGCTGCTCGCCGCCCTGCTGACACTGGCGGGCTGCACGCTGCCCCCCGCGTCCTGGTCCCCCCGGGACACGCTGGGCGCCGACGCACTGGAACTCTGGATGGCGCGTGAGCGCCGCCTGCACCAGGTCGCGTGGCCGCTGCTGGGCCAGGCGGCCCACTGTCAGGCCCGGACCAGGTCGGTGGGCCTGAAGGTCGCGGAGGCGGGCGATCTCCCGCCGGCGCTCGCCCCTCTGCTCACCGCCCGCGCCGGCGCCGATGCGCTCACGGTCATTGCGGTGGCGCGCTTCGCGCCCGCGGACGGACGCCTCGTGCCCGGCGACGTGATCGTCGCAGTGGACGGGGTGGCCGTGTCGCCCGGAGCGACAGGGCACACAGACCCCCGAACGGGGGAGGAGCGGGGGGAGGGCGCGCGTGACGTGTTCGCCCGAACCATGCAGCAGGCGGGGCTGACGGCCGCGATCACGGTGATGCGCGGCAATGGCATGCAGACACACCACATCTCCACACAGCAGGTCTGTGCCTGGCAGATCCGGCTTGCCCCCTCGGACGCCCTGACCGCCTGGGCCGATCGGTCAGGGATCACGATCACGACGGGGATGATGCGCTACGCCGAAAGCGACGACGATCTCGCGCTGGTGCTGGCGCACGAGATCGCCCATACGGTCATCGACGACAACGCCCGGGCAAGCCGGTGGCCCGGGCTGTCGCGCAGCGCCCGCGCCGACCTCGAGCGCCGCGCCGACTGGCTGGGCGTCATGATCGCCGCCGCCGGCGGCTACGACATGTCGGGCGCTGCGCGGTTCTGGCGCCGCCTGAATGCCGAGCGGGCCCGGCGCCCGGACCCGCAGGCGGCGGTCCGGGCGCTCACCATCGAGGCGGCCGTGGCCCGGCTCGATGAGCTGCGCGGGAGGAGGTGAGGGGGCCGGGGACTCCCGCGACCCGTGAACGGATGCCGACACAACATTTGGTGGCGCCGCAATCAAGGAGATAAGCCTTTCGCGTAGCACCCAAAATGCGTTATGCTTGACGTAATGCGGATGTTTTCGCCAGCGTGAAGCCGATGCGGTTGCTCCGGGAATGGAAAGCGTCGTGATCGTCGGCTTCTCGGACAAGAAGACCGAAGCGTTCTACGGGGGTCGCCGGATTGCGGCATTCTCCGGGTTCGCCCGGACGGCCTCACGCAAGCTCGACCAGCTCGATGCGGCCAGGAGCCAGCGCGACCTGGCGAGGCCCGGCAACCGTCTGGAGGCGCTCAAGGGCCGGCGCAAGGGGCAGTGGAGCATTCGCATCAACGACCAATGGCGGATCTGCTTCAAGTGGCCCGAGGGAAGTCCCGGCCCGACCGAAGTGGAAATCGTGGACTACCATTGATTCGAGGAGGCAAGTCATGCGCGACCCCATTCATCCGGGCGAGACCCTGCGCGAGGATCTCGATGCGCTCGGCATGAGCGCAGCGGAGCTGGCGCGGCGGATCGAGGTTCCGGCGAACCGCATTACCGAGATACTCAACGGCCAACGCTCGATCACCGGCGACACGGCATTGCGCCTAGGGCGCTTCTTCGGCACTTCGGGCGAGTTCTGGCTCAACCTCCAGAAGCTCTATGAGCTGCGGCTCGCGGAGCGGAAGAGCGGCCCGGCGATCGCCCGGCTGCCCACACTGGATGCGGACAGCGGCCTGCACGCGACACGATGAACACCGTTCGGACGCAGGAAGCTACGCAAATGCAACTCGTGTGACGGGAGTCCCGGGTTTGGCGGCGGCGCAGACCAGCGTAGAATCAGGCCCGCAGTCAGGTGTGTTCTCTTGATAGACCGACGACCGAGACCGCCAGACGGGCGGGAGGTTCTGAGCGAGCGAGAGATTACCCGACGCGGGGCAACGCCTCGAAAAACCACCATGCCAGCAGCCCAATAACGAAGACCGCGCCCACGAGCCGGCGTGTGCTCAATCCGGACTTGCCGGATTGTTGCTTGCCGGCCACATGCGCCCATCTGTCATGCTCATCCAGAAAACCATCCAGAAAGCCCTCGCGATTCAGGTCATCGTCATCCAGAAAGTCATCGTCGTCATCCAGGCTGTCTTTTCGTGAAGGAGAGACAGGCTTGCCGCCTGGAATCGGGATGTGGTTGTCCATCATGTAAAAAACGCACGCCACCTGCCATGCCAGCCGCGCGTCTTCGCCGGCCTCGTGCACTGTCCCGCGGCGTCCTTCCACCCCCATGCTCTCGACGACGGCGTCGAGGCTGCTTCCCTTTCTCAGGCCGTCATTGAACGCCTGGTAACGTCGCATCGTGCAGTAGCTCTTGTTTCTGTGCAGCGTTCTGACGCCAGCCCGCTTGAATTCGGCGTTCAGGAATCGCTTGTCGAACGACACGTTGTGGGCGATGACCGGGCGATTCCCGATGAAGTCCCGTATGTCATCTGCCACATCCGCAAAAGGGCATTTGTCCGTCACGTCGCTGTCCCATATCCCGTGTATCCGAGACGCGCCCCTTGGGATTCGGCGCTACGGGTTGACCGTCACGCTCATGGTCTCGCCATGCAGGCCCTCCGGGTTATCCTTCAGGGCACTGAATTGCGAGCGGATGAGCGCGATAGACACGATCCGGTCGGTCTCCGTGTCCAACCCCGTGGTTTCGACATCGACCACGACCGCCTCGTCAAATCCGGTCAGCATCGTCATGGCGCTCCCCCTGCGACCCCATGCCGCGCATGGCCAGGTCGGCTCGCGGGCCAGGGTTTCGATCATGCCCTGCTCGACCGCGTTGTCGAGCCTGTCGATCCCTTCCTTTATGTTGAACGCCACGAAATTCAAACTGGTACGCTTAACCATGGCTGGAACTTCGGATAGGGCATACTCCGACAAGAAGACCGCCCGGTACAGGAGAGGATGGAACCATGTCCCGGAACGCTACTTGGAGGATGTTTCTCTGTCTCGCTGCATTGCTGTTACTGAGCTCCGCTGCCCGGGCGGACTATGAAGCGGGGCAAGCTGCCTGGGAGGCGGGCCGGCACTCCGAGGCGCTGACGCAATGGGAGGCGGCGGCGGGAGCGGGCGACAGCAGGGCAATGCTGGCGCTTGGTCGGACGTTCGTGAAAGGCTTGGGTGTGCGCCAGGACTATGTTCTCGCGCACAAGTGGCTGAACCTGGCGGCCGGGCGCGGAAGCGCGGAGGCGGCGACCGAACGCGAAGCACTGGCCGCGAAGATGACGCCGCAGCAAATTGCCTCGGCGCAGCATCAGGCCAGGATCTGGCGATCGAGCGGCAAGGCAGAGGTGCCCAAGGTCCAGGCTGCTGCCGTTCCGAAGGCCAAGGCCAAGACCTCGTCTCCGCCGACGAAGCGCGCGATCCGTGAGGCGCAGGAGCTTATGGCCGAGCTTGGCTACAAGCCCGGGCCGGCCGACGGGGTCTGGGGACCCCGCACGGGAAAAGCCTACACGGCGTTCCTGCGCGATGCAGGCCTACCGGCCGGGAAGGCGTTGACCCTGGAGGCGCTCCGGGCCATGCGTGGAATGGCCGGGAAAGAGAAGGTACCAAGTGCGGTTGTGGGAGTCGGCACCGAAGCTTCAGCCGCAGGGCCGGCTCGTACCGCCGGTGACGTGGCAGCGAACTGCAATGACTGGAATACCGAGGCGTTTTTCAGGGAGGCAACACCCGAGAGGGTGACGGAGTGCCTGCAGGCCGGAGCTGGCCTGCATGACCGGGGCGAGTACGATAGTACCCCTTTGCATCTGGCTGCTTGGCGCAACAAGGACCCTGCCGTCGCCGTTGCGTTGATCGACGCTGGCGCCGATCCGAAGGCGCGGGACGAAGATGGCCGGACGCCTTTGCATCTGGCAGCCGGCTGGTCCGGGAACCCCGCCGTCATCGATGTCCTGGTGAACGCCGGCGCCGATGTGGAGGCTCAGGAGAAGTTGTGGGACGCAACTCCTCTGCACTTGGCGGCCAAGTCGGACAACAACCCCTTTGCCGTTATCGGCGCCTTGGTGAAATCCGGCGCCGATCTGAAGGCGGAAGACCGGTTCGGGATAATGGCGCTGGACCGCGCGGCATACCGTGGGAATACGCCTGCGACGACCGCCCTGGTGAAGGCCGTCTCGGAGGCCGGGCTCGGGAAGACCTTCGGCATCACCCCGCTGCACGAGGCCGCGCTGTCCGGTGAGGCGGAGGCAGTGGCTTCCCTGCTGGGCGCGGGGGCCGATCCGAATGCCCGCTACAGAAACGGCGCCACCCCCCTGCACTGGGCAGCTTCGGCCACCGGGAATCCTGCCGTCATCGCCGCGTTTCTCAAGGGAGGCGCGGATCCGAACGCGCGGGACAAGAAGGGTGAGACCCCTCTTCATTGGGCGGCTTTGTTCAGCAGAAATCCCAGGGCATTGGATGCGCTCCTGAAAGGAGGCTCCGATCCGAACGCGCGGGACGAGAACCAATTGACCCCCCTGCATAACGCTGCCAACTGGAACAGCGATCCGACCCTCGTCACTCTGTTGCTGAAGGCGGGCGCCGATCTCGACGCGCGAGGCGAATTCGGCGGAACTCCCCTGCACCGATCGGCCTGGAATACGGACGTTTCAGTCATGCAGGCCTTGCTCACGGCCGGTGCGGATCCGAACGCAAGGTACAAGCAGGGAACAAACAACGAGAGGCCCTTACACATTGCGGCACAACGTCACGACCCTGCTTTCCTCAAAAACCTGCTCGATGCCGGTGCCGAGCCGAACGTGCAGGGCCCGTTCGGTTGGACTCCTCTGCACAATGCTGCCAGCAATAGCAACCCGACTATTGCCGCCATCCTGCTGGAGGCCGGCGCCGACCCCAACATGCGGAACGATTTCGGCGAGACCCCCCTGGACGCGGCACTCAAGAGGAACAATCGCGCTGTCGCCGATTTGCTGCTCGAGGGTGGCGGGACCGCGAAGGGCACAGTCAAGGCGAGCACCGATCCGAATGCGCGCGACAA
>MKWU01004494.1_pt1 | contig 16423 bp, 15 predicted proteins | sample 809101 | NCBI WGS metagenome assembly MKWU01 (sample SAMN05860141, study PRJNA318959) | sponge metagenome | host: Aplysina aerophoba | place: Slovenia: Piran, Adriatic Sea, Gulf of Piran | collected 2013-05-07 | reverse complement strand
TAGACGGTGTCGGTCGCAAGCAACACAACCTGGCCGCCGCGCAGCGCCGCGACAACAGTTTCGAGATCGCTCATCGTCGCGGCACCACCGCAATGCTGTAGACGGTGTCGGTCGCAAGCAGCACAACCTGGCCTTCCCACAGCTCGCCGACAACAGTTTCGAGATCGCTCATCTGCGGGCCACCACAGCTCGGGGGCGGTCGTTGAGGTCGCTGTGGATCGTCGCCTGCCAGCCGAGGTCGATGCACCATTGCTGCACTGTCGGGGTTTGCGGGGGAGACATTTCGAGCACGATCACTCCATGGGGCGCCAACCACTGGGGCGCTTGATCCACGATGGTGCGGAGGTCGGCGAGACCTTGCGAACCGGCCCGCAGCGCAGTCGCGGGTTCCCAGTCTGTGATCACCGTCGGCAGTCCTTCGCTCGGCGCGACGTAGGGAGGGTTCGAAACGACCACGTCGAGGTATCCCTGCAGGTGGTCGGGCAGTGCCCCGAACCAGTGTCCGTGATGCAGGCTGACCGCTGTCGCCGCCGCACCGATCCCCGCCAGGTTCGCTCGCGCGACCGAAAGGGCCTGTTCAGACACGTCGGTCGCGTATACCCGGCAACCTCTGCATTCGACCGCGACCGACAGGGCGATAGCACCGGAACCGGTCCCGAGGTCGGCCACCACGACCGGGCGCTCGGGAGCGCGACCCGCAGCGCGGCTCTTCGGGCTCTGCGTCGGGCTCGGCGCGACCGGACGCTCGGCGCCACGACCCGCAACGCGGCTCTTCGGGCTCTGCGTCGGGCTCGGCGCGACCGGACGCTCGGGAGCGCGACCCGCAGCGCGGCTCTTCGGGCTCTGTTGCTGACGCAGTTCGTTGACGGCGTCGATGGCGAGACCGGCGACCGTCTCCGTCTCGGGCCGCGGTATGAGAACCCGCTGATCGACTATCAGGTCGAGCGTGCGGAATCCCCAACGACCCAGCACATACTGCAACGGCTCGCCCTGCTCGCGGCGCGCCACCAACTCGTCGAAGCGCGCCATCGCCCTAGTCGTGACGCGATTGTCGAGAACCCGGTGCAAGCCCGAGACCGGCACGCCGGTTATCTCCTCGACGACCCGCCGAGCATCGAGGGGTGCGGTCTCGATACCCGCGCACTCGAAACGGGCGACCGCTTCAGCGAGCAGTTCCGACCACCTGACCGTGCCAGCATCGGCATCCGCGCCGGCATCCGCACCCACGTCCGCGACCGCTCCGGCATCCGCGCTGGCATCGGCATCCGCACCGGCATCCGCACCGGCACCGGCATCCGCACCGGCACCGGTGTCGGCACCGGCATCGGTAAACGTGCTGGCATCGACGACCGCGACGAAGGTGCGTTCAGACATCGTCTTGGAGTTGACGCTGGCGTTCCTCAGCCAGCAGAGCGTCGCTGATGTCGTCGAGCTCCCCGGCCAAGACCCGGTCGAGTTTGTGGATCGTGAGTCCGATCCGGTGGTCGGTCAGGCGGTTCTCCTTGAAGTTGTAGGTGCGGATCTTCTCGGAGCGGTCGCCCATCGAGACCTGTCCCTTGCGCAGATCCGACGCTTCGGAGTCAGCTCGTTCCTGTTCAAGTTGGCGAAGCCGGGCCCGCAACACCCGCATCGCCTTGTTCTTGTTCTTGAGCTGGCTCTTCTCGTCTTGCATGGTGACCACCACACCTGTGGGCTCATGAACGATCCTCACCGCCGAATCCATGGTGTTGACCGACTGACCACCATGGCCCGATGCCCTGTAGGTGTCGATGCGCAGGTCGTGGTCGTCGATGTGGACCTCCACCTCCTCGGGCTCGGGCAGCACCATCACGGTGGCCGACGACGTGTGGACCCGGCCCTGCGATTCAGTCACCGGCACGCGCTGGACCCGGTGAGTCCCCGCTTCGTGCTTCATCCTGGTCCACACCGAGTCACCAAAGAGCAGCGCGGTCACCTCCGAGACCCCCCCGAGTTCGGTCGGTGACGAACTCAACAGTTCCATCCGCCATCCCATCCGCTTCGCGAACGCCTCGTACATGACGAGCAGGTCACGGGCGAACAGGTTGGCCTCCTCACCGCCGGCCGCACCCCGAACCTCGACGATGACATTGCGTCCCTCGTTGGGGTCCGGCGGCAGCATCAGCACCCGGAGTTGCTCCATGCGCTCTTCAACCAGCGCCTCGAGTGCCGCGACCTCGGCGCGCATCTCAGTGCGTTCGGTCCCCTGGGAGTCTCGCAACATCTCATTGGCGACCTCGAGGTCCTCGCTAACGGCACGCCAGCGCAACCCGGCCGAGACGATCGCCTCAAGTTGCTTGAAGCGCCGACCGAGGTCTGCGAGCTGCGACGCGTCAGACTGCACCGCCGGATCACCGAGACGGACCTCGACGTCACGAAGCTCTTGTTGGAGGCGTTCGACGCGTTCCCACATGGGATTGAGACTAAAGCGCAGTTCCCGCTTTGAGCGAGGACAGGAACTCAGCGACGACTCCGATTATCTCGCGGTCACACTCGGGCTTGGGGTTGTGGCCCTGACCCTTGAGCCAATACTGCCGGACCGGACCGGCGATGGCGCCGACGTGGGCCGCGAACTCATCGGGCGTGCCGAACGGGTCACGATCGCCGCTCACAAACAATGTGGGCACGGCCAGGTCTCCAAAGTGCTCGACACGGAGACGGTCGGGCTTGCCGACCGGATGCAGGGGGTAGCTCAACGCCACCAGGCCGACCGCGGCCATCCCCTGCGCCATTGCCATTGAACAGATCCGTCCACCCATCGAACGCCCCCCGAACGCCATCGACTCGGGGTCCACGCCGAGCGTGTCGGAGGCGACCTCCACCTCGGTAAGCAGGGCTTCGATAAGTTTCGGGGCACGGTCCGGAAACCCGCGCCCCGCCTTGCGGTAGGGGAAGTCCATGCGCCAGACCGGCAGCTCCAACTGCTCTTGGAGCGCCACCAGCAAGCGGTGCGACGAATCGCCCCCCGCGCCGTGCGTCAACAGCAGCGCTGAGGGAACGGTCACTGCTCGGACCGCGGTCATCGCACCGCCTCTGTCACTGCTCGGACCGCGGTCATCGCACCGCCTCTGTCACTGCTCGGCCGCGGTCATCGCACCGCCTCGGTCACTGCTCGGACCGCGGTCATCGCACCGCCTCGGTCACTGCTCGGACCTCTGTCACTGCTCGGAGCGCGGTCAACGCTCGACCACAGACAACGCTCGGACCTCGCTCATTGTTGGGCCAGCAGGATTCGACGGGCCTCGGCGATGTCGGCGATGCGCTCCGCGGCACGGTCAACCTCGCCGCCGTGGTCCGGATGCACCGTCAACAGAGCGTCGCGGTAGCCCTGCTGGATCAGGCGCTTGTCGAGATGCTCAACTGCTGCAGAAAGCCCGAGGACGCGCTTGGCCCAGCCGACGTTGTCACCGTTCGCAGAATCCTGCATCGCGCTGCTCAAGAACGACGACGAGGCCCCGTCTGCAAGATACGCCAGGAACTCGCCATCGATCTCGCCACGCCAGGCGAGGGCGCGGCGCATGGTCGCGAACACGCTGGTTCTCAGCTCCCGCCGCAGCGCTCCGGCGGCATACACCGCCCCCAGCACATGCTGGGACGGCGCACCGGAGTCGGCAGTGAACTGGAGTCGCAGTTCACCGGTGGGGTCATCGACCCGGTAGAGCCGGTGCGGACTGCGCGTCAATCCGACCCGGTCGGCCTGAAAGCGGTGGCGCAGCCGCGGCTGAGCGATCCGACATCCGGCATCCAGGTCGAAGACCAGCGTCAGCAACTCACCGACATCGTCAGGTGCCATGTCCTGGGCGAAACGAGCCACGACCCCACCGAGCAGCAGACCACCGAACCCGGGTGGCGGATCACAGCGCAGGAACGTGCGGCCGAGCGCAACCCGACGGGTCGGCGCAATGGGCCGGGAATGGAACACTTCAAGCTCAGCGAGCAGCATCGCTCACAACCTATCCAATCGGGCGCCTCACCAACCCTCCCCTCAACAGCCATGATCGATGGGCTTTTGTATTCATTCAGCAAGGTATTCGCGCAAAATTGCACACAGCGTTCGGGTACACTGGTTGAAAATTGGGGACTAGGAGACTCGAGTTCAATGGAGCAACCTGCGGACACCGGCTCAGCGGGCCGAACCCTCCCGAGCCAGGCCCGTGCCGCGATCGGCATCGACGTCGGTGGGACCGAGATAAAAGGGGTCGTCGCCAACGCGTTGTCGACGCTCGGCGCGACCCTGCGGAGGCCCAGCGCACCGTCAACCGGCGGCAGCCAACAGATCCTCGACCACATCGTGGAGGTTGCGTCGGTGCTCAAGGACCGCGCCGCTGAGGCAGATGTCACAGTCGTGGCCGCTGGCATCGGGATTCCCGGTGCCGTAGATTCCGGTGCCGGTGTCGGAACCGCGTCTGCCAACCTCGGCTGGCAGGACTTTCCGATAAGGGAAGCCGTCTCCGAGCGCCTGGGAATGCCGACATATTTGGAACACGATGTCTATCTGGGCGCGCTCGCCGAGTTCACAATCGGCTCGGCCCGCCAAGACGCCTCAAGCGCCTTCGTGCCTCTCGGAACCGGCACCGGGTGCGCCCTGATGCTCGACCGCCGCTCGTGGCGCGGAGCGACCAGGTTCGCCGGTGAGATCGGGCACGTCGAGGACCGCTCCGTTGCGCTCGAGTGCCCCTGCGGTCGCTCGGGATGTGCGGAGTTGCTCGCCTCGGCCCGAGGACTGGAGCGGGTCTACGCGGCGCGCAGTGCCACAGGCGCAGGAGCTACAGCACGACAGATAACCCGTCTCGCGCAACGCAAAGACGCCGAAGCCACAGCTGCCTGGGACGAGTGCATAGACGGTGTGGCTGCGATGCTCGCGGGGCTCGTGCTCACCACCGACATCGAGTCCATCGTCCTCGGCGGCGGATTGAGCGAGGCTCGCCGAACGTTGACGGATGCGCTTCAGCCGGCACTAACGCGAAAGCTGAATCCGCTCCGGGACCCGCCGACACTGCGCCTCTCCGCCCTCGGCAGCGAAGCCGGTGCCCGCGGTGCAGCGCTTCACGCGCTCTCACAACACGGCCGCGGCCGCAGAATCCACGCCGTGCCGTCGCCCGACTCGATTTCGCGCCCCGACATCTCGAGTCCGCAACCCGACATCTCGAGTTCGCAACCCGACGTCTCGAGTCCGCAACCCGACATCTCGAGTTCGCAACCCGACATCTCGATGCTCGCATTCGATCATCGAACATCGGCGGCCAAGAAGCTCTTCGGGACGTCGGCGCTGTCGCGCGCTGATGCCTCGCGTCTCGCAGAGGTCAAGTCGCTCATCGCCGAGGGTGCCCTCGCAGCGGTCCCGCACGCAGGCGCCACGTCGGAAGTATCAATCTTGACAGACCCCGAATACGGTCTCGGGGCCGTTGCCAAAGCTCACCAAGCGGGTACCCCCGTGGCACTGGCCCTGGAGCGTTCGGGACTGCGCGAACTGGCGCTGCTCAACCGGGAACTGCTTGTCGGCGCGCTCGGCAGCGCCGCGCCGGTCCGTTGGGGGAAGGTCTTGGTTCGGTGGAGCCCCAGGGACTCCCAAGACCGCAAGACGGCCAACCTCAAGGCACTCGAGTCGGCGAAAGCACTCTGTGAGTCCGAAGGGATGGAGTTTTTGTGCGAATTGATCGTTCCAGCGACCCCAGAAGACCTTGAACTGGCAGGCCACAGTCAAGACAGCTTCCAACGCGAACTGCTCGGTTACCGACTCCCCGAAGCCGTCTGGGAACTGACGCGCCAGATCGGGCCCCCACATCTCTGGAAGATCCAGGGAGTCGAGTCCCCGGCGGTGTGCGAGGCAGTGGCGGAGGCGGCGACACAAGACGGTGCAACTCCGCGGATCGTCGTTCTCGGTGCCGCGGCCGACCAGGCTCAGATCAGCCGCTGGTTCGGCAGCTGTGCAGCAACCGCGGGCTATTGCGGTTTCGCAATCGGCCGCAGCATCTGGGACGGCCCGATCCGCGACTGGCTGGCTGGCCGTGCCGGGCGGCGCCAGACCAGACAGCTCATCGCTTCAAGCCTCCTTCAGTATGTCGACGACTACGCCATAGCCACCAGAGTCCGCCCATTGGACCCGCCGTCGTGACGCTGATCTCGGCGCAGCAGATGCTCGGCGCCCAGGGATGGGTCAGCGGAGGATCCGTCACGGTGGCCGACGGTTTGATCGCCGCGGTGGGATCGAACGCGGCACGCCCCGACCACGCCTACCTGATACCCGGCTACATCGACATCCAGGTGAACGGCTTGCGCGATATCGACCTCGCCAGTGCCGAACCCGGCCGCTGGCCGACGGTGCCACGAGAGCTCGCAACCCACGGCGTGACCTCGTGGTTGCCGACTCTCATCTCGCGCCCCCTCAGCGAATACGGACCATGGCTCGACGCCGTGGGCGAGTTGATGTCGCAGCAATCTCCAGCAGCTTCACGCATACTCGGCGCCCACCTCGAAGGACCGTGGCTGGGGCGACGGCCCGGGGCGCACCTGGACATCGCTGCGGGTGCGGTGGATTTGGGTTGGATCGCGCAGCTTCCCGATCTCGTCAAGGTCGTCACCTTGTGCCCCGAACGCCAAGGAGCATTGGAGGCCATTGGCGCTCTGCGGGACCGCAACGTCGTCGTGGGCCTCGGACACACCGATGCCGACCATGCGACTGCCAACGCGGCCTTCGACCGGGGGGCGCGCCTGCTGACACACTGCTTCAATGCCAACCCGAGCATGCACCACCGGGCGCCTGGAATCGTCGGCGCTGCGCTCGCCCGAGACGACGTGGTCGTGAGCATCATCGCTGACGGTCATCATGTCCACCCGGACATGATTCGCATCGCCATGCGCGCCAAGGGGCCCGACAAGGTCGTGCTGATCTCGGACGCCTCGGGATGGGAGAGCGGGTCGTTGGGATCACAGCCGGTCCGACTCGTCAACGCGGCACCGATTCTCGATGACGGAACGCTCGCCGGAAGCGCTGTCACGTTGGACGAGGCCGTGAGGTTCGTTGTGGAGCATTGCGGCGTCTGCGCCGAAGATGCCGTGCGCAGCGCGTCGACCGTGCCGGCCGACCTGCTCGGGCACCCAGAAATCGGCCGCATCGCACGCGGCGCCCGCGCAGACCTTGTGGCTCTCGACGATCAACTGCACGTCCGCCAAGTGTGGCTGGCGGGCCAACCGGTCCGCTGACCCTCACTCGGCTTGATCGGCAGTCCCGCCGTAGGCCACCTGCACCTTGACCGCGTTGCTCGCCAACGAGTCGGCCAGATTCGGGGGAGGTTGAGCAGTCGTCAGCAGCAGATCTACCGAGTCGAGCCCGCAGATTGTCGCAAAGGTTCGCTCGTCCAGTTTGGTGTGGTCGACAGCCACGACACACATGTCGGCAATCTCCACCAGTGCCCGGTTGGTGACGGCCTCGGCGTGGTCATAGGTGGTGACCCCGGCCGCTGAGACTCCGTCCGCGCCAATGATACAGAGGTCTAACCCGAACTCTTGGATGGTGTGTTCTGCTATCGGCCCCACCATTTCATAACTCCTAGCACGCACCAGTCCCCCGGTGACTATCAGCGTGTGTTGGGGCCATTGAGCGAGTTCTGAGGCGATGCTAAGCGAATTGGTGACGACCGTCAGAGCGCAACCGGGTGCGAACGCCCGCGCGATCCTCGTCAGAGTCGTGCCACCCGAGAGCCCTATGTGCATGTTCTCAGAAACCAGTGTCGCGGCCTCCAGCGCGATCAAGTCCTTCTCGGTGCGCTGACGGGACTCCTTGTACTTCAACGGCAGCTCGTACGCGAAGTTGGTGGTCACCGCGCCGCCGTGGGTTCGCGTCAGAACGTGCTGCTCTTCCAACAGAACCAAGTCTCGCCTTATCGTCGCCCCCGACACACCAATTATTTCCTCGAGCTCGGAGACATCGACCATGCCCTTCTCGGCGAGCCTGGCGATGATGGTCGAATGGCGTTCTTGGGGTCGCATGGTGACAGTGTAGGCGGCATCGTCGGGCTGCGATGTCGTCAAGCCGAGCCCGGCAACCTGTTGGGGCGGTTAGGAATTGATCGACAAGCCAGACGAGGTCTCGAAGAAGTGCGCCTTGTCATGATCGAAGCCGATGCCGATCATGGTTCCCTCAGCCGGCGCTTCGGCAGGATCAACTGTGGCCACAAAGGAGCCGGCGGTGGCGGCAGTGAGCTTCTCATCGACGTCTAAGTGGACCTGTGCCTCCTTCCCGAGGTGTTCGACTAGGGCGACTCGACCGCTGACCACGGCTTGGCGGCTGTCGGAGGCGACGATGCGTATGTGTTCGGGGCGGATGCCGACTAGCAAGTCGCCATCAACATGGTCTAGGACGCGCTTGAACTCATCAACTGGCCGGTCCGCCACATGCAACTGACCGCGGCTCCAAGAGCCGTACAGCATGTTCATCATGGGCGCACCGATGAACCGTGCGACGAACGAGTTTGCCGGGTTGCGGTACAGCTCGGCTGGCGGGTCGACCTGTTGCACGACGCCCTCGTCGAGCACAACCACTCGGTCTCCCATGGTCATCGCCTCTGTCTGGTCATGGGTGACGTAGATCGTCGTTGCCGTCAAGGTTCTTTGGAGACGTGAGATCTCAGCGCGCATTTCAACGCGCAGTTTCGCGTCAAGGTTGGAGAGCGGTTCGTCCATCAAGAACGCCACCGGGTGACGCACTATCGCTCGACCCATCGCCACTCGCTGTCGCTGACCACCGGACAACTCGCCGGGGCGCCGGGTCAGATAGTCCTCAAGCCCCAACAGTTCCGCCGCTTCCTGCACCCTCTGGCGCCGTTGCGCCTTTGAGGTCCGGCGGACACGCAGCCCGAACCCGATGTTCTCCTCCACCGTCAGGTGCGGGAACAGCGCGTAGTTCTGAAACACCATGGCTATGTCGCGGTCCCCCGGCCGAACATTGGAGACGTCCTTGCCGTCGATGAGCACATGGCCCTCGGTGGCGGACTCGAGTCCCGCGACTATGCGCAACAGCGTCGTCTTCCCACAGCCGCTCGGACCGACCAACACGACGAATTCGCCGTCTTCGATGTCAAGATCCACCGTTGAGAGAGCTTCGGGCCCTTCGTCGGTGAATCGTTTCGTTATGCCACTTAGCGAGATTGATCCCATTTTCGTCCTACTTTGTCGCTCCAACGGTCAGACCCTCGATTATTCGGCGCGACATCCATGCATATAGCACGATCAGCGGGGCCAACATGATCACAACGGCTGCAAACAGGCCGACCCAGTTCGAGGTGTAGCGCATCGCGCCGAAAGTGTTCAAGAGTCCCACTCCTATCGTCCGTTTGTCTTCATCGAAGGTGAGCGTGAGAGCGAGCAGGAACTCGTTCCACAGTCCAACAGCAACGATGATCGACGTGGCGACCATCCCTGGCCGCGCCAAAGGCAGCATCACCGAAAAGAAGATGCGAACCGGCCCAGCTCCCTCCATCGTTCCTGCTTCTTCGAGTTCAGTCGGCAATGACCTGAAGAACCCGGTCATCAAGAAGACGGCAAAGGGAATCGACACACCCACATAGGTGATCGTCAAACCGAGAAGGCTGTTGGACAGTCCCGCTTCGGAGAGGCCAAGGAACAGCGGGATGATGATGGAATGCACGGGAATCCCGATCCCGAGAGCGAAAAACCCGGTCAGCCCGCTTGCCCCTCGAAAACCCATGCGACTGAGTGCGTAGGCCGCGGGTGCGGCCAAGGCCATCGTCAGCGCCGTCCCGCCCCCGACCGTCAGCAGACTGTTGATCGAGGTTCGCGTCAAGTTGAGCAGCCCCCAAGCATCGCCAAAATTCCCGACTTCGGCGCTGTCGGGCAGGGCCCAGAGGTCTACGAAAACCGTGTCGTTCCGCTTGAAGGCCGCCACAACGATCCAAGCGAGGATCGCGAAACTGAAAACTACCCAGGACCAAACGAAAATACTGCCGGCGGCGCGTATCAGCAGCCGTCTCAGCCGCAGCGAGAGGCTGACCGAGGTACGGTCGTTGGTCAGCTCCACGGTCAGAACTCCACCACAGCGCGTCGCATCACACGACGAGTCAAGAATATGAGAGCACCGACCAACGCCACCATCACAACCGCAATCGCGCTACCCTGGCCCAACGCCAGAATGGGACTTCGGTTGCCGAGCGCGACGACATACACATGCACTGGCAGCGTCCAAGAAGAGGCCGAGGGGTCGGTTCCCGAACCTCCGAACGCATAGATGAACTCAAAGGTCTTGATTGCCAGGATCACCCACAGTACCGCGGCCACGCTCAAGACATCCCAAGTCAAGGGAATCGTCACCCGGGTGAACTTCTGTCGCGCTGACGCTCCCTCAAGTTCGGCTGCCTCGTAGTAGTACGCGGGGATTCGGTCTACGCCCGCCATCAATATCGTGACGAAGAACCCGGTGTAGATCCACACGAGACCCGCAATGATTGAGCGGAACAGTAGATCGGGGCCGAGCCAGGTTCTCGTCTGCGACGACAGCCCCACCAGCTCCAAGAACCCGTTGAGAAGTCCGTTCCTTGGGGCTAGCAGTACCCCCCAAGCAATGGCAAGTGCGACTGGCGGAACGACATTCGGGAAGAAAACTATGGCGCGAATGAGCTTCTTTGATCGCATCTCCCGCAGGAGCATCGTAAAGATGAACGCAAAGACAAAGACCACGAACCCGCCTGCTACCAACAGCGTCAGCGTCCGCCCGAACGACCCACGGAACGTGTCGTTGCGCCACAACTGCTGGTAGTTATCGATCCCTACGAACTCCGCCTCGTCTCCAATGCCTTTCCATTTGGTGAAACTGATCCAAAGAGTCCCTATCGAGGGGGCTATGACGATCAGCAGATACACAGCCAAGGCTGGTGCGACAAAGATCGCGGCGTGACGACGAACACCAGTGTGTCTGCTCAGTTTCGCAGATACCGGTTTGGTTCTTGTGGTCACAATCTTGTTCACACCAACCTTGGCTGCTTGCCCTGGAGGGATCTGTTGCTGAACTGCGTCTATTGGTTGGCCCAGAAGTCAGCGGTAGCGGACGCAATCTGGTCGATGAACTCGTCACCGCTGATCTGTCCGAAGAATAGCTGATCGTCTAGCGGCAAGAACACAGTCGCCCAATACTCGGGGAAATCACCTTGCACCCCATCGTAGATGCGATGGACCTCCGGCTCGGACGCGAATATGTCGGCTGCGTCCTGAATCTCCGGCGGCACGCCTATGTCGCTTCGAGGCGTGATGTTCTTGGCGATGTCTGCAATGCCCGCCAAACGATCCCGACCGAGTGCGTAGGCGATGAACTGTTGTGCCGCATCCGGCGCCTGCGCGGCGTTGGGCACAACCCAGCCGATCTGATAAAGCTCCGCAGACTCCGAACCGCCGTCTACGGTCGGGAATGACAGCAGCCGATATTCAAAGCCAGGCGAAGCGTAGCTTGAGGTTTCAGAGGCCAGCCAGGTGCCGTTCACCATGAAGGTGCCGTCTCCTGCTGCCCATTGCTGCTGTGCAAGCGGGTAACTGCTGCCGTCGTAACCAGCGGCCAAAGCTCCAGAATCAACCAACTTGACCAGATCGGCTACGGCCCGTCGCATCGGCGCCGACCGCCAGCTCTCGCCAGTCACATCTGAAGCGGCAGCGTGGAAACTGCCAGGCCCGCCATGCCGCACAATCAACCAATACAGCCAATAGGCATTGTAGAAGTCGATCAGGCCGTCAGCTTGGACTGCGTTGTCGCCCGCCGCAACCGCAGCGGCAATGAACTCATCCCAAGTCGACGGTGGATCAATCCCGAGCTCGGCCAAGCGAGAACCGTCATAATGGATTCCCGATGAGACCACCGAGTGGGGAATCAGGTGTGGTTCGCCGTCGATGGCGTAGACATCAAGGAAGGCAGACGGAATCACGTCTCCAACAGTTACGTCCTCGCCAGGGATCGTCATGTCTAAAATCCCTGCCAGCGACTGCGTCTCGCCAGTATTGACCAGCGCTCCAACCAGCGGTTCGGCATCAAGATCCACGAGGTCGACCGCATCGCCGGCAGACAACGCCGCGCGGACACTGGTGAGAATCTCGCGGCCTCCCCAGAGCACATCAACTTCGTGGCCGGTTTCAGCTTCGAAGGCATCAATGGATGCCTGCAACACTTGCTGCTGAGGCTCGCCCTCATTCCACATCGAGAAGTAGCGGATGGTTGCAGGTTCCGGTGCAGGGGCCGGCGCCTCAGTGGCGGTGTCCGACGAATCGGCCGCAGTGGTGGTGGTGTCCGACGAATCGGCCGCAGTGGTGGTGGTGTCCGGCGTTGTGCTGCTGCTGTCATCCCCGCAAGCTGCGGCGACCAAGGCCGCTGCCAGCAACACTGCCAAGAACCGCCAGAGCGGTCCTCTCACACTCTTTCGCTTGTTTTTTCTCATGAGTTTCCCTCCTTATGGGTCGTACGGGCTGATGCCAATACGTCGCTTTTTGCGATAGTAAAGTTCGAGCGTTCATCAACATCGTTGAGAATCACCGACCTGGACAGGTACCGCGGGTTGTCCGGGTCGTGTTCGCCTCGAACTGCCAACCGGAGACCGAGACGTTGGACCTCTGTCAGCGACGCCAGCGGATCGCAGTCGGGCCAATGCACGGTCGCGCCGATCACGGCAAGATCATTTATCAAGGACTCGTCTCTGTCGCCGAAACCCCATATGAGCGTCTCGGGGGAGGCGACAGATATCGGGCCGTGACGAAACTCCTTGGCCGGGTACGATTCTGCCCAGCAGTGCGCCATTTCTCGCAGCTTCAGCGCCGCTTCGTTCGCGATCCCATAAGTCCAACCGGCACCGAGGAACACGAAGTGCGACTTGTCGTGCGCGACTGACGGTGCCAAGCGGGCCGCGCCGCTCGACGCGTCATCCAGGGATCGGTCGATCGGATACTCGACGCTGGCTAGGAGCGCGACAAGCGCGGTCGTGGCAAAACGCGTCTGCACGACGGACTGCTCGTCTGCGAACGAGGCAACCAGGGTCAGGTCGGCGACAGACGAGATCGGGCTCTGCGCCGCCGCGGTGAGAGCGATCGTCATTTTGGCTTCGGACCGGCGCACGGCCTCGAGCACTTCGGTCGTGAAGCCGGACCGCGACAACGCGATCAGACAATCCCAGTCGCGGGTCGGTACCAGGGACGCGGCGAACGCATCGGTCAGCCCATGACCGGTCTCCTCTCGAAACGCCGCATACGACTGCGCCACGAACAGCGACGTTCCGCACCCCACCACACCTACCCGCGCCCCGCGGCCAGGCAGCTGCTTGGCGATCTGCGACACCTGAGGGTTCAACCAAACCGACGGTTGAGATTCGATTTCTGCGCGTGTTTTGTTCATTAGTGCAAGGTGTAGCAGATGCTTCTGACGAAAATCAAGTGTTCCGCGCAGAAATGTTCACCAACCTCTACCCAGCCTCTACTCAGCGGATTGAGATAGGGTCAGCGACGTGCGATTGTTGTGCGTTTGCCCCAACCCGGCGCTCGATCACACCGTGGTCGTCGACCACATCGAAGCCGGCGAGACAACCCGAGCGTCCAAGAGTGCCACCAGCGCAGGCGGGAAGGGCCTCAACGTTGCCCGATTCGCCGTCGGCTTCGGAGTGGCAACACAGTCAGCTACGTGCGCCGGCGAGCTCGGCGCTGAGCACCTCGACGCCTTGGCGCGGCGCGACAGCTTGAACCTGACCGCATCGCTGGTCCCGGGAGCGGCGCTGCGCATCTGCCCGATAGTCGTTTCGAGCCGCGACCGGTCGGTGCTCTCGACAAGCGACCCACCCCCGGTCGTCGATCCTGCCTCCTGGACGCGGTTCACCGAACTGGTCGTACGCCTCGGCCGCGAGGCCACCGTCGTCTGCGTCTCCGGGAGCTGCCCGATCGTGGAAGGCCTCAACCCGATAGCAAGCCTGCTCAAGGCCCTGGCGTCGCATCCGCGCGTCTGGGTGGACACTTCCGGCAACGCCCTTGTCACAGTGGTGCGGGAGTTTCCAGACGCGGCCCTGAAGGTCAACCTGGCCGAGGCACAGGAATCGATCGCGGAACTCGGGTCGATGTTGGACCGAGGCATCCACGACCATGCAGAGTCGGTGCAACACCGAGCGCTCTTCGCCTGTCAGGTGCTGAGCCGCAACAACAGAGACGTGGTGGTTACCGCCGGCAGACACGGTGCGGCCGAGATGTTGAACGGAGAGCTTCGCTGGCTCCCTTCACCCACCGTCGAAACCCGAAATCCCACAGCCAGCGGCGACGCGTTCTTGGCCGGTTACGTGTCAGCGGGAACCGGACGGCTAAGCGAACTCACGGACCCGCTTGTAGCAGGACTCTGCGCGGGCGCAGCCAACGCCGGATTCTGGTACCCCAACGCGCCCGCCGAAACCGTCATTGAACTCGCCTCCGCGCCTGCGGGTGCTCAAAGATGTTGAACGCGTCCGCATCGAACGCAAAGAACTCGCCTCCGCGCCTGCGGGTGCTCAACCCCCGCTGGCCCGATAGTGCAGGTCCCGCCGACTCAGACCAGGCGCTGCAAGGTGTCGCGGAGGCGGATGGCCAGGTCCCTGATCTCGACATCTGAGGACTCCTCCGACTCGATCAACTCGACCAGTTGATCGGCCGCTTCACGCAGGGCGCTCCAGCTCGTCGCCGAGAACCCGAACGGGGTCGCCGTCGCTGCCAGACGTTGACCATGGGTGACCACGCCGAGGATGCCCTTGGAGTCATGCACGTCACGGCGCAGCCGGTCGGTCGCCTCAAACATGGCACTCAACAGATTGTTGGCCTCGAGGCCGTCGAGTTCGGCGAGCCCGGAGTCCCCCTCGCGAGCGACGATGTCCTCGATGAGCAACTCGACATGCTCCTCGTCGTCCTCGTGGCACACCAGGTCTCCCTCAGAATCGAACTCGTGGGGCACACCCGCCGACCCGAGCCGTTCGGAAAGCTGCGCCTGGAGCCTCCCGGACCAACCGGTCATCTCGAAGGCCAACTGGGGGCGGTCGGGGTCAAGCTCGCGGGCCTCGGCGGACTCGACCTCTTCTATCAGCGCATCGACGGCCTCTTCGACCGACTCGTGGGTGAGCAGGGTGGTCCCCTGCCACGAATGCACCACTCCGTCTGCCAACAACAGCTGCTCCAGCATCGAACGAGCCTCCGACGCCCACTCGTGGAGTTCTATCGCCAGCCACTCCCCGTCCTCATCGTCCTCGAGCACCAAGTCATCGAGCGCTGGGTCATCGAGCACTGGGTCATCGAGCGCTGGGTCCTCTAGCGCTGAGGCATCGCGCACTGGGTCATCGAGCGCTGAGGCATCGCGCACTGGGTCCTCTAGCGCTGAGGCATCGCGCACTGGGTGATTGACTGCTGAGGCCTCTAGCGCTGGGTCATCGACAGCATCCTCGGGAGGCTCGGGGGGTTCGCCGCGGGCGGCGGTGTCATCTGGTCGGTCCTGTTGTCTGGAACGGAATCGGAAGGCCACGACCCACATGTTGCCACGAGTTGCACGATTGCGAGACGGCGGGGGCGAAACTGCTACCGTCGCGCCCATGAGCACTCAGGAAGCACCCGACCGAAACCTCGCTCTGGAATTGGTGAGAGTGACCGAGGCTGCAGCGATGGCCGCGGCCCGCTGGATGGGCCGCGGCGACAAGGAGGGTGCCGACGGCGCCGCCGTGGACGCCATGCGCATCGTGCTCCAATCGGTGCGGATGGACGGTATCGTGGTCATCGGTGAGGGCGAGAAGGACGAAGCTCCGATGCTCTACAACGGCGAAGCGGTCGGCGACGGGTCGATACCCCGGACCGACATCGCAGTCGACCCGATCGACGGCACGACCCTCGCCTCGCTCGGCAGGCCCAACGCCATCGCCGTGATCGCCGCCGCGCCACGGGGCACGATGTTCGATCCCGGCCCGTGCGTCTACATGGAGAAGATCGCCGTCGGCCCCGAGGCCGCCGGATGCATAAGCATGGAGAACTCGATCGCCGACAACCTCGCTGCGGTGGCCGAGGCCAAGGGCGAGTCGGTGCGCGACCTGACCGTGGTGATCCTCGACCGGGACCGCCACGCCGAGACGATCAACGAAGTACGGGCTGCGGGCGCGCGGATCCGCCTGATTCCCGACGGCGACGTAGCCGGCGCGATCTCCACCGCCTGGCCCGATTCCGGCGCCGACATGCTGGTAGGCATCGGCGGCACTCCCGAGGGCGTGATCGCCGCCGCCGCGCTCAAATGCATGGGGGGAGAACAACTAGGACGACTCTGGCCCCGCAACGAACGCGAACGCAAGCTCGCCGACGAGACCGGCCATGACCTGACTCGGGTGCTCTCCGCCGACGACCTCGTCCAGACCGACAACTGCTACTTCGCGGCCACCGG
>MKWU01004493.1_pt1 | contig 16432 bp, 12 predicted proteins | sample 809101 | NCBI WGS metagenome assembly MKWU01 (sample SAMN05860141, study PRJNA318959) | sponge metagenome | host: Aplysina aerophoba | place: Slovenia: Piran, Adriatic Sea, Gulf of Piran | collected 2013-05-07 | reverse complement strand
CCTGAAGCCCGAGTCAACAGCCGCCCGATCACCCCGCAACGGGCTCCAACGGCGCACACCAACGCTCGCAGATTCCACCCAACACGAGTCAGAACCCCCATTTTGAGAATCGCTGGTCGATGTGGTCGATGGGCGAGTAGCCTGCCAGCACGCCAAAGCCAGTTCCCCGGGCACCTTGCTGGCGGTCGTCAAGGGGCAGGCGAGCCCTAGCCCTCGTGCGCCCGGCGCGCAGGCCCGAATAGATTGGTGCCACACCAACACTTGAGGAGTTAATCACTTGACTAGCATTTGCTCTTGGATCCACCCCAGCGCGCAAGACGCCCTTTGTGGCCGCGGCAGAGGTGAGTGCGGACGGGCGTCCGCAGCGGCTGCGGCTGAGCCCGGCGGGCTTCCGCAAGCGTGCGCTGCAAGCTTGGGCCGCGCAGCATCTGCGAGCGGGCACGCTGGTGCGCTCAGACGGGCCGGCTTGTTCCGGGGCGTGCAGGCGTCTGGCTGCGCACACGAAGCGCGGGTCACCGGTGAAGTGACAGTCACTCAGCGAGTCGACTTGCGTCCCGGAAACGGCTCGTCAAGCCTCTGTCACAACTCACCGAGAACCGCGGGACGCCGACTCAGGCACGACCCTCGCAGCTACCAGGCCTCCAGCGCGCTCTCCAACAGCGCAGCCAAATCCTCTGCCTCCGCGATTCGTGGCGACAGCATGTTGCGACAAGGCGTGACGAACTTACTGTCACATCTCCCGAGAAACCCGCACCGTCGTCTTCGCCTTTGGCAGGGTCCGGAGCCTTTCGAAGAAGTCGGTCTCTGTGATCGTTGTCGGCCAGTCGAGATTCACTGAGATCAGGAACGGAGATCCCAACGACGTGTCCACCTTTTCAACGGAGACAGCGCCCAAATCTACCAGTCTGTTGAGGTCCCGCGCCAGTGCGCTAAAGCGATGCTTGCGACTCTTGTAGTGCTCCCCGACGTCGCCGATCAGCTGCGACAGGCGTATCGGTGCATCCTTCTCCAGCAGCACCTCAAGCACTTGGAGTTGTCTCTTGACGATCACCCGTTTTCTTGTGGTTTCCAGTCGCACGGAGAGTTCGGCCATGAAGTTGCGAAAGATCTCTCTCGAGACAACCCGCTTGAGCTTCTCGGTCAGTCGTTTGGCCTGTAACTCCACTCCCTTCAGCACGAAGTTCAAGAAGTGTGTCAGATCATGACGGTTCGCTCGTACTTTCGCGAGAGACCCCAAGTACGAATCCTTTTCGTCGTAGTAGTAGTTCGACATGGGGACGAACAATATCTCCTTGAGCCCGCATCGCCGCAACATCAACGCCTCGAGCGCCCTGGCGGTCCGTCCATTGCCGTCCAGGAACGGATGCATGGCCGCGATGTGATAGTGCATCGCGATGGCCTGAACGAGTGGATCGTGTTCACGGAATGTGGTATTGGCCTCGGTAACCAATCGCTCAAATGCTTCCACGCACGACTTGCCACCTTGGACGCCTCGGTGCCTGGGAAATCCGAAAGTGACGCTCTGGTCTGACCTCCTGAGCGTTCCAGGTTCGCAGCGATCGTCGTCGCAACCTGTAACGATCCGCTCATGCATGCTCTTGATCAGATCGGCCGAAATCGGATGATCATCCGGAATCTTGGCTAACCAGCGATACGTCCGCATCGCTGCGCGAGCTTGCTTCTGAGATCGTGTGAAGTGCGGCTCCGGTCCCTCTGATCGGATCGCAGCATCGAGTTCGTCACCCGCGAAGTCGGCCCCTTCGATCCGAGAAGTTCCGTCAACCTCCATCTTGAGTTGGATCTGTTGGAGTTCTTCGACCCACCGCCGCTGGAAGGGCATGGATTGAAGCGTTTGGACAGCTGCCTTCGCCTCGACTAGCCTTGTCGCGATTCCAGACTTGTCGTATCCGATCCACGAAGTCGGTAGGTCATATTGGATTGCCATCGGCACTGTGCTCAGTATGACAAATTTATTGACAAAAAATATCAGCAAGAATATTTTCAATAACTATCTTGGTATCAATGAGATACACTGTAATACGCATCGGATCGTAGGATATTTTCTTGCAGAAAATATTCGTAAATTGGACGGGTGCAAATATCCCTACGTCTCGCCCTGCAAGGAGCAGGGTGATTCCCGCAGAGAGACGCAAGCACTGCCCACGGGCCGACGGCCCGCTCAAGTGAAGCGTAATGGGAAACACCTCCGGACAGCTACGATGAGAGGCCAAAGCATGCAGGAAGCCGCCCGGGAATTCACGAAGCTATTGGAGATCATGAGGCAGCTGCGCGCCCCCGGCGGCTGCCCCTGGGACCGCGAGCAGACACTCGAGAGCCTGAGGCGGTACGTCATCGAGGAGTCTTACGAAGTCGTCGATGCGATTGAACGCCAGGATTGGGAGGGACTGGCGGAGGAACTGGGAGACCTCCAGTTGCAAATCGTGTTCCAGTCGGAGATCGGCCAGGCCGAAGGCCTGTTCGACATCGCTCGTGTGCTGCGGAAAATCAACGACAAGCTCGTTCGCAGGCATCCGCATGTCTTCGCAAAGGAATCGCTTGGCACAGCAGACGCGGTGACACAGCGGTGGGAAGAGCTGAAAGCCTTGGAGAAGGCCCAATCTCCTGACGGCGGCAAGCTCGACGGCGTCGCCCGCAACCAGCCCGCCATGCTTGAGGCTTCCCAGATCGGTAAGAGGGCGGCAAAGGCGGGGTTCGACTGGGAACGGTTCGAGGATCTGGGAGAGAAGATCGAGGAGGAGTTCCGCGAGGTCGGGGAAGCCCGGCAAGCCGGAGATCCCGGGCGGGTCGAAGACGAGGTCGGGGACCTGCTGTTCATGGCGGTCAATGTCGCGCGCTTTGCCGGGGTCGACCCCGAACTTGCATTGAAGCGGGCCAATGCCAAGTTCCGCGCGCGTTTCGGGAAGATGGAGAAGGCTGTCGCGGATTCGGGGCGCGAATTCGAAGATTATACGCTCGACGAGCTGGAAGACCTATGGCAGAGCGCGAAAGACACCTAGGCCACGTTGAAATCCGCCGACTCAGAACCCTTGACGAGTTCGATGCGACGCTCCCATTGCAGCGGCAGATCTGGGGCTTCGCAGAGGCCGATCTCGTCGCACCCCGGCTGTTCGCGGTCTTCGATCACATCGGCGGTTCGTGCCTCGGTGCGTACCTCGATGACGAGATCGTGGGCTACGCGCTGGCGTTCTCCGCGATCAAGCCCGACTGCACGCCATACTGGCACAGTCACATGGCCGGAGTCGCGCCGCACTCGCAAGGGCTGGGAGTCGGCCGACTCCTAAAGGTGCGGCAGCGTAGCGATGCGCTCGCTGCCGGGATCGACCGGATCGAGTGGACCTTCGACCCGCTACAGGCGCGGAACGCCTACTTCAATATCGAAAAGCTGGGAACCGAAGTCGGAGCGTACCTGCCCAACTTCTACGGCATCACTTCCAGCGAACTCCACGGCTCGCTGCCGACGGATCGGCTGGTCGTCTCCTGGAATCTCCGCCAGCCTGCTGTCGAGAGCCGGCTCGCCGGGAACCCGCCCCCGCTGCAGGCGGGGACGGTCCGCATCGAAATCCCCGCCAGAATCTCGGAAGTGCCGCGGGACCAAGCGCTACGGGTCCAGGAACGCGTACGCAGGCAGTTCGCGGGGTCGCTCGGGGCGGGGCTTCGAGTGACTGGTTTCGAACGCACCGCCTCGGGTGGCATCTATCACTTGAACTCCTGACCGGGCGTGCCGCCCGAGGGTCAACATTCGCCTCGCTTGCCGATAGGATGGAGAGTCATGGCTGATTTCCCTGTCGCCGTCATTACGGACGAGTTCTCCCAGGACTTCGATCGGGTTTGCGCGACCGCTCAAGAGCTCGGCATCCCGGAATTGGAGATCCGAACGGCCTGGGATAAGAACGTCCTGGCCATGACGGATGAAGAGATCCGACGGCTCAAGGCGGCCGCCGACCGTCGCGGGCTGCGATTCATCTGCGTCGCTTCCCCGGTCTACAAATGCGTACTGCCGGAGGGAGGCGATATCGACCCACGGTTTCACCACGACGCCTTCCAGGCTTCGTATTCCTTCGAGGACCAGCCTCTCATCCTGGCCCGCGCGCTGGACATCGCCGCACGCCTCGAAGCCCCGTTCGTGAGGGTGTTCAGTTTCTGGCGCACCGTTGATCCGGAACGGAATTTCGAGCGCATATTGGACATCCTGCAGCAAGGCGGAGAGACGGCCCGCAACTCCGGCATCCTGCTAGGAATCGAGAACGAGCACGCATGCCATTTTGCAACCGGGGCGGAAGTGGGCCGCGCGGCAGGGGCGCTCGACCCAGATGCGTACGGGGTCGTCTGGGACCCGGCAAACGCCTGCGTCGCTGGCGAGCGAGCCTTTCCCGATGGTTTCGCGCACATCCCGGTCGAGCACATCTGCCACGTCCACGCCAAGGACTGCGTGATGGATCCTGCCAGCAACCGGCCGGAGTGGTGCGATATCGGCGCGGGGGAAACCGGTTGGAAGGGCCAACTAGCCAGGCTCAAGACTGACGGGTATGCCGGCTCGGTGAGCCTCGAAACGCATTGGGGCGGACCCGGAGGCAACAAGTACCTGGGCAGCACGACCTGCGCCAAGAGCCTGCTGCGGCTCGTATCCAGCGCCTAGCCGGGAGGCGAGCCCGTCGAGACGACACCCGGACATCCCCGCCCTTCTAGCCGGCAATAGCTCGCCAAAGCGAACCAGCCGCGCATCGCGGACGGATGTATTTTGACCCCTGGTTCGATCCGGTCGCGGCGACGGCCTACTCGTCCTCATCCTTGCCGGACCGTTCGCGCTTGGCGGCATCGATGATCTTCTCGGCGATCTGCCCGGGGACGAAATCGTAGTACCCCCGCATCATGGTGAACGAGCCGCGTCCTTGTGTCATCGAAGTGAGGTCGTTGGCGTAGGCCAGCATCTCGGCTATCGGAACGTCGGCGCGAATGACCTGCGTCGACCCCTTCGTCTCCATTCCGTGGATCCGGCCTCGACAGCTGTTGGGATCGCCCATGAGATCGCCTGCGAAGTCCATCGGGGCGACGACCTCGACCTTCATGATGGGCTCCAGAAGCGCCGGCCTGGCTTCGGCCATCGCCGACTTGAAGGCCTTGCTCCCAGCCAGCTTGAAGACCTGTTCCGACGAATCGACATCGTGATACGAACCGTCGTACAAGGTCACCTCGAAGTCGACGACGGGGTGCCCGGCCGGAAAACCCGGGCGGCCGCTTCCATGACCCCATTCTCCACCGCGCGAACGTGCGTCTTGGGAATCGCAATGCCGCCACGCCAGCCCATGAGTGGAAGGAAGGGGGTACGATATCTGGTGATTCTTGGAACTAGCGGCTGGAAGGATTCGGAACCACCGGTTTGGGATATCCGTTGACTTCTGACCGGGCGCGGACTGACAACATGATCGCTTCCGCCGTTCAGGTCGATAGCCGCCCGAGATGAGATTCCATGTCACAGTCCAGCGCATCCACGGCGCCCCCATCGGAACCCGACCGCATCGCATTGCCACATCAGCGGTCTTTCCGGGGTCTGAGATTCGGTCTGTGGCTGCATCCGGAGGTCTCGGATCGTCTTCGCGAGTGGACGCACCTATACAAGCGATTGGGGATCGTCCTCCAGCATCTGGCAGCACACGGACGCACCACCGTCGTCAAGGCGTGCCGGGACTCGAATCGCGGTTGGCTCCGATCGCCGCTCGGCGGTGCCAACGGCATGCAGTACTACCTTTGGTGGACGCCCCAAGGCAGCCAGATCGCCAAGAATCTGGCGCTCCCCTCCAGCGCGCTGCTCGTGCGAACGGTCAGGCATCATCATGACCACGCGCAGCTGGCTCCGGGTAGCCTCGATGACTATCTGGAGCTGTCGAAGCCGGATGACTTGATTGACGGCGATAGCATTGCCGGCCGCCCTTGGACGGATGCGCAGATCGATTTCGTCGAAAGCGAGCAGCCGGTCCGTCTGCTCCATGGCCGCCCCGGCTCCGGCAAGACAACCGTGCTCTGGACGGCAATCGAAGCCAGAAGCGCGCAGCGTGTACTCTACCTCACTTGGTCGAGCGCTCTGACGCGCCACGCCGAAGAGCGGTTCGCATCGTTTGTACCCGTCGATGTCGACGTCATCGCACGTGACTTCGCGACGTTCGTAGGCGAGATCTGCGGAACCGATGTAATCCGGAAGACCCTGGCTGGCAGCCGCGCCAGCTTCGACTCGGCCATCAGCAAACTGGGCCGCGAATTGCCTCCACCCTGGAGGAACCGGCATGCTGCACTCCATGCCGAACTGCGTGGCGTGCTCTTCGGTCGGGCGATTCCAGGCGAGCCGGGCTGTATCGATGACCGCGGAATTGTACGGTTGAGTGACGATCAGTACCGCCTCTACCGCAGCGACTTTGATGGAGTGGGGCCCAGCGCCGCCACGAAGTTGCTTAGGCTCACCCGCTTTCTGTCGGCGCAAGCCGTTGAAGCTGCCTTTCCCGAACTCGTCGCTGCGAGCCACGCCGTCCAGCGGTTGCAGAACAACCACCTCCCCGATGGATTCGACCGCTTCGACCGCATCGTCGTAGACGAGATCCAGGACCTGACGCTGCTGGAGGCCGCGGTGGTCGTCGAGTTGTGCCAAGCCATAGCCCGAAATCGCGGACGCTCGCCCTGGTTACTGATGGCCGGCGATTCCGGTCAGACCGTCCGGCCGACCGGGTTCGACTGGGGGCCACTCAGCGACCTGCTGGCGAGTTCTGTCGGAGCGCCAGCCAAGTTTCACTTGCAGGAACATCTCCGTTGCCCCAGTCGGATCGCCGAGGTCGTTGACCGGGCTTCGGATCGGTATACCGACCTCGAGAAGGACATCCGGCCAACTCGGCAACGTCGGCAACACAGGGGGCAGCATGTCGATGCGCATCTCATCCACGTGAGCCTCTCGAGCGAGGCGGAAGCTATACGGCTCTTGGAACAGCTTGCGGACGCCGACGAGGTCGCGGTTCTCGCTCCGCAGAACGACCTCCCGCCATGGGTGCCCGAACAGCTGCGAGACAGCGTCCTAACCCCCGAAGAGGCCAAGGGGCTGGAGTACCAGTCGGTCTGCGTCCTTGACCCAAGTCGCGTGCTCGTAAAGCTGGACACTCTCAACGAGGAAAGCCTCGATACCAACGTTGCCCAACTGGAATTCCGGACGGTTATCGACCATTTTCGGGTAACACTCAGCCGGGCCACAGAGACTCTGGTATTCATCGACACCAAACCCGACGACGAGCAACGGCTACACAGCTTGCACCTCCTGCATGACGCCGCACCGTACAGCGCCGAAGACCTTCTCGATCACTTCACCCATGCCGACGCCTCCCCAGAGGAGCGAGTACTGGTGCGAACAAACGACGCGCGGGTCCTGGTGGACTCTGCACCGGGCCGAGCCTGGCAACGGGCCTGCCAGGCGTTCGGGTTGTTGGGAGAACCAGACCTGCCGAACGGTGTAGCCGATCCTACCGTGCGTCGCGAAGCTCGCGTAGTCCTGCTCGAAACCGCCGCGCGTTTGCTTGTCGAAGGTATTCCGAAGCTCCGAGTGGAACGTCAAGTCGAAGTGTACGGCACGGCAAAGCGAGCCGCGGACGGGTCGCACGAGACTGCGTCTGTCGAAAAGGAAGCGGTGGAAGCGCTGTGGGATTGGACGACGATCCCGCGGTGGTCACCGATCAATCTGCTCGATTCCGCTCTTTCGCTGAGCAGGCTGGACGAGTCCTCTTGGTTGGGGCACGCGTTGCTGCCAGCGGCCCAAGCCCTGCGTGAGGGACTGCGCGCCAGCGCTTCCGACCCCGTATGGGCGGAACGCTTCAATACCACAGACGTCGAAGGCTGGCTGCGGATGACCGGCTACGAGGGAGACGTTTCCGCGACCAGCCGCCAGATGCGCAGCACTGCCTTCGATACGCTCTTGAAGGCTACTGGTTGGCCGCAAGCTCGATCCAGACATGCGGAACTTCTCAAATCTGCCGAGTCGCTCCTGGACAGGATTGGCACCGACTTCATGCGGCTCGGTCGGCTCCGTGAGGCGCAGGATCGCCCCGAGGACGCCGCAAAAGCCTACGCACGGGCTGCCGCTCCTGAGGAAGTGCTGCGTGTGTTGCGGCAACACGGCAAGTGGGAGCCTGCCGTCGAGTTCGCCCGAGGCGAGATTCGTGCCGATCTCGAATGGCTTGTCGATCTGGAGCACCTGATCGCACGCCGTCCTGTCCGGCAGAACGAGCGCCTGTATGAGGGCGAACTCAATCACCTTGAAACGCTGCTCGACACCGTCCGGGAGCGCACCGCGGGCAAGCGCGCTGGCAAGGAATGACCAACCTGCGCAGGATCGGTGCCGAGGTTCCACCTCAGCGGGCCAGAGTCGGCGATCACCGCAGGCAATGCAGCGATTCGCTGGCTCGTCTTGCCACTCTCGTGAGAGCGCAAACTCTGTACCAAACCGTTCGTCAGCAACAAGCTGTCGACGATGAGAATTGCGGTGCCATTCGGAACGGAACCGTTCGGCAATTCTCTCTCGAACTAGCCCGACGCCGAGCAAGTTGGGAACCAGAATAACCCGAGAAAAGCTACTGCTTGAGAATCCCGGTTATGCCGTTTGCCTACAGGGGTTCCGCGTAGCTGAGCGTCCAGTTTGATTGCTGCAGGCGCGGACGATTGTGAATTCGATTCCGTTGCGCTGAAGTGATTTGGTCCTCAGAGGCTGGAATGAACCGAACATCTGCAGCGGAGAGTCAGGAGCACTCCCCGCGGGTCCCCTCCGAAGGCTGCCGAACACCGGCCTTGATCTCGTGCGGACCTCTCGCAGTGTGGCCAGCGAGAGCCCTGTCGATTCCGACATCCGGGCAATCTCGCTCCGACCCAAAGCCGACCCGCCTCTCGTTGAGGACGGACCCAGAATGGTTCGAACCTCGTGTTGAGGCTCTCGGTGAGAGCACTCATTCCATCCACCGCACAGAGCAAGGACGAGAACGGAATCTTTGTCTTGTCACGTGGCCTTCGGTCCCGGTCGCGCAGTAGAGCGCCGCGAGAATGGCCTACTCGTCCTCGTCCTTGCCGGAACGCGCGCGCTTGGCAGCATCGATGATCTTCTCGGCGATCTGCCCGGGGACGAAATCGTAGTACCCCTGCATCATGGTGAACGAGCCGCGCCCCTGCGTCATCGAAGTGAGGTCGTTGGCGTAGGTCAGCATCTCGGCCATCGGAACCTCAGCGTGGATCACCTGTGTCGACCCCTTCGTGTCCATCCCCTGGATGCGGCCTCGACGGCTGTTGAGGTCGCCCATGAGATCCCCGGCGAAGTCCATCGGGGCGACGACCTCGACCTTCATGATGGGCTCCAGGAGCGCCGGCCTGGCTTCGGACATCGCCAGCTTGAAGGCCTTGCTTCCGGCTAGCTTGAAGGCCAGTTCCGACGAATCGACATCATGGTACGAACCGTCGTACAAGGTCACCTTGAAGTCGACAACGGGGTACCCGGCCAGAAATCCCCGGGCGGCCGCCTCCAGGACCCCCTTTTCCACTGCGGGAATATACGTCTTGGGAATCGCGCCGCCGAAGATCTCGTCAGCGAACTCGAATTCTGCCCCGCGCTCCAGCGGCGCGACCCGGATCTTGCAATCCCCGAACTGGCCGTGGCCGCCGGTCTGCTTCTTGTGGCGCCCGTGGACGTCGGCATTGCCGCGAATCGTCTCCCTGTATGGAATCTTCGGCGCCCGCAGCTCGACGTCGACGTTGTAGCGCTTGCGCAGCTTGCTGCATACGATGTCGAGGTGCTGCTGGCCGTTGCCGGCGAGCAGGAACTCCTGGGTCTGCGGATCACGGTAGAAGTTCAGCGACCGATCCTCCTCCAGCACCTTGGAGATCGTGCTGCTGAGGCGATCCTCGTCGTGGCGCGTCTTGGGCTGGATCGCGTACGAGATCGACGGAGGGGGCAGCTCAACTAACGGGAACAGGACCTGGTTCTCCTTCGTCCCCAGGCTGTCTCCAGTCGCCGTGTCCTTCAGCTTGGCCACAGCTCCGAGGTCCCCGGCATGCAGGGCCGCGACCGGATTCAACGTCTTCCCTTGCGCCGCACTGATGCGCGCGAACTTCTCGCTGCTCTGGCTGCGATGGTTGTAGACCTGCGCATCGTTCGCGAGCACGCCTGACACAACCCGGAAAAAGGTCACGCGGCCGGCGAAGGGATCAGAACTTGTCTTCCACACGTACAAGGTCAGCGGGCCGTCGTCGGTGATCGTCTGGACCCCGGAGTCGGTCGGCAACTCCCCGCGGTCGACGGCCGACGGCGTGGCCTCGCCAAGAAAACCGAGCAATCGGTCAATGGCCATGTTGTGCAAGGCCGAGCCGCAAAGCAGCGGAACGACCTCTCCCGCGGCAACCGCGTTGTTGAGCCCGGCAAGGAGCTTCCCGCTTTCCAGCGTGCCCTCCTCGAAATACTCGTTCATCAAGTCTTCGTCCGTCTCGGCAACAGCCTCGACCAAGCTGGTGCGGGCTTCTTCCGCTTGATCAGTCAAATCGGTCGGCACGGAGGTCTCTGATCCCTTGCCATCACCGTCCAGTTGGTACTCGTAGGCCTTGCCCGACACCAAGTCGATGACTCCGCGGAAGCCCTTTTCCGTTCCTAGTGGGACCTGCAAGGCGACTGCGGTGACATCGAAGATTTCCTTGACCTGATTGACAACGGCGTCCACCGATGCCCGCTCCTTGTGCATCTTGTTGACGAAGATCACCTTCGGGAGCCCCAGCTCGCTGGCATAGCCCCAAACCTTCTCCGTCTGGACCTCGACACCGTTGACCGCGTCCACGACCACCAAGGCGGTATCGGCAGCGCTCAGAGTGGCCTTCGCGTCGTTGATGAAGATGTTGTAGCCGGGCGTGTCCAGAAGATTGATCTTGGTCCCGGCCCACTCAGCGAACGCTACGCCAGTCGAGATCGACACCTTGCGCTCGATTTCCTCCTCGTCGTGATCGGTGACAGTGTTGCCCTCGTCAACGAGCGTCAACCGATTCGTTGCTCCAGAGGTGTAGAGCATGGCCGAAGCCAGCGTCGTCTTGCCACAATCCCCGTGTCCGATAATGGCTACGTTTCGTACGTCCTTGCCCTTGTATTCCTTCATTGCCTCGTTTCCTGACGACTTCCAGTCACTCTCGCAAGTCCCGCGTCGTGAACCCTAAGTAGAGGAGGGGGCAAACCCTCAGCGCCACGCCGGCTGCCCTCAACCGACCCCAGCGTAACAGTATAGGACGCGCCGGGGTCTAGAGCTTGCTGTGCTCCAGCCATGTGGAGTAGGCATGACGGCGCGCGCCCGTGTACTTGTACGTGTCGAACACCTGGCCATTGCCCAGCGCACGCGGGTCTCCGTCCTTCTCGAGCCGATCCTGCAACTCCGCGCGGAGCGCCCTCTTCACCTCGGCATGAGCCGGATCGCCGGCCAGGTTCTCGACGCAATCCTTGTCGCGGTCGACGCGATAGAGCTCTTCCGCGGGACGCTTGCCAAAGGACAGGGCATAGTACTTGTCGAATCCTCGCAGCAATTGACTCTTCGTAGGACTGCCATCGCAATTGCGATAACCGGTCTCGGGATTCCCGGCAGGCCAGCGGTCAGGCTCATAGTTCCGGACATACAGATACTCGGGAGTGCGGATCGCCCTCACCGGATAGCCCCCGTCGTTGGGGCGGCCGAGATCGTGGCGCTCCTTGCCGACCAGCATGCGGTTGCGTTGCGGATCGATCCAGCCATCCCCGTCCGACTGAAGGATGTCGACTAGGCTCCGGCCGGTCATCGAATCGGGAGTCTCAACGCCCGCCAATTCGAGGATCGTGGGCGCGAAGTCGCGAACGTTGACGAAGTCTTCGACCGTCCGTCCCTTCCGGCCGCCACCCCAGCGCACGGCGAGGGGCAGGTGGAATCCGTACTCGTAGATCTGCCCCTTGACGCGCGGGAACGGCATGCCATGGTCCGATGTCGCGATGACCAGGGTGTTGTCGAGTTCGCCGATCCTCTCGAGCGTGCCGAGGATCCTGCCAAGGTGCGTGTCGAACCATTCGGACTCGACGGCGTAGTCGGCAAGGTCCCGCCTGATGGTCTCGTCGTCGGGATAGAACGCGGGCACATCGACGTCCTGATGGCGCTTGCCGCTGATGGCTCCGGCGCCGTCCTGGAAGGCGCGGTGCGGCTCGTGCGTGCCGAACCAGAAGCAGAAGGGCTGGCCGGGCTCGCGGTCTTCGAGAAAATACTCGAAATTCTTGGCGTAGTCCTTGTTGGACATGCTCCGAAATGGCGCCTTGAGCGTGTGCTTCACATATTCAGGCCCGGCCGGGTTCCGCGAGAAGCCCCCGGCCCTGTAGTCTCCGGGTCCCCACCCCTTGCCGGTATAGCCGACCCGGTACCCGGCTTCCTCGAGCAAGTCCGGGAACACGGCCCACTTGGCGGGGAACACGCCGAAGTGGCTTACGGCCTCTTCCAGCTGCCAGGTGTTTCGCCCTGTCAGGATGCTGGCGCGGCACGGGGAACACTTCGGGTTCGAAGTGAAGCAGTTCGCGAACAGGATGCCCTCGTTGGCGACGCGATCGAAGGCGGGGGTGTTCACCCAGGTGCAGCCGTACGCGCCGGCGTGCGGCCAGCCCCAATCATCGGCGATAGCGAAGAGAATGTTGGGGCGCTTGGATTGGGCCCGAACGGACGGCACCGCACCGGCGGCCAGGGTCGCGTACAGCAATTGCCTGCGAGTCATGCCCAAGAGCATACCCGAACTGACCGTTGACGGCTGACCGACGTCTCGTTTAACCGCAACTTGGGACCGGCCACCCCGCCCTACCCTCATCCCAACGGCGCGAGTGTGTCGGCGTCGGGCCATGGGAAATGCCGGACAACGGGTCCCGAATCTGGCCTGCTCGCGGCACGGGACATCAGCGCAGCCGTCGGTTCTCTGCATGGCTCGCGCAGTGCTTCTCGTCAAGGCGGGGGCAACCCGACAAGGGCGAACTCCGCAACTAGCGCCACGGGCAATCCCTTAGCGACAATGGGCACACCATGGAATCAGGAACAAGCTGCCATTCCGATCGGCGGAGCGAAACTCAGCGCTCGCGGCGTTCTTTCCTAGAACTGTCGGCCTCCGCGCTCGGCGCCAGCGCGGCACTGCCGCTCGCGGGGCAGCGGGGAGCGACACAGGAGCGGCCGAATGTGCTGTTCTGCATCTCGGACGACCAATCCTGGGCACACACAGGAGCAACCGGAGATCCGGTGGTCAAGACGCCAGCCTTCGACCGTGTCGCCGACGAGGGCGTTCTGTTTACCCAGGCGTATTGCGACGCGCCGACATGCGGCCCGTCCCGCAGCGCCATCCTGACAGGCCAGTCGATCTGGCGGCTCGAGGAAGCCGGAAACATCCACAGCACCCTGCCGAGCAAGTTCGCGACCTATACGGAGATGCTCGAACAAGCCGGGTACCGGGTCGGCTCTACCGGCAAGGCGTGGGCACCGGGCCGGTTGGAGCCGGGGGGCCGGACGCGCAATCCCGCCGGCGACCGGTCCCAGAGCTTCGCCGAGTTCTTTCAGCAGCAGCCCGCCGACCAGCCCTTCTGCTTCTGGCTGGGCACCTCCGATCCGCACCGCCCGTACGAACTCGGATCAGGAGCGCAATCCGGGAAGCATCCGGGAGAGGTCGTTGTTCCACCGCATCTTCCGGACCATTCCGTCATCCGGAACGACATCCTCGACTACTACGTCGAGGTCGAGCGCTGGGACAGCAAGGTCGAGCAAGCCATTGCGTTGCTCGAAAAGGCCGGGCGCCTGGACAACACGATCGTGGTCGTGACAAGCGACCACGGCATGCCTTTCCCCCGCGCGAAAGCCAGTCTCTACGACTACGGCAGCCGCGTGCCGCTGGCGATCTCCTGGCCGCAGGCCATCCCCAAAGGAAGGACTGTTGACGACTTCGTCAGCCTGAGCGACATGGCGCCGACATTTCTTGAGGCTGCCGGCTTGGCGGTCCATGGGGACATGACCGCGCGCAGCCTGCTGCCGATCCTCGCCTCGGACCAGAGCGGGCAGGTCGACCCGTCACGCGACGCGGCCTTCATCGCGATGGAACGGCATGACGGATGCCGCCGAGGAGGAAAGGGGTACCCCTGCCGCGCCATCCGCAACCAGGACTATCTCTACATCCGCAATTTCGAGCCAACCCGCTGGCCTTCCGGTTCGCCGAACGCCGCGGACTGTGCGCGCGGCATCCCTTACGGTGAGATCGACCGGTCGCCGACGAAGAGTTTCATGATGGAGAATCGCGACGACGAGGCGGTGGACCAGCTTGCGGAACTCGCATTCGGAACCCGCGCGGAACACGAACTCTACGATCTGCGAGCGGACCCGGGGCAGTTGCGCAACATTGCCGGCGAGCCAGCGGCGGCGGACCACTTGAAGGCGCTGCGCGATCGTTTGATGACGCGATTGGCCGACACCGGCGACCCGCGAGCGTTGGGCACCCCCGCACCGTGGGACTTCTATCCCTACTACGGTCGGAGAGTCAACCAGGACTGGGCCGTCGACGAGCCGGGCTGATCAGGAGTGGCGCCGCCGACGTCCTCCTGGGGTGCCCTCCAGGGCGACCCGGCAGCAGGGATGCAAGCGGCGCGATCGAGTGGGCTCACTCCCTGTCGGCCAAGGAGTGGGAGAAGAGCCATTTCAGCATCTCGGGCTCGTCGTCGCAGCGATCGCTGCTGCATCGCGTGCTGCCGTTATCGCCGCCGCTGATCATCTTCGGGGCAACCCCATGCGCGTCTCCGGCCCAGGTCGTCAGCTTCATGTTCCCACCCAGTCGTTCCATCTCGGCGAATAGCTGCTGGGCGCGCTCGTACGGACACACGTTGTCCTGGTCCCCATGGAACGCCCAAATGGGAACGTCCTTGATCAAGGACGCGTCGATGAACTCCTCAGTCTGTTGGAGGCCGGTTCCGGCGGAAGGTGCTGCCGCCGCGAAGTAGCCGGGATCGATTTGCAAGAGGATGAACGTCCCGTGGCCCCCCATCGAATGCCCGAGGATGTAGATCCTGTCCATGTCGACCGAGGGTAGGGTCGCGACGATCTCCTTGATTCTCGCGAGGTGGGCGGCGTCCCACAGGCGGGGTGACTGGGGAGCGAGCACGTAGCTCGGATACGCAGCACGTGTCGCCTCGTCAGCAAGAAGCCTGTTCCAGCCCCTCAGCTGCTTGCGGTTGTCCGTCCCCCTGCCGCCTCCGCCGTGCAAGGAAACAATCACCGGATAGCGCTGGCTTGCATCGAATCCATGAGGCTTCATGAGGCGGTATGGCATCTCGTCATCGGCATGGGGATCATAGAGCCGAATCCACTCTTCCGATCCCTCCCCCTCCGCAACTTGGGCGCTGGCGTGCCCGTGCATCGCCAGGAGCAAGGCAGCCAGGGCGACCCAGCCAGACCGGTGGATTCTCGAAGTGTTCACGCTTCCCTCCAATTCAGGTCCGCATCCAATATACCCTGCCAACAAGGCTGGAAGGTCATCGGCGCCCCTCGGCCGTGGCCCTGCCGTAGTGCGGATTCGATTCCCAGGTGGACGGGTGACCGAGGGCCCGCGGGTCGGCGGTTGCCAGCAGGCGTTGATCGAGGCGGGAGGCCAGCGATCGCTGGATCTCGGCGTAGGCGCCCCGTGCGGCGACCCGCGAGCGCCGGGCACCCGTGCGCCGTGGAGCCCCTATCCCTACTGCGGTCGGAAGGTCAACGCGGGCGGGGCCATCGACGAGCCTAGTTGGTTCAGGGGATCGCCGCCGCCCTCCTAGGGTTCTCGCCACAGGCGGTCTGGTGTCAACAGGTGTCAGCAGGCGTCAGACACGAGGTGCGCACGGTGTGAAGTGGAAGTTCGCGTAGCGGGAACGGACCCTTGATCGACCGAGACAGAGCGCGTCATCGCAGGGTCGCTTTTCCCGGCCCCTGAGTCCGAGCCTATCGCTTGCGATTTTCCGGGGCGAGCCAAGATGTCCAAGAAATGATGCACTGCAACACCATGCGCTTCAGGTGTGAGGATCCGTTACGCAATCCCGCACACCGATCTGGGCTGAAATCCGTGCTCTAGGCCCTTTGTTTGGCGCGGTTGCGAAGTCCCCGACCGGAGCACCCTCAAAGCAGGAATCAACAGGATTCAGAATAAACGCCCTGCGCTATGCTCGGGACGCATCGCTGGTTCTTCAGCAGCTCGAAAACGTACCTCCGTCTTGCCTGGTCAGTCGCTCATTGGAACCCGGCGATGCGCTCACCCTACAATCCCTGCGCCGACATGAGTGCCTACGGTGCCGAAGAAGCCACCACAGTTGCCCGCCACACGCCGTCGACGAGATCCAGGCGGTAGACGTCGCCGCCAGGAACCCTGA
>MKWU01004492.1_pt1 | contig 16437 bp, 15 predicted proteins | sample 809101 | NCBI WGS metagenome assembly MKWU01 (sample SAMN05860141, study PRJNA318959) | sponge metagenome | host: Aplysina aerophoba | place: Slovenia: Piran, Adriatic Sea, Gulf of Piran | collected 2013-05-07 | reverse complement strand
GAGAGCGGAGGTGATGATCCCGACGGCGAAATGGCGTCTCTCAGAAATTATCTCAGGAGGGGCCCACACTACAAGCTGAACCTGCCCGGGTCGGACGGGGAATTCTTTAACGGTGTCATAATCGACGGTCATCACGACGAGACCAGGACGCGCTCTCAACGGCGCCTAGCCGACGCGAAGGCGTTCTTCAAGGAACGTCTGCGAGAGGAGCAGGAACGCCAGCCGGATGATTTCAAGCGTTTCCTTGTGGGACTCAAGAAGAAGATCGACGACCTTCAGTTGATTCAATACCAGGTCAACTCAGACGCAGACGCCATTCGCATCTTCGAGACCGTAAATGACAGAGGGCGTCCACTAAGTGTGCTTGAGAAGACGAAGAGTTTCCTGATGCACGCCTCATATCTCTGCATCGAGGGTGAAGACGCAATTGCAGTTAGACTGCAGGAGCTGAACGACCATTTCTCGAGGATTTATCACAATTTCGAACAAGCGCGGGGAACCAAGCACCTTGATCGGCTGCGCCTCACTGAGGACGACGTACATCGCTATCACTACATCATCTACGTTTCCCCCTGGAGCAGTTCGTCTCGTCCCCTGGACAGCCTCAAAGACCGCGTTCGGAATATGTTGAGGGAAAGTGCGGCTGAAAGCGAGGAGTACACGATCCAGTACGCCAGAGACCTGGATCGGGCCTTCCGAGCCGTCAAGAAAATTACCGACGAATACAAGGCCGACACGGAGGGCGGCATGCTCAGCAAGATATTCATGCTGGAGAGGATGGGTAACTTATTTCCCCTGCTGATCGCATGCTGGCTGAAATTTGGAAGCGAGAAGGAGCGTCTGGAGCAGATTCTGAGACTACTTGAAGCAATCATTGTCCGTGTCTACCTCGTTGGTGGTTACAGAAGCAATACTGCAGCATCGACACTGGGCAGCATGGCCCACAGGGTACATAACGAACGGCTTGACTTCGACGGACTGATTTCAGAGTTAAAGGGAATGATACGTTACTATCACGACGACGACGCTTTCGAGCAGTCCCTACGTCGCCAAGGATTCTACCGAGGGCTTGGCTCTAGAAGCATAAAGTATCTACTGACTCAGTACGAGATTCATTTGAGGAAAAAGGGAGACGTGCCGCTGGCCATCTCCACGCAGGAAGAAATCTTGACTTCAGACTACGAAGTCGAACATGTCTGGGCACAAAATCCTGCACGGAGCCTATCTGAAATAGAGGAGACGCAGCACAAAGAGAGCGTGCATAAGTTGGGCAATCTGACGATAGCCTCCAAGGCCTGGAACATCAGTATGGGCAACAAACCCTTTGAAGATAAGAAGACCCAGCCCGACGACAGGCCAAGCTATTCGAACTCCAGCCTGCAGGTGCAGAAGACCCTGGCCGAGCAAACGATGTGGGACGCCGGGACAATCAGTGAACGCGAGGACAGGCTAGTAGAATTCGCATTGAAGAGATGGACCATTTGACGAATATCCGCAAAACATAGACAGGAAAACCGGGCATAGATTGCGCCAAAGTTGGCGGTGCAGGATATTAGTGTTGCCGAAGGGCACAGGTCAAAGTTCAACGGGCAACCGAGTGGGGCTGGGCTGAGACACAGTTCGACCCAGACGACGTTCATCTACCTGAGGCTCGCGCCGAAACCGTCTGGGAGGCTAGCGGCTGTGCCGTGAGATGTTCCTCTAGCCATTGAGGCAGCTTTCTCCGTCCCTAAAACTTGCCCGGACAATCTCCGATAGCTCCCTCGGCGATGGCATCATCCATGTCTTTCACGCCCACGGGCGGTCCGTCGTACTTCAAGCTGCCGGACAGGCGGCTAGTGGGCCGGACGTACATCATTAGAAATCCTTCGTCGATTACAACGTAACGCACCTTGTCTCCGGTTTGCAGGCCTAGTGCATCCCTGACTGCATCCGGCACCGTCGTCTGCCCTCTGTAATTGACGCTCGACTCCAACATAAAACTCTCCCAGGAGCCCACTGCCCGCACTCCGCGTCCATTCCAGTCATTGAGAGGGATCGGATTGACACGATCGCACGGTAGAAAGAAATACCCTTGCAGCATAATCCCAGATTGCGTTTTCTAATCAAGGAAGTCTCTGAGTTTCTTAGAGCGATTAGGATGTCGAAGTTTTCGCAGGGCCTTGGCTTCTATGAGCCTGATGCGTTCACGGGTCACGCCGAAGTCCCTGGCAACTTCCTCAAGTGTTCGACTCTCACCATCCTCCAGTCCGAAACGAAGTCCCAAAACCCGAGCCTCTCGCTCGTTCAAAGTGATAAAGACATCTTCAATCATTTCCTTTAGCATCCGGTCCATCACGATCTTATCGGGATTAACTTCAACATCTTCATCAATGATGTTGCCCAAGAACACTTCGGACGGGAAATCAAATGATTCGCTTATCTGAACGTTTGGCGAAGCCGGCTTCCGGGTAGCCTTAACCAGCCCCTTTTCTGTTAGCTTCCAAGTTCCTCGCCTTGGATTACTCACGAAACCCATCTTCTTATACTTGGTCTTGCCGCGACTTAATATCGGGTCAAGATCGTCCTTGATTGAGTAGTTGTAACTCTGAACCAGTTCGGTGACGTTAAGTACGGCGATAACATAGGTCTTGATTTCGGCATTCGTTGCCGAGTTTCCATGCTGGCGCAACGCTTCAAGCATCTTGGCCAATATTTCATCTTCAGTGGGTACTTTGCGGTAACGCTTGATGCTGACCACCGGAATCACAAACCCCTTCTATAAAACTGAACTGCTTGCAAGACAGACTCGCTCGGTTCTTTCTGGATGTTCCGGCTAAATAGCATTTGCCCTGTTTCGAGGGTGGCAATCTGGTCTGCGATTCTTGCCACTTGCTGTCCTGAAGCAGGAAGCATGGCCCGGATTTCCGATGCGCTGTTCAGGTTTGTCTTGAAGAAGAACGAGTTGCTCAGGTATTGACGGTAATCCGCTCCCGCGGTGCCCGATAGGTCGGAGACTGACTGTGTGGCGAGAAGCACGGCCACGCCTTTGGAGCGCCCTTCTCGAATCAGAAGGGCCAGTGGAGATGACTTGACACTGAGATAGTGGTGAGCTTCGTCTATGAAGACCACATGTCGCAAGTTAAAGACAGACCCTTGCCTCTCTGCATCGGGTAGTTGTTTCATCTCGTCGTACAGGCGATTGACGACCAGGAAAGCAATGGGCAGGCTGTTGAATTCCAGCTCGTTGAGTCGCAGCGACAAGGATTGCGTTATTAGAGGCTCCGGCATCAGGCTCGATGGAGAATCCTCAAAGGCTCTGCTTACACTGAGACGATGGACTGCATCGCTAAGACCGTCAGGGTTCCTTCCGTTCTCCTCATAGAATTCTTCTACTTTCTTCTCCAGTGTATTGAAGCCGAAGCCTCCAGAATGAGTAGCGATCAGCTCTTCGAGGCACTGTCGCAAGGCGTATCGTTGCTGTCCGCCCAGACTTGGGTAAAATTTTGCTATAAGGTCGGTGACGCCAACTACATATTGGTCATTCTGTTGGGACGACACGTTCTGGAATGGAACAGTCCTGATGGCCTCTTTGCCCGCCGTAATGACATCACATCCGAGGTGATTTTCAAGCATTCGCCTGCTGGAACTGCCGGGTTCGGATAAGTCCCCTTTGTAATCCATTATCGTGAAGCTTACGTCAGGGTTTTGCTGCCGGATCTGGTAGAGGATGTCCAGTGCAAACTGCGTCTTCCCCTGACCACTGACCCCTACGATACAAGCATGGGGGTTTTCGGTTTGAGAGGTATCAGTCAAGGGCCAGTCGTAAGGTTCTTCAGTCGCGCTTTGTTCTCCCAGCCGCAACACCATTCCGTTCCCATCCGAATGGAACTGCGATGCCATCTCTGTTTCGAATCCGTCCGGAACTTCGTCCATAAGCAGCTCATAGAGACCTTCCAGGGAATTGACGTCCTTGACGACATCTTCCAGTAGTTCGGCTCCCAAGTGAATGTGGTAGCTGACCTGTCTGTAAATATCTTCCGGGTCGAGAGTCTTTCCCGCCGAGAGCTGCACCAGGGCGGGGAAGATTATGGGCAGGTCCCGGTGGTGGATCTCCAGCGGCCCACGCAGCCTGGCGTGAATCCGTTCGGAATCAAGCGTCATCTCTGCAGGTCGTTCTTCCTGATAACCGTTCCGTTTCAAGCTGAGAAGCGCTGCAATTCTGTAAATCGTGCCTAACTGCCCCAGCTCAAGGAATTGACCCTGTACGGACCTCAACTTCTCGTGTGCTTCCAGGGAAACCGGTACCCTCGTGGGCATTCTGTTGGATACGTTACTCGACAAGATAACCTTCCTTCACAGTTGTCTGCGCCGTTTCAGTGTCTAGTATCAGGTGGTATTCCTTCGCGATATGAGGCTGGAGCACCTGTCGTTGCTCCCGTCCTATCTCGGTATCCGTTGACAGGATGATTACCTGCTTGCCAACATTGGGGAAGAAGTTCTTCAGTATATTTCCCTTATGGAATGAATCGAGGCGAGCGAGTGGAGTGTCAATAACCACCGGAAGTTGCCGGTCGGATAACGCTACGACACTAGATATGAGGGTGAATGCTAATACCTCTTTCTGCCCTGCGCTCTGCTCGAGCGCCGCAAGTCTCTTGCCTGCGCGTGTAACGATGGTTATGTCGTATGAGTCCTTGTCTATCTCGACTCTCTCCACCAGCCCTGGCGTATTCGTCAAGTTGCGGAATTGCCTATTGAATTCGGTCTCCAACTGACCCACGCGAGTGCTGCGATACTCGTTGATGAAGTCTTCCAGAACTGCTTGAAGGCGCCTGCAAGCATCGAGTTGGGCGTCCAGCCTTCGATACTCCGCGTCGTTACTGGACAATTCGCCAATCCTTTCGACCAAGGCCTCCAGTTGTCGCTTATAGTCCCTCTCCTTCTCAGAGGTGTCCGCTAGGTCCCGCTCTAATCTGCTGATGTTGTTTCGCTCAAACTCCAGGCTTTGACGCAGTTCTTGTACATCCGTATGTTCGGCTTGAGGTGTGGGAAGCGCATTCAACTCATGCCCCAGACTGTCGTAGTCAGTCTTCATTTCCTGAAGGTTCTTGGCGACAGTCAAGACCCTGGTCTTCGAAGCACTCAAACGCCTTGCCAACTCTCTCGCTCCGTCGATTGCGGTCGGCGGGAAGTCAGGGCTCGTGTTTTTCCGTGAGACGTCCTCCAGCGTTTCCAAGAATGAATCGAAGTCACCTTTACCCAGGGCCGGGACAAGTAGCGAGCGATTGTTCCATAGAAACTCTGCCCATTCGTCGAATTGATAGGTGCCCCCGGAATTGAGCATCGATTCGGGAATATCTTTGAGAAGGGGCCAGAACCATGCTATGGGAAGTTCGGTTCCAAGTAGTCCCTTGAGATCGTCTGTCGCTTCTTGAATATCCCTGTCCAGAGTGTCTCGGGTAGATGTGAGTTCGGATCTATTGGACTGTGTTTCAGGGTCCAATGACTGAAGTATGGTCTCCTCACTACGCTCCAGAATTTCGAGGTCTCGTTTGGATTCGGTAAGCGACTTTCGCATGCGAGTGCGGTCGCTCTCAAATTTCTTTATCTGCGCCCCAATCACATCACGCTCAGCAGTAGCTTTGCTCAAATCAGTTCCAACATCGTGAGAGTCTCGGCTTTTCCTCAATGAGCCATCGAGGTTTTGTAAATCTCTCATCAGTTTTATGTAGAGGTTAAGGCCAAGGAGTCTTTCAAGAGCGTCCCTGATGTTCTCCGACGAGGAGTCAGCATAGTCCTGGATTCTTTCGCCGTCGAATAGAAAGAAGTCCCTGATCTGACCTGGCATAAAGATACTGACCATGAGAGCAATTTCATCGTCTTCCTCAATTATAGGTTCTTCTGCTGACGTCAAATTCTCTAGTTGGGAGGTCAGTGTTACGCTCTTGACTCCAGTCTCCGACGTACCACGCTGACGAGTCCAAGTCCGGCTGAGGCGCCAAGTGAACGGGTTCTGTTCAAACTCAATTTCGACCTCCATTTCCTGGGCCTCGATGCTTCGGGAAATATCTGTGCCCCTGAGAATTGGGTCGCTCTTTGTAGCGAAGAGGCAAGCCCGGATAGCCTCAAACAGGGTGGTCTTCCCTCGACCGTTGACTGCCCCTATCAGATAGATCGGCTTGTCTTCAGGTCCGGTCAAGTCGAATTCGTGCTCACCATAGTAAGACTTGATGTTCTTGAGTCTTATCTTATTGAAAATCATCAGCTCGCTCCATCGACGTACTTGGCGATAGTTCCTTCTAGTTCAGAAGGCAGTCCCTGGCGCCGCAGCATACCATCATATTTCCTCTCTATCGCAATGAGATTGTCAACAAGCTCAGGGTCAATGTCGTGACGCTGACAAGCACTGCTAAGTATCCGTCTCTCCATGTTCTGCTGAGTCATTCTTCGTCATCCAGCCCTTTCTCTAGCGTGGTTGGTCCAATCCGATGGGTTCGTAACCCTGCCAGTATCTAAATGTATGCTAATACCTTGTTGAACGAAAACAATCTTAACATGGCACCGAAATTCTGTTAAAAGTAAAGGGACTCAAGTTCCGATAGGGTCGGTAGCCAATATATTCATGGTTCGCAGGTGGACAGATGGCCAGTAGAAGTAAAGCAACAAGCCGCAAGAGAAGGCACCCTGCCTTCAGGTCGGAGAAGAGACGCCTCGATACCATCGTGGCATGGTTCGATGAAAACATCGAGAACTTGAAGAACCGAAACGAACCCCATACCGGGGACCCTCGTGCCGATAGGCAAGCGATAGAGTACCAGCAAAACACCATCAGAATGTTTGAGGGTTATCGATCACAACCGTATATCGGAAGGCTCGACTACCTGGACGACTCATCCGGAAAGGCAAAGACCGCTTACATCGGCAGTTTCAATTCGCGGACGCTGGTATCACGAAGCAAGAAGTTTGAGTTGGCTGTCGAGCGTCTGGACAGTGGATTGGCCGAAGCCTTCGACAATCCAACAGTCAGCCAGTACATACCGGCGGCAAGAGGTGCCGACCCTAAACCCATAAGGGTCCTGCTCAAGAGAATAATCACCATTGAGAATGGGCAGCTGTTGGATATGGAGGACGTATACGAGCACGACTCCGCATCCGATAGTGCAGATGAATATGAAGCGCTTTCAAAGGTGGACTCCCCTGTCCTCCTTGTGCAAGCTGCTGCGGGAAGCGGAAGCGGCCTTCTGTTGCGAAAGCGATTAGATTACCTGATGTCTCCTTTCAGTGGCGCAGATGGCCAAGGCAGGCCGAGTGCGGATAAGGTGGCCTTATTCGGGCCTACGCAACCATACATAGACTCTGTGAGCTGCCTCGTATCAGAGCTGAATCTCGGGGCTGTGCAGGTCAACACGGTCAGTGACTGGATGGCGGGTCAATTTCGCTCTCGTGTAACCGCAAGAGAGTCGGATGGCATTTTGGAAAGCCTGATGAGTGGAGAAGAGTCCCCGGACATGATCGAGGCCCAACGGTTTAAGGGCGAGTTGCCGATGAAGTCACTGTTGGACAGGTTTATTGATGAACGAAGAAAGGACATCCGCGCAACAGCTGAAGATTTCGTGTCCTGTCTGCCGTCTGACCTTACCTCATCGAAGCGTGCAGTGGCCGCTGCGTTCAAGGAACATCCTGAGCCAAATATTGCCAGACAAACATTCATCGAAGGACTCACTGAGCGGTGGCTGAAGAGGAACGAAGGTCCGGACGTCAACAGGAATGAGTTGAAGAGACGTGCAGTGGCGGCCGCCGAAAATGCTCTGTCCTTCTGGCCCGAGTTGGATACTTTTGCACAATACGTTTCTCTCATGTCGAATCCTGCCGAGATATTCAGACATTGCAGAGGCAGAATTGAAAAGGACCTGGCTTACAAGGTAAGTCTCACCGCGCCCAAGTCACAGGCACGGTCTCTCGCGCCTAGCGATCTTGCAGCGGCCCTGTATCTTGACCACAAACTCAACGGATACGTGAGCGAAATGTTTGAGCATGTAGTTATTGGGGAAGCGCAAGACGTATCGCCTATGGAGATAGAACTCATCAGGATGCACTCGTCTGACGCCAGATTCACCATCTTCGGTGACCTTAATCAGAGATTGCTTCCTCATAGAGGTCTGCCCAATTGGAATATGCTCAAGAGCGTCTTTGGCCAACGCAATGTGCATTTCCATCAAATGCGGCAGGCCCATTCAGCTACGAAGCAGATCACTCTGCATAACAACCACATCTTGAAGTCGACTGCGCCGGGCGTCAGAAAGCCTATCAGGTCAGATCGAGCAGGGAGGACGCGGCGTAAGCGCCATTCAGGGAACACGGAAGAGATGAGGCGATCTCTTTTGCGGTATCTTCGCAGTCTGCTCAGGCTGGATGATGTCGTTACAGTCGGCGTTCTGACAAAGCGTCACCAAACGGCATTGTCCCTGTCGAACTTCCTCAAGAGGAATGGGGTGGAAAATGTGCATTACCTTGCGAAGGACGGAGCAGCAGAGAAAGGGGTTACGCTTGCCCCAGTGCTATTGGCCAGAGGGTTGGAGTTTGACGCGGTAATCGTGGCAAACGTCGATGAGCATAACTTCAGCGACACCGACTTCAACCGAACACTGCTCTATATTGCTTGCTCACGAGCTAGAAATTATCTTGAGCTGCATATTCAGGGCACTGAACCTGCTATCGTCCCTTAGTATGGATTCGGCCAGTCGGGTCGAGAATCTGACTTCAGGAGAATATGACCTATGGCTGCCTACGCGTCGAACAGGGCCGTAATGGACGAGGGCCTGACAATATTCCTGGGTGCAATGACACCTTATCTGGTCCAAGAAATAGAAACGCTTACCGACAAACCGATAGAAGTGGCTGCAAATGAATTGTTCGGACAGGAAGTTGGCACTCGCTTCCTTGAGGACTTGAGCAATTATGAATCCGGGGCGTCAGGTCGTGGACGGGCCCTGACCCGAATCACACTTACAGTTGAATTCTGCTGGCCTATTTTCAAAAAGCGCCTTCGCAACAAGAAGATGGCTGTGAGCGCTCTGAAGCAGATTGAATTCTCCGGTGTGTCTGCGGCAGACGAGGAATCCGGCTTGGAACGTCTCTTTGTCGAGCAACGATTTGAAGAAATGGTAGACATTCTGAGTAGGATCGACGCCACTGAGGAACTCGTGCGAATTGAAGATCTGAAGAGCGAAATCATTTTGTAGCTGCGCGTGCGCGTTCCACTATATTCAGAATGTCTTGCTTCAGTATACTTTCGACCACTTTTTGCTGTGCTTGTCATACGCGCCTGTAATTACCATGAAGAATGTGATGATTGCGAGTACCGTGCCGAGAATCCAGGCGCCTGTCGGAATATCGCATGCTGCCGATGATGCGCTCCTGCATTCCTGGTTACATTCAACACCCAGCCATATCAATACACCGAACCAGAACATGACGAACGACATCCCTAAAGCTCTCTTCATAGACTCAATCACCCTGCTTTCTTTCAGTCCGCACCGTCTAGGGTTGCCTCTGTTACACGTCATCCTAATTTGCCGGTGCGTCAATAGATTTTGCCGCTTTCACTCCTTGTCCGACTATTGGTTTCAAGCTTTACGGCTACGACAACTCTTAAGTTGACGCGACAGCCCGTTCATTAACGCGACAATTGGTTTTGTCGGTCTGCCTCATTGTCGGCCGGCCGGCTCGACGCTTCGCTAGTCCGGTAGCTCGGCAGGTCGAACTCCAAAATGACCGAGTGATGTACGATCCTGGCTCTCCAGTGCATCCACGAACTCGGCCACGAACCGGACGGAGTGATCCGGAGCAGCCAATTCATCGACTGTCGGCGGTAACAGCCAAGCCTGCTCTCGGTTCATCTCTCGAAGCAGCAGCAGCTATCCTCCCAGTCCCAAGTCTTGCCGACATTCTACATCCAGAATGTCAGCAATAGTTATGAGACAGACACAATTTCTCGCCGCCGCGGTGGTCCATGTTGCCCCGCCCTTGTTTATGAGTAATTGTTCTCAATAGTGTCTTCACAGACATGGAGTGGGGTGCGGCAGATCGATCCGCCCTTGACTTTCCAGCACGTGCACCCGCTTAAGGACTGAGGGGCTGATATACTAGAACTGGGGAGCGAGACAGAAGGGTTGCTGTAGGAGAGGTTGCAGCCCAATGCAAATATTCTCCTATAATTGGCGCATGAACACTGGCTTCGACTGGAACATAGAGAAGAACCAACAACTTATTAGGCAGCGGGGAATGTCCTTCGAGCGCATTGTCTCCGGCATACAGCAAGGTTATCTGGTCGACGTGCTGGAGCACCCGAATCAGGACCGCTACCCAGGTCAATTGATCTACGTGGTGGATATTGACGAATATATGCATCTCGTGCCATTCGTAATGCAGGCTGACGGGACTCGTTTTCTGAAGACGATTATCCCCAGCCGAAAGGCGACAAGAGAGTACCGCAGGAGGCGGACATCGTGAGGGCTGAAATGAGTGCTGAAGAGCGCGACATTCTCGATAGATTCGAGAAGGGCGAGCTGCGCTCCGCTACCGACGTCGAGCAGGAGATCAAGGCAGCCGGACAAGCGGCACACAATACGGCCCACAGGGCTGGCGAAACTGAAGTAACCAAGACTCAAGACCTACGAAACGTTTTCGTTAGTCACATAAACGAAGATGAAGGTGGTCTTCCCCGGTTGAAGAACCTACTGGCTCAACACGGCATGATATGCCGGGACGGACCAATCACCACCGGCAAGTTCAATTCAGCCTCCAATGAGGACTACATCAAGTACGAAATACTTTCCCAGCGTATCAAATGGGCCAATGTTCTCGTAGTGTACATTTCAACTGAATCGAAGGACAGTGATTGGGTGAATTGGGAAATCGATTATGCTGCCAAAGAGGGAAAGCGAATTGTAGGAGTATGGGCGTGGGACGAGAAAGGATGCGACCTTCCAGAAGCTCTGAGACAACATAGGAACGCGTTAGTAGGTTGGAATGGGGAAAGCATAATTGACGCCATAAATGGCGACTCCGACAAATCGTATATGCAGGATGGCTCAGAATGGGATTACCAGAACGTTTCACGGCACTGCCGATAATCCCGATGCCGCCGGCACTATGTTCATCTACCGTTGTAAGGGATTGCGGATTCGCTCAGAACCCTTTCCGTGAATTCTGTAATCTGGCAACTTGCAAACCCTACATTCGGAGATTGCAATATTTCGAGTTTGAGTAGATGGTACTGGCTCGAAAGATAGAGGCTGCGTCGACCGTATCGTCCATGCTATGTGCGTAGCAGAAGCCAAGGGAGATATTGATTCAGCGAATCCAGCCCAGTATCGGTATATTGTCACTCGATTCGGATTGCTAAGCGTATGCTAGGGTAGACAGGATCGGGTTCTTACGTAGATGAATACTTGGGCAATTTGAAGAGAAACTCAATGAGGGGGCGAAGCTGATTAACGAGCGCAAACTCTCGATTGCGCGATGGAAGACATTTCTCTAAGTACACAGGTAAGGAGGTCGCCCCTTTGGTTCTCGCCACATACAGTCTCTACGGTGGCGATCCTGACCAAGATGCGGTAATACGAGAAGTGCTTGAAAGGGAATTGGAAAGATGCGGTATTGGGGCGGTCACACTGTTGCCAACGCGATTTTACCCATGACAATGTAGAGTTCCAATTTAGGCCAACAAGTACAGTCTTTGTTTCCAGCAAATGATAGCCTTTATCTGCGATCAAAAAATTGGCAGGAGGAAGCAACCAGTTGGATTACTCACTGAACACTTGGCGAAATGGCAGCTACCGGCGGAAGGCGTCACAAGCGTCCCTGCTAGACCCACACGAAGCCCTTCCCGTCAGCTTCGACGAGGATGTCCCTGCCTCCAACATGTGCTCTTTGCTCCGACTAGCACAGGCGGACTAGCAGTGACAGGCTTCTATGCAACCCTATGTTTCTTGTGGAGCGAGTCTGCGACAACTACCTGGAACTCTGCTGCCTCGGGCAGCTCATGGCGCACGAGATGGAACTAAGGTTTGACCGAATGACATGCATAACCACACCAGCCAAGAGAGACGGATCCAAGTCCGAACTAAAGCCACTTGCCCAAGGCGTTGACGCCTCATTGGAGCGGCTGCAAGACAGGCGGAGTGATGTCTAGCTCACTCCGAAACCACCCGGGTCCGCCCTCCCCAGCGCAAAACCAGCTGTCCCTCTTCAATCTGCAAGAGCGGGAGAAGACAGTGCCTGAAACCCTGTTGCCGGCCCTCACTACGCCTGTTTACGACACGTACTGGCGTTTTGCTGCAGAGCGCCAGGAGATTTTCTTTCGAAAACTGGAAGGTGCTCCTCCACCCTGGACTGAGGACCCAATCATAGCCAGACACAAATTTACCAACGCTTACCGGGCATCGGACCGAGTGAGCCAGTATCTGATTCGGCACGTGATCTACGAAGGGAACCAATCTCCGGAAGAGGTTTTCTTCCGGACCATTCTCTTTAAGTTCTTCAACAAGATTGAAACCTGGGAATTGTTGCAAGATAGACTTGGACTAGTTGCCTACGAGGATTTCTCGTTCGATCGATATGATGAAATCTTGACGGCGGCTCTCGCTTCCAAGACTCGCATATATTCTGCTGCCTACATAATGCCTTCAGGAAAGCGGTCCTTCGGGCACCAAGCTAAGCACCGCAACCATTTGAAACTGCTGGAGCTTATGATGAAAGATGAGGTGCCGAAGCGGATATCCAATTCTTCCGGCATGAGAGAGGCCTTCGAGGTTCTCCTATCATACCCTATGATCGGCAATGTCCTAGGCTACCAATTCGTGACCGACTTAAACTACAGCGAGATATGCGACTTCTCGGAGATGGAGTTCGTAATTCCTGGGCCAGGAGCTCTGGATGGTATTCACAAGTGCTTCAGCGACCTAGGCGGCCTGAACGAAGTCGAAATCATCCGCATAGTCACCGACCGGCAGGAACTGGAATTTGAGCGTATGGGGTTGCAGTTCCGAAAACTCTGGGGAAGAGACCTCCAACTGATCGACTATCAGAACCTCTTTTGCGAACTTTCCAAGTACGCAAGGATAGAACACCCGGACATAAGAGGGTTGAATGACCGCACTCGGATAAAGCAGCTATATCGACCATCGGTCGAACCGATTGAGTACTGGTTTCCTCCCAAATGGGAAATCAACCTCTTTATTCCAGATCCTCAAACTCTCGATGACCGACCAAATTCATTGGAAACTTTAGGAAGGAGCCCGTTGCTATGATCCTTAGTGGCGAGACTATCCTTGAACGCCTAAGGGCTGGGCAAATTTTTCGAGAAGGAAGCTGGGATGAGGCATCTATTAGGGAAGCCTCGTATGCACTGAGGCTCGCTAACGACGGATTGCTCGTTAGCGGAGAATTCTATGAACCGGGCGTGCCATACACCGGAAGTTACATATCCATCAAGCCAGGGGAAATTGCCATTCTTTCAACTGTAGAGAGACTCAATATGCCTGATGATTTGCTGGGAAAGATAGGGTTGCGGCTTGACGCCGCACTTAAGGGATTGGTTGGACTGATGGGTATACAGGTAGACCCACTGTATGGGCAAGACCAAGAGGATGAACGCCTGTATATCAGGGTGGCTAACTTTGGAAACGAAACGGTGAAATTTCTTCCAGGGGAGCATGTTTTCACGTTCGAACTCCACGAAGTATCGGGCATAGTTCGACTTCCGTCACCACCAAAGACGCCAACTTGGTCGCGACTTAAACGACAACTAGCCTCTCAGGATGACTCAAGCTGGAGCTACGTCACTCAAGTTCAATCCGAAACGGTTCAGGTGGAAGGAAGACTGAGAGCCGAAATCAACAATATCAAAGATTACCTGCAACCGTTGGTCATGTTCGGCATCTTCTTGGTCGCCGTGACTATCCTTGGGGTGGCAATAGCCGTAATAGTAAGTGTACGCGACACTCCGGAGGTGTCTGTTCCGAGTTGGGTTACCGGTTGGGGGTGGATCGTCTTAATGTGCACTCTGACCATAGCCACTGCCACAACCGCTGCTATAGGAGGATTTTCTGTCTGGCGACTAGCCAAGGGGAAATAGCTTCGGAAGCCAATTTTGTGGTGTTGACTATAGCGGGGGCTGGGGGCTTACCCTACCAATTTGATAGTTCGTTCCTCTAGGTTAGCGCGAAGAAAGCCATTCCCTTTGGCCTTTACTTTGCGCCATAGGCTGAACCCCGTCATGATTGCCCGTTCCCAGTCTCCCTCGGTTCGACAACTAACCTCCAGGTGCGAGGTCATGTCCTTGATGGTCCTGAGTAATTCGTAGTTAACTCCCTCTGCACCTTCCAAAAAGCTACGGCCCTCCGCGTAGCTGAACACCATCGCCGAGATACCCTCTTCAATAACGATTGCCCGGCCTCCATCTTCGACCTCATCGACACGCGCGTCGCTCTTGCGCTTGCGGCGCATCAGCGCTCGGAGGGTCGGTGACCACCCGAGGATACTGACATACGAAAGATGGAAGATATCGTGGAATCGGTACCCATCGTCCTCATACCGGTTATCCCGAAGCGGGTCACCGCATTTCCTTCCGTTTATGACCATCATACTTCTGCCAAGTTCTTGTGACTCGATTGAGATGTCCATCATACGAGGAAAGCGTTCCGACTCTGGAAAGCCATCGTCCAATAGCCGATATTGCCTTCCCGAGTCAGCTTCGGGACGCCACCGCCTTTTGGTCTTGTCAAGATTGAAGACTGCTACATCTTCCAAGGCCAGGTCATGCTTTGTGGCCACGTTGGACAAGTACCAAAGCAGGTCTCCCAGCTCCTCTTTCACTCGGTCGGGGAACAGCTTGTAGGACTCACCATCCCTAAGCCATTTCTTATGTTCGCCAAGCAACTCGCCGGCTTCACCCGCTAGGCCGAGCAGCGGAACAAGAATACTCCGGGGGTTATCTTCGAAACTCGTCCGGTCTGGCTGTTGGTCTGTGCTTTCAGCGAGGCGTTGGTATTCATTAAGTTCCACTCTGTTCGCCTCCTCGCGTCCCCTTGAGTTCCGAATGCAGAGCGATCCAAGAACGCATATCGCAATGAACAAATGCCAATCTAAGTTTCGGTTTTTGACCTAGAACCACATGGTTTGGCCTGGACGCCGTTCCCGTACGGCAATGACATGGTCTCGAATTTGCTTCACCGACAAGCACCAACGGGCTGGAGTGGACCCCACAGTTAGGACAGCGAAGGTGCTAAGTTAAGAGAGACTCCCGCTGTAAAGTCTGACACTGCCTCACGAGATGATAAGGCTGATACCTGGTCTGGTAAACACCCGAGCGGACTTCCCGACGCGAACACCTGGGCCGGAGTTCGATAGTCCAGAGACTGGTGTGGCCGCTCCCGATTGTAAAAGTCCAGATAAGCGTCAATTCCTCTCCTCGCTTCACTTCCGTCGCGATAAGCTTTCAGATATACCTCCTCGTACTTCACGCTCCGCCACAATCGCTCCACAAAGATATTGTCCAGGTATCTGCCCTTGCCATCCATGCTGACCCTGATCCCCCGCTCCAGCAGCAACCCACTGAATGCATCACTGGTGAACTGGCTTCCCTGGTCGGTGTTGAAGATCTCAGGCTGTCCCCTGCTCAGGGCCTCTTTCAGGGCATCGATGCAGAAGTCCGCATCCAGAGTGTTGGAGAGCTTCCAGGCCAGCACGTAGCGGCTGCGCCAGTCCATAATGGCCACCAGGTATAGGAATCCCCGGGACATGGGCAGGTAGGTGATGTCCGCCGCCCAGACCTGATTGACCCGATCTACTGTCACTCCCTTCAGCAGGTAAGGGTATATCCTGTGCTCCCGCGCAGGCTTGCTGGTGTTGGGCTTGCGATAGATCGCTTCCAGACCCATTGTCCGCATCAGCCTCCGCACCCGCTTGCGGTTGACCAGGTGTCCCTGGGTCCGCAGCCAGACCGTCATCCTGCGAGAACCATAGTAGGGTGTCTTCAAATACTGCCGGTCCATCCCGGACATCAACTCCAGGTCCGCAGGCTTAGCCGGTGCCGGTCGGTAGTATACCGAGGAACGGCTGAGCCGCAGCAGACGACACTGTTTCACTACCGAGAGCTTCGGGTGTCCTCGATCCACCATAGCCAGACGTCTGCGCCGACTCATAGCCCGGACTTCCCCGACAGAAAATCCCGCTCCACCTTGAGCTGACCAATCTGCTGGTACAGATGCGCAGTCAGTGCTTCCTGATCCCTATCCGCCTTTGCGCTGCCGCTGCCGAAGACATCGGGCGCTCCCTCGATCAGGGCCTTCTTCCAGGTGTTAATCTGCGAGGGATGAACTTCAAACCGGCTGGCCAACTGCGCAACGGTCTCTTCTCCCCGGAGCGCGGCCAACGCCACCTTGGCCTTGA
>MKWU01004491.1_pt1 | contig 16438 bp, 16 predicted proteins | sample 809101 | NCBI WGS metagenome assembly MKWU01 (sample SAMN05860141, study PRJNA318959) | sponge metagenome | host: Aplysina aerophoba | place: Slovenia: Piran, Adriatic Sea, Gulf of Piran | collected 2013-05-07 | reverse complement strand
GGGCGCAGCCTCACCACCGACGTCACCACCACCGGGCGCAGCCTCACCACCGACGTCACCACCACCGGGCGCAGCCTCACCACCGACGTCACCACCACCGGGCGCAGCCTCACCACCGACGTCACCACCACCGGGCGCAGCCTCACCAACACCGGGATCCTCAGGACGTTCCTCCGTACCTTGACCTCCTCCGATACCGATGTCGGTCGTGACGACTACAACGATTACGACTGCCGCCGCAATGGCAGCCACAGCGGAGCCGATCTTGGCCCACATCGGGATCCGAGGCTTCTCTTCAGGTTGCTCAGGTTCCGGTGTCTGCGCCCCAGTGTCCACGGGCACCATGGGTCGGAGGACTGTTTGGCTGACCGCCTCCGGTTCCTGCTCGAGGCTCGCCGCGGCGGCTGCGTCAGTAGTGCGGGTCCGCGGTGTGGCGGGGGCGTCCTGTGACCGGGAGCCGGTTGTTGATCTGGGCCGTTCTGATCCCGGCGTCTGACCCACGTATCGGCCCGAGTCACGGGTCACCGGTATCTCGGTGGGCCTGAACCCGAGCCCCTGTTCGACCCCGGCGACCGCCGCGGCGAACGCGACCACATCGCGGTGCCGGTCCTTGGGCTCTCGGGCCATGGCCTGCGACAACGCGTCGGCCAGCGCCTTGGGGAAGACGTCCGGCAGGCGCGGCGCGGGCTCGCTCAACATCCTGGAGAGCAACTGTCCCGTGGAGTCGCCCGTCTCGGCCTGAAACGGCCGCAGACCCGTCGCCAACGTGTAGATAGTCGCCGCCAGCGAATACTGGTCCGCGAACGGAGACGCCGCCGACACGCCGCGCTCGATCAGTTCGGGGGCCGCGTAGTACAGCGACAACCGGGTCTTGGCCGCCGCCGTGCGCTGATGCGTCAGCGTCGCGATCCCGAAATCACCCAAAGCCGCGGCCCCGAACTCCGAACGGAAGATGTTCTGGGGCTTCACATCGCCATGGACCATGCCCTGGCGGTGCGCGGTGGCCAGCGCGCCCGACACCCGGATGCCCAGCGACAGCAACTCCTCAAGCCCAAGCGGCCCCGTGCGCTGTGAGATGTTCAGGTAGCTGCCGTGCGGAAACAGTTCCATCACGATGCAGGGACGACGCTCAGAAGTGAACGCGCTGGCGAAGACCGTCACGATGTTGGGATGACGCGACAACACCCCCATCAGCCGGCACTCCCGCTCGAACGCGGCCGTCTCCTCGTCCCCGTCGAGAACCTCGTTCAACACCTTCACCGCCACCCAACGCTCGAACTCGAACTGCAACGCCTCATACACGCGGCTGAACCCGCCCCGGCCGATCTCACGCAAAGCGCCATAACCCTCAACGGCCGGAACATCGTCATCGTCCCCGGCGCGGATCGATTCGAGCACCTCCTCCTCGATGCCCTGTGTGGCGTCGTCGACGCCACCGGGGACCGCTTCCGCGTCGCCGGACACCTCGCCATCACCGGCACCAGCGGCGCGGCCGGCTGCCTCGGCACGGACCCTGGCGAGCAGCGCCTCGTCGACGTCGACCGTCACATCGTCATCGAACTCAGCACCCGACACCGCGCTCCAGCCCTCCTCAAGCGCCTACGGGTTGTCCATATGGACCGCGAACCGACGGCGCAGAGATGCGGCTCGGGTGCCGTGACAGCCAGACAGTAGCTGTCGAACCATCACCAACGCCCGCCACAAACATAACGGCTACATTAGAGCACGGTGCTTGTTGCGTCGCACCGGCGGGAACCGGCCGTCCAACTCCGGTTGACGCCATCCCGAAGGGCAGATTGCCAATGATGGGGCCAAGTGAGGACACACTTCCCGACATGCCGCCAATGGATGAATCCTCGGCGTCGGGCCCGGTCGCGGCATCGACGCCGGTCCTGGATTGGGGCGCCTCCTCCCGGGTCGGCCTGAAGCGACAGACAAACGAGGACCGCTACGGGCACAAGGGCGGCGTGTTCGCTGTCGCCGACGGAATGGGAGGCCGCAGAGGCGGAGCGGAGGCATCGAAGCTCGCCATCAAACTCGCACTCAAGTACGGCAACATCCTCGGGCCAGGAGCATCTGTCGAAGAGTGGCGCGGCCTCGTTCGCACAACAAACAAGGAGGTGAGGGCCACCATGAGCAGTCAAGGCCTCACCAAGGCCGGATGCACCCTGACCATGGCGTCCGTCGAGTCCAGAAGGGTGACAGTGGCCCATGTCGGTGATACCCGCCTGTACGAGTTTGACCGCGGCACTCTGCACCAGCGCACCCGAGACCACGACCTCCGCAACGAACTCACCGCGCTCGGCTCTGACCTTGCGCAGGCCGCGGCCGAGGGGTTGCCGCTATCCGGATTGACGTCCTTCATCGGCCAGCCCGACGCGACCCTGCGTGTGGAGGCATTCGAGTTGTGTCCCGCTCCGGGTGCGCGGCTGCTGCTGTGCAGTGACGGCGTGCACCGCTACTTGGAGCATGACGCAGTCGTTGCCGCCATTTCCGGGTGCCCACCGAGCGAAGCGGCCGCGGAACTGACGAGGCAGGCGGACATGGCAGGCGGGCGTGACAACGCCACCGCGGTCGTGATCCAGTTGTGAACGTGCGCAGAGCCCAGTACCGGGAGGGAGCCGGGCTGCTGGCAGCAGGCGCCGGTCGGCTGTTCTTTCTGGCGACAGTCGACCATCCGCGCGCCGCCCTACTCATGCGCGCCGCTTCCGACGAGCGCCCGCTGCACGCGCTCGAGGCCGTGGTCACCGGTGGGGACTCCGACATGCCTCCCTTCACCTATGTCGAGACCCTGGAGGGCATCCGGGGGGTCGTGTGCGGGAAGATCAAGCTCGAAGTCATAGACAATGAGACCTCCGTCGTGGACGGCGTCACCGCCGACCCGTGGGCCCCGATCTCCAGCTCGCTCGACGCGACTGTCCAGTTCGGCGGAGAGGCCAAGGGCATCGGAGACCTCTGGATCGAGTCGGGAGTTGTACGAGCTTCGTCCTTCCGCTGGGCCCCCTACAACGAGTCGGTCCCGGCGCTCGCGCGTTCCGTCGAATTCCAGACACCTGCGGCCGCGAAGCGGACGCTCGACCTTCCGACCATGCCCGAATCAACGACGGCCGGCTCCAGACGAGCGAGGTCGAGTCGGTGGAGGAGGGTGAGCACCGGTCGCAAATCGGGCGACAACGCGGCCGCCCTGCCGGATCGCACGGTGGATGCCCTTGTCTGCTTGGAATGCGATGGGCTGAACCCGCCGATGACCGCCCGCTGTGCCAATTGCGGTGCGCTGCTGTGGGGAGCCAACAGCGAGGTGCGGTCGGTCAAGCAACCTGCTCTCGGTGCGATCCACCTGTCGGATGAGCGTGTCGAGCTGCTCGATTCGGACCTGCTTGTTGGCCGCAACCCGGCTCGCTTCGGGCTTCAGCCCCACCAACGGGAGGTCGTCCACGGGATCGGTGACCAGTCGGTGTCCCGTCTCCACATCGAGCTGATCCTCGACGGCTGGACAGTCAAGGCGATCAACCACAAACAAGGACCGGGTACCACGATTGAATCCCTACTCGGAGGAGCTGAGACACTCACGGCCGAGACTCCCCGACAGCTCGACGATGGAGACACCATCCATTTCGGCACCGTCTGGCTCCGCTACGAGGAACGAAGGCTCGGCGGGAGATGATGGAGCAAGCTCCGGGGCGGCGAACGTGACAACGCGACGGCAATCGTGGTCAAATCTCTCACGATGAGGAGGGTGAACTTCAGCCACGGAGATGGCCGGCTCTGGGTCGGGCACGGTCGGCTGCTCTTCGTGAACGACGCCGCGCACTCCGCCATTGAGAGCCTTGAGGATGCCGCACAGGTCAACCGCCCCAGCCGGGCCTTGGCCGCTGCGGTGATCGCTGCAGACTTCGATGTGCCGCCCTTTGTGTTTGCGGAGGACGGAGAGCACCTGAACGGCATCGTCTACGGCGCCATCGAGGTTCGCGTCGACGACATCGACTCCACCGTAGTGAGCGGCGCGGACGCGGAGCCGTGGGCGCAGTTCGCCGCCTCCCCAGCCGCAGTCGTATCAGCCAGCACGAACACCGATGGCGGCTTGGAAGAGGGCCTGTGGCTAGAGGCGGGTGCAGTTCGCGCCGGCGGATTCCGCTGGTTGCCGAGCCCCCAGGACGCTGATATGGCCAAGACTGCGAGGCCAGTGGCCAGAGGACTTCCACGAGTCCGTCCAGACAAGCCTTCACCGGCGAACCGCGATCCGGCTGGGCTGCCCGCGAGCCAGCCGTCAGCAGCAGGAATCCCAAGCGTCGATCCAGATGCGACGGTTGACGCTCGTGCTGTCGCGACGGTGCTTCGCCGCATGGAAGATGAAGCGCAGGCTCCAAACACCGACTCGGAAGCCACGATCATACTCGCGCCCGGGGAGATACTGCTCGACGGGCAACCGGAGGAGGACCGCTTGGTGGAGGCCCTTGTCTGCGGACCGTGCAGCATGCCCAACCCCCCGTGCGCAGCCCGTTGCCGTGGATGCTCCTCACTCTTGTCCACCTCGGACTCGTCTACTTGCAGAGTCCCCCAACCCGTGCTCGGAATGATCCATCTATCGGGCGGCCCGCGCGAACCGCTCGACGCCGATCTCTTGATCGGGCGCAATCCCGCGTACCAAGCCCTGAGCCCCAACCAGCGCGCGGTGGTGCACGGAGTGGGTGACCGCTCCGTATCCCGTCGTCACATCGAGTTGCGCCTCGACGGATGGAACGTGATTGCGACAAACTTCAAGAAGGGAGCGAGCACCATAGTGAAGGGCCGAGACGGAGTGTGCACAACGCTCTTGACCAGCACACCCCGCCAGCTCGACCCAGGTGACACCATCCACTTCGGCCGCGCCTGGCTGCGCTACGAGCCTGCGTAGTAGACGTTGCCACCCACACCGCTGGTGATCGAATTCGTGGACGAGGTCTACGAGCTTCAGCCGGGACAGACGCTCGAGTTCGGCCGCGGTGCCGAACTCGACATCGACGACAACCGCTATCTGCACCGCAAACTGGGCCGGTTCGAATACCAGGCGGGTCTCTGGTTTCTGGCGAACATCGGCCGCTCGCTGCACATCTCGGTTCTCGACAACGAGACCCAGTCCCAGGCGACGCTGGCACCCGGGCGCGAACTTGCTCTGACATTCGGATCGGCAACGGTCCGCTTCCGCGCCGGCCGCTCAACATACGAGCTGACAGTCGACGGGGGCAGCCCGGCCTCCCGCCAACCGGCCGACTCCGATGAGACTCTCGACACGGTGACGATGTCCAACATCCCCCTGACACCGGACCAGCGCCTGTTGATCATCTCCCTTGCCGAGCCGACACTGAGAGATCCGGCCAGCGGTATCCAGATCCCGCCGAGCCGGCAGGCAGCCGCCCGTCTCGGTTGGCCAATCACCAAGTTCAACCGCAAGTTGGACAATGTGTGCGACAAGCTCACGAAGTCTGGCATCGGCGGTCTTCACGGATCGCCGGGACATCTAGCCACCAACCGTCGCAAGACTCTGGTGGAGTTGTCAATTCAGAGCGGCCTAGTCACTCCGGGTGACCTCGAGCTGATAGATGAGTTCGTACGCCAATAGCGCGGCGGTTTCCAACTCGCTAGCGGCACTATCCAGGTCCCGATCCGGCTCGTGTCCGTCTGGTCAGGACATACAAGATCGGACTCAGAACGACGATGGCCAAGAACCAATACCGACCCGTCACCATCGTCATGCCCAAGGCGGCAACCACCGGAACACAAACCGCTACCACAGTAGAGCGCACGACCGGCCTCCGATCACCTTGTTGTGAGAAATGCCCCACCGTACACGATGGTGCGCCCGAGCTTGGCTCTGATCAGACGGCTAGAGGCACCTGTGCTCCATTGAGTTCGCCGGCCACCACCAACACTCCACGTCCCGGTCGTGTATCGCGGAGAACCTCATCCCCGAGGCGACGCACCCCGAACTGGGATGCGTCCAAGCCGCTCCTGGGGGCGAGCACGAGCGCACACCGCGCCGGAAGAACCCGCAGCAGGTCGTTGCGGCCGTTGAAGAACTCCGTCGGACCGGCCAGTATCACGGCTCGGTGACCGGGCCCTTCGAGCAACGCTTTGAGCCCGTCAACCTCGCCGGCCCACTTATGGGCATCATCAATGAAGAGTGCGACCGGCCTGGTGGAATCGGCGTGGGAGTCGAGGCCGTCAGAAGTGACGAGTGGCCCCGGGAAGTCTCCGTTTGCAACGGGCGACCGGCGCGACAGCGGCAGCCCCAATACGTTCCAGCCGCTCTTGGCCATTAGGGTCGCGGCCGCGATCAGAGCGTTGCTCCGTCCGCTCTTAGCCGACCCGCACACGACGAACGCGGGACCGTCCTCCTCAGCGTCAAGCCAGGAAAGCTCGCTAGTCTCAGTGTCTACGCAGAGCGCCACCGGTTGCTGGACGCCACCGGTTGGTCTCGATGAGATGACGTGACGGACCGGCAAGGGCCACGGCAACTCGCTCACCATAAAGGGCAGCAGCGACGAACCCGCAGTCGGACGCCATCGCTCGGAGAGACGCTGGCCGAGCGCTCGTACGACGTCGGTGGCGGATGCCTCCGCAGTCGAAGGAACGAGAGCAAACTGCATCAGCTGTTCGCTCGAGACATCTACAGCTCGCCCCAGCCCGTCCAGAGCTCTCTGCAACGGGCGAGGCACACCCAGAGCGGAATACTCCTGAGAGTCAGCGCATTCCAACACGAAACGGTGGCCGATGGACGTGCCGATCCGGTGATGGGCCGCCGACGAAGGACCGGTCATGACAATCCGGATTCCGGTGCCGACCGACTCGGACAGCAGCCCCATCAGGGGCGCCAATAGCGGACTCGGCTGAGCTTCGCCGTGCATCAGCAGGCGGTCTGCGCCATGCAACACGAGCACGATGTCAGGCATCCTCTCGTCAGCCGAGGAATGCAGTTCCCGCACGTTGGCCATTCCCAAGTCGGACAGGCGGGCCTTGCGCTTGCCGACTTCGGCGACCACATGTCGCAGAATGCGAAGCGCCAGCGGCTCATTGCGCTCAGCGACGCCACCGACGTGCGGTAGCGCCTGCAATGAGGACAGACCTTGCCCGAGTTCGTCGATCACATAGAAGTGAAGCTCCTCGGGGCTTCGCCTCATGGCTCCGCTGACCACGACCGCTCGTAGCACTTCGCCCATCCGCGCCGCGGCACCACCCACGAGGAACGTATGAGGTCCGTACGCCTCGAGCCCAATCGGCGACTGTCGTTGCCGTTCCGGTTCATCGAGCAGGCCGACCGGCCAGACCTCTTGCGCAGTGCCGAAGTCGCCGATGCTGAGATCCCGGGGCAGATCTTTGGGCCATGGCACCGCGGGCGCCGTCCAGCCGCTGCGCGCCGCCGCTGTGTTGATGACATCCACGATCGCGTACATGTCGGTGTCCTTCGCCGGGACGTCGACTATCGACGCGTCGGGCGGTGCGTCCGCCACCGTAGGAAAGGGAACGATCCTCGCCTGGACCGATGCGCTGACCACCTCTTTGCCGGGACGCGGTCCCGCCACTCTCGCAGCCTGGAACTCTGTCACGCGTCCGCCGTGCGAGCGCAGGAAGGCACGCCCGATCCGTTCCTTAGGGATCGTCGCCGCCTCCGGCGAGTTCAACACGGCCTTGCTGTGGGCGTCCTCTTGGACCCGGAAGCAGATCCGGAGGCCCGCGTTGGCGGCAATCTGCGACGGCAGCTGGTTCTCGAAGTTCTGTGTGACAAGTAACAGGTGCACGCCGAGCCCGCCGCCCACCCGAGTGACGCTCTCAAGAGACGACAGGTTCGCCTTCCCCGTCTCAGAGCTCAAGAGCTCGCTGAACTCGTCGATGATCACAAGGAGCCGAGGTATCGGACGCAGCGACGGCTTGGCTCTGCGGGCGGCGCGGTAAGCGTCGAAGTTCGGGGCACCGACTCCCTTGAGCTCGTGCTGGCGGCGCTGCAGTTCGGCCTCTATGAGCCGCACCGTGCGAACGAAGGAATCCACATTGTGGTTGGTGGAAAGATCGATGACATGGGGCAGCAGCGCGGACAGTTCATGATCGACTCCGCCCTTGAAGTCGACGATCACGGTCGACAGGTCGTCGGGGTGGTTGGCGACGGCCAGCGACGTGATGAGCGACTTGAGGAACTCTGTCTTGCCCGACCTTGTCGTGCCTCCGACAAGGCCGTGGGGGCCGTCACGCATGATGTCGATCTCGGTGATCAGGTCGCCGAGTCCCCCCACCCGGATCCTGGAGGCGCCGCCGCGTGCCCACCGGTCGTTGACTCGGTCGGCTCCTGCCGCGTCGGTCTCAGCGTCGATGAGATCGACTAGGCGAATGACCTCTGGACCGCCGCCCTGCTCCCGAGAGGAGCCCGCCGGACGCAGCGATGCCAGCGACCGGGCCGAGGCGGCGAATGTCGAGACAGGCATTTCGAAGTTCCGAACCTTGTCGGCGTGCGGCTGGCTCTCACTCACGAAGGACGCAACGTCGGCGAGAGTGCCTAGCGTCAACTGCGCTCTGGATCCTTCCGGCGTCACTCGCTCGTCGAGCACGACCCCGACTACTCCCACCTCCGCGCCGTCGACGAGGAGGTCGGTGAGTTCCTCAGACTCGATTGCATCGACGCAATCCATCACCACGACGAATACCGGCAGGGACAATCCGCTGCGTTCCTCCGCGGCGCGTCGTTCGTTGATGATGGATCGCAGCATCGAGAAGGCCGCTGCCCGACTCGTCGGCGTGGCGAACAGGCTGTTCTGGGAGTCTGCGATGTAGGTGTGAGGAAGCCATCGAAGCTCGTTCCATTCCTGGCTCACGTCTTTGTCGCTGCCGGTGATGAGCCACAGCTTCACATCGTTGGGTGAATGCGATGTGGCCAGGTCCAGGAGCATCGCTCTCGCCAGCGCTCGGGCCCGTCCCATGTCTCCCAGCACGGCCACCGGGCCTTGCGTCACAAGCGAATGCCGAAGGACGGCCGACCAGTGCGCGTCCAACTCCAGCGGCGCATCATCGGAATTGCCCTCCACCTCCACACCCGACGGGCGGCTGTGTAAGCCTATTGCCACTTCGCAGAAGTCGTCATCGTCGGCCGAGCGCTCCCAAAGCCTCTTATGACCCACCCTGGTCAACAGCGCCGCTATCCCGGCGGGGGCCGCACTCCAACGATCGCGATCTCGTTCTGCTCTACGCGCGCTTCCCAGGTCGCTGTTGAATCGCTCCAGCTTCGCCTCGTATTCTGCCTGCTCCTCCTCCATTTCACGGTCCTGGATTCGCCGACGCCGCACGTTGTCGATCCCGTAGAAGATCGGCCCTAGAGCGATGATCGCCAAGAACCAATACCGCCCTGTGATCATCGCCATGCCCACGGCACTGAGAATGGGGATGAAGAAAGCCACCAACGGCCGTCGGCTTGCGTCAGACTTCTCTTGAGGAGGCGCCGGGTGTTTCAGTGTCCGGGGCAGCGGCTCCAGCGCATCCCGGAATCGCCGTTGGAACGTCGATGTTGCCCCAATCTTGGCTGACCGCGGGGCAATGTCGGTTGGCGCGACATGAATCACGCCGAACGTCGTGGTGCCGGCCGCGATATAGGAACCATCAGACACCAACGTCTCGCCATCAATGGCGGCACCCTCATGAATGGTGCCGTTCGTGCTCCCCCGATCCTCGATTATCACCTCTCGGTCGCGCGCTCTCACCCGGAAGTGAACTCCTGACAGGGCACGATCCCTAACTCTGAGAGCGTTGCTCTTGCCTCGCCCGACGGAGGTCCACCCTGAGCCAATGGCCACCCAGGCACCGGTGTCAGGGCCAGCAACCGCGACGAGATACCATCCCGCGCCCGGAGCGGCGATCGAGTGTCGAGTGGAAATACAAGAACCATGCCGCAAAGGACTGCGTCCCAGGAGTGTCTGCTCGTCAACACGGTGCCCGTCCATGAGGAGACCCCGTTGATCGAACCCTCGGTCGGCTAGCTCGGTCCAGAACTCCGAGACCGTCGCTTCTTCGGTCGCGTCGACAACGAGATCGTGCAACGTGTCGTCGCGGTGCTGGACGGAGATGCGCCAACTGGTCAAGACAGTTCTCCCCCTCCCGTGCCCACGAGCCCCCGACGCTCCACGATCGCCGCCCTATCGGCGCCCATGACTATCATTTCCGAGGCGACGTTCAATGGGCTATTGGAGATTCTCCACCGGTTGGTCATCCCACGTCACCCTCAAGCCGGTAACTGACTGATACTACGTCGGCGATATGGACACCGTCCGTGGTGAGGATCGTATCGCCGGGCTCGACCGGCGTAGGCGCGGCTCCAACTTCGACTTGATCTCCACCTCGAACAATCACTGTGCCGTTCGTGGATCCCAGATCGCCAACGCTGACGCCTCCCTCGACCGGCATCAACGATATGTGTCGCCGTGATATGTGGGAGTTCGCGACGACGACTCCCGCGGGACCCGGTTGCCGCCCCAGCACCGTGCCTCCTGGCGGCACCAACACTTCCTTGCCGGCGACGATGAGGCAGATGTGCCCTGTCATCGCGCCGGATGCGCGTTGCCTCTTGTCCGGAGCACTACGACTCGATTCCCTAGTCTCGAGTATCGAGTCGGCGATATCGAGTGCGGCCCGTGACACGACCGGGCCTGTCCGTACTGGTGAGTCGTCAGCCGGAGCCACCGTCAGAGAGTCCGACGATTCCTCTACCGGAACTGACTCAAGGTCGTTGCTCAGGTCATCTCGTGCAGTCGACCCGAGCGCTTCGCGGAGCTGGTTGATCAGATCCGCGTCGTCGGATCGCCCACCATTGCTCAAGTCGTCGTCCCACTTGCCGCTTCCGCGGTCACGTCCGCTGCTTCATCCAGGAAGGTCGGATCGTCAGGATACAAGACGCGCAGTGTGCCCGCGATCCGGTCGAAGAGTTCCGAGAACTGTCGTGCGTACTGGAAGTTGATAGTAGAGAATTGCATGGCAATGACTGCATCACCAGCGGAGACAGGCACGAGATACGACTGCGTGAACAGCTTATGCTCCTCGCCGGGAGCCCTCGTAACAGTCATGAGACGAACCAGCTTGGCCGCATCCACGTCACCTAGCTTGCATACACTAGGAGGTTCGATCTCGGCATATTGTGCTTGGCTATCGTCAGCCGGCGCACCTTCCGAGAAGGCCTTCACCATGACCTCCGCCATCAATGGAACATTCGTGTCTAGATCGACTCGCCTTAAGGTCGACACTACCAGTCCCGCCATCACCACCGTCAGGTCTACTTCTTCTTCGTCGCCTTCCTGAGCGAGATCATCTTGCTGGACAAGCCCTTCGGGGCCGTCTGCCGCGGTGCCGGTCAACTCTGCGGTCTCACTCACCTGTCCGTCTTGATCGTCAGTGTCGGGAATACCCTCAACGGCCAGATAGCTGCTTGACAAGACTACTTGCTGCTGTTGCACCAACCGCTGGACCATGGCACCCAGGAGTTCGATCTGCCGGACATCCGAGCGCTTAACACCGTTCGATCGCAGCTGCAGCAGTTGTTGCGCAAGCTGTTGCCGATACGCCACCGGATCCGTTGGTATATTATCCCATCCCGGCGGGAGCGCCAGTGCGATCGAATCTGGCATGGCAGTCATGTCAAGCCCCCAACTCGCAAGGCACGAGTTCAATACGCTGCAACTCGTCAAAGGCCTGCCAGAAGTCTTCGAGAATGACGTCCGGTGGGTCGAAGTCGAAGTGCCAATCCATACCGATCTCCAAACCAGAGAAATCCAGATCAATACCAGGAAGTTCGTACACGAAATCTACCATATCATCAATGGCCAAATCGTCAACACTAAAGTCAGGACCAATCGCAGATAAATCGATAGGGCCAAGCCCAACAACATTGATAAGGGGAACATCAAAGTTCGTATCGATAGCCACTACTTCATAGGCGTCTGAAATCACATCAACATCGGGTAGATCAATCTCATATGAATCAAAGGAGTCATCGCTCTCAGATGATGATGGAATCAGGGAGGTACATACTGTCCAGTCACTCGGAATACCGTCATCATCGCCGGAAACTGCTCCGGAGAGCGACTCCCCGGCTGCCTTTCCCAGAGTGATACCTATGCCTGTGCCGGTTACCACTGCCTCAGCCACAGTCCGAGCGCCTGGCAATCCCACAATGCCGCGCCTAACCGCACGAACTCCCAATCCACCGCCTACAAGTGATAGCGTAAGGCCAAGGGCATCCCACATGAGATCCCCAAGAGTAATCTCGTCTCGAGTGAAGAGTATCACGCCGATAGAGAACCTTAGGGCACTAAGGGCTGTAGAAACTGCTAATAGACCTCCAATAATCAATGGCAGAGCGGCGAGAAGTGCGCCGCCTGTCAGGATGCAGGCTAGCACATATGCAACGACTAGTACTATAGCCAAACCGATCAATAGCACGTCGAGTGCATCGTAGAGGGCTTGGAGAACTTCAGTCGGAAGCACGAACAGGAGACCTGCTAGACCTCCGATCGAGAAGGCAGCTGCGTACTTTATAAATTCCGCAACGAAACCAGCTAGCTTCTCAATCCAACTCGGGTCGGCGAGCACACCGACATCTACTCTCTTGAGTTCGTTGGCCGTTCTCTCGTTCAGTTCTTGCTCGTCACTTGCCAGATCCCTGAGTTCGGCTTCACTGGCTCTTGCATTGTCATTGGCGCGGTCCAGTCGATTCTTGGCAATGGCTCGAAGGTCTTCAAGTCCATCCAGCTCGCACCGGAGTTGAACCAGCTCATCGCTCTCCCATATTGGAGTGACGAGTAGTTGCCCTCGCTTTCTCCAAACATCTCCGTCCACGTCATCATAGGCGGCATCAGCCCGTCGCTGCTCGTTCCAGTTGGTCTCCGCTCGCGCCACTGCGCTAGCGGCGGCTCGCTGGAGTTGAGTCAGTCGGACCTTGTGGTCGCCGAAGATCCTCTCCACCTGGCCTGCGATGTCGGGAACCTCACCAATCAAAGGAGCAAGCTTGTCAAGATTCTCGCGGAACGTGTCAGCAGCCTCGCCCCGAAAGTTGCTACTCGTTCCGTTCGCGATGGAGCGCAGATCACTCTCGATGTTCTCTGTCCTCACCTTGATCGTGCAAAAGAGGCGTTCGAGGCGCGCGAACTCGTGAACATTGCCATGGATGGGATTCTCGGCCATACGGTCGCCTTCCGGGAGCCCTAGTCGACTTGGAGCTTGCCGGCCAGTTCGCTGTCCACCTTTTGGAACTCCTCGCTCGCGGTGTCGAAGCCGGACGCGATCGCTTCTAACGCCTCGGCCAACTTCTCGCGACGCTCATCCCACTTGTTGCTCAACTGGCCATAGGCCTGCTCTACAACGGGCGCCGACGTGAGCCGGCATTCCACAAGCTGCGCGAACGTGCGGAGGTCGCGGGCAGATTGCCTCGTGCTGTTGGCGAGATTGCGTAGATACTGGCATCCGACGATGATTTCGGAATCGCCCATGCGTCCAGCCCCTCGACACCGACCCGACCGCGGGTCTAGCTAGCCGCTGAGTTGGCTAGCGATCTGCTGGTCGGCGTCCTCGATTGCGGTGGCGGCTTGCCGCAGGAAGTCTCCGAGTTGATCGAGGCCCTGCAGCATCTGGTCGGAGCCCTGCTTCCACTCGTTGAAGGTGTTGTCGAACGCAGTCGCAGTCTGCCCGGTGAACGAATCCGGCAGGTTGTTCAGGTAGTCGCGCAGCCCATTCATCTGATCGCGGGCCACTTCGGCTTCTTGCTGTACGTGTGCTGCCATGTCACGAGCCTCGTCAGCCCTCAGCTTGATTTCACTCATTGACCTGTCCTTTCGGCGGTATTGGAGTTAGTGCGTCCTGCACTGCGGCAGAGCATCGTAGGAGACGCTACCTGCCCTACGGAAGTCACGCAAATGGGGATGACTCCCCATCCGGCGTGTGTTGGGCGTTCTCAACAAGTCCCTAACGTCATCAGCCGGGGGCGTCCCGAGCGGACAGCATGACCGCCGCCCCGGACGTCTCACCACACCTGTCCAGTCACATCACCTCAGAGGCAAGTGCTCTCAGGAGACGAGCACTCGAGACGCGATTGGGGCCTCGAACGCGCTGTACGTGGGTCGGTCGCGTCCTGGAGGCAGAGAGAAGGAGATCACCTCGACCGACCGGTGCGCCACATCGATGCGATAGCCGCAAGTCAGTACGCGGCCGGGGACAGTGGCCGAGGGACCGATCCTGCATGAGTGCTCGCCCACATGATCCTTGGTGGCGAGGATGTCGAGGGGATCGATCTCAAGCCTGCGGACGAAGCTCAGGAGACTCTCGATGTCGTCAGGGAGCAAGCCATGGAGTTCTGCGAATGACTCGATGAGCTCGGGAGCGTTGGTCTGCCAACGCCTGGCACTCAAAGCACCCCTTCCAGGCCGTACTTCTCGATCAGGGCATCCAGTGCGCCCGGGGGCGACGGGACGAAGGGGCGGTCGCCGCGCCCGGAGGCAGCGAGCTCGGCGGCGGTGGCCGCCCGAATCTCGGCGGTCTGGGGGTGCTCGATGCTGAAGAACTCGAACAGGCACCGCTTCGAGATCGGCTGCCTCGCGGCGTTGCGCCCGTCGCCGGTGACCCGGCGCCACGGATCGGGCCCCGGAATGTCCTCGACCAGCATCGTGCAGCCGCTGTCGCGCTGATGGCACAACACCCTCGTCACCACGTTGTGAACCGACTCCGGCAGCTGCTCCCAAGGCCGCCTGGGCCGCCCGCCGGCCTCGGCGTGCCAGAGGCCGGCGACCACCGGCCCCCGCGGCCATGCCTCCAAGTCCTCATCGAAGGCCGGCCTGTGCTCCCACACCAGGTGCATACCCTGCACGACGTACAGGAGTCTGTGCAGCAGCGCCCCCTCCGCCTCCGGCATCCGTCGCCGGATGTCGGCCGCCACCGCCGCAGCCGACGACACAGCCGGCCGCTCAATGATCGCCTCAGGCCTCTCACGCGCGCTCATTCAACTCATCTCGCAAGGGCGAGTACCCGAGACACGATTGGGGCCTCGAACGCGCTGTAGGTGGGTCGGTCGCGTCCTGGAGGCAGGGAGAAGGAGACCACCTCGACCGACCGGTGCGGCACGTCTATGCGGTAGCTGCAGACCAGGACCCGGCCGGCGACGGTGGCGGACGGTCCGAGCCGGCTGTGGCGCTCTCCGACATGGTCCGTGCTCGCGAGGATGTCAAGAGGGTCGATCTCGAGCCTGCGGACAAACCCGTGGAGCCGTTCGACATCCTCCACGACCAGGTCATGGCGCTCGGCGAACTCCCGAAGTCGCTCCTGTCCGTTGGTAAGCCAGGGCCGGGGATTCAATGTGCCAGCTTCGCTCGGTACTCGGCCATGAATGCATCAAGCGCGCCGGGTGGGTCCGGGACGAAGGGGCGGTCGCCGCGCCCGGAGGCAGCCAGCTCGGCGGCGACAGATTCCCGTATCCAGATCAGCAGGGGGCTCTCTATGTCGAAATACTCGATGACCATCTGCTTGGGGATCGGCTGGCAAGCGACGTTGCGGCCTCCGTCGGTGACCCGGTGCCACGGATCGGGTTCGGGGATGTCGTCGAAGAACTCCGTGCAGCCGCTCTCGCGCTCGTGGCACAACACGCTGGTGACGACATTGTGCACCGACTCCGGCAGCGGCTCCCAGGGCTGCGGCGCGGCCCCGTCTGCCTCGGCATGCCAGAGGCACGCGACCACCGGCCCCTGCGGCCAGGCCTCCAGGTCCTCCTCGAAGGCCGGCCTGCGCTCCCACTTCAAGTGCGTGCCCTGCACGAAGTAGAGCAGCTTGTGCAACAGCGCCCCCTCCGCCTCGGGCATCCGCCGACGGATGTCGGCCGCCACCGCCGCAGCCGACGACACAGCCGAATCCATGACGATCACCTCCGATCGCCCCGACACCTTCTCCATCTCAGCACCCCCTGACATGCACCGGACTCGTGGATCCAGGTTGAACGCTAGCAAGCACACTGCGACATTCAACAATATAATCCATGTTATTCTATTCATAGTGCCGCGGCGCTGCAAGCCGGACGCTGAGTGAGTGAAGGAATACTGTCGGCGTGCGGCTCAGGATCGAAGCAGGCCCGTGAAGCTGGCCGTCGACGCCACCGCGCTGCTGCTGCCGCGCACGGGGATCGGCGTCTTCACTGCCGAAGTGCTTCGAGCCCTGGCCGCCCGGCCCGACATCGAGGTGTCGGCGTTCAACACGATCTGGCGAGGACGGGGACGGGGTTGGCTGCCCTCCGATGCCGCGGACGGGGTGCATGAGGTGCCCGGCCGGATACCCACGGGCGCGGTCAGGTGGCTGTGGGACCGCGTGTCGGTTCCCCGGCTGGAGTGGTTCGCCGGCAGGGTTGACGTCGTGCACGGGCCGAACTACCGCGTGCCGCCGACGTCGCGGGCCGCAG